>Ga0070698_100002033_pt1 | contig 22488 bp, 19 predicted proteins | sample KBSK1502metaG_FD_65477 | JGI IMG/M metagenome (GOLD analysis project Ga0070698, IMG submission 65477) | Corn, switchgrass and miscanthus rhizosphere microbial communities from Kellogg Biological Station, Michigan, USA - KBS K1-50-2 metaG | ecosystem: Host-associated > Plants > Roots >...
TCGAGCGAGGCGTAGCCCTTGCTGCGCGACTTCAGCTGGTCGTAGTAGTCATGGATGATCTCGGCCAGCGGCATGCGGTAGGTGATCACCACCCGGTCACCGGGCTCGTACTCCATGTTGAGGAACTGGCCGCGCCGCTCCTGGCTGAGCTCCATCATGTTGCCGACGTAGGTGCTTGGCACGACGATCGTCGCCAGCACCATCGGCTCGCTGATCGCCTCGATCTGGCCCGGATCCGGTAGATGATCCGGATTGTCGACCGGGACTTCCTCACCGCTGCGCAGTCTCACCCGGTACTCGACGGTGGGGGCGGTGCCCAGCAGCGTGAGGTTGAACTCGCGCTCGAGGCGCTCCTGGACGATCTCCATGTGCAGCAGGCCCAGGAAGCCACACCGGAAGCCAAAGCCGAGAGCGGCCGATGTCTCCGGCTCGTAGACCAGCGCGGCATCGTTGAGCTGGAGCTTCTCGAGCGCCTCCTTAAGCGCCTGGTACTGATCGGTTTCGGTCGGAAAGAGACCGGCGAAAACCATGGGCGTGACATGCCGGTATCCGGGCAGCGGCGCCGCCGCCGGCCGCGCGTCGTCGGTCACCGTATCGCCCACTCGGGAGTCACGGACGTTGCGGATGTTCGCAATCAGGTAGCCGACTTCGCCGGCAGACAGGTCTTCGACCGGCGTGCGTTCCGGGCGGAAGATGCCGACCTCATCGACTTCGAACGATTTCCCCGTCTGCATCATCTGAATACGCATCTCCGGGCGCAAGGTCCCTTCCAGCACGCGGACATAAGTGACGACCCCGCGGTAGGCGTCAAATTTGGCGTCGAAGATCAGGGCCTGCAGCGGCGCGCCAGGGTCACCCGTCGGCGGCGGGATCTCGCGCACGACGGCCTCGAGGATCTCCTTGGTTCCGATCCCCTGGCGGGCGCTGGCGAAGATGACGGATTCGGCGGGCAGCCCGATCACCTTCTCGATCTCTTCGCGGACCAGCTCCGGGTTCGCCTGCGGCAGGTCGATCTTGTTGACGACCGGGATGATCTTCAGGTTGTGGTCGAGGGCCTGGTGCACGTTCGCCAGGGTTTGCGCCTCGATTCCCTGCGAGGCATCGACCACCAGGATCGCGCCGTCGCAAGCGGCCAGCGCGCGCGAGACTTCGTAGGAAAAGTCGACGTGGCCGGGGGTATCGATCAGGTTGATCTGGTAGGTGTTGCCGTCGTCGGCCTTGTACAGCATGCGAACCGCCTGCGCCTTGATCGTGATCCCGCGCTCGCGCTCGAGATCCAACTGATCCAGCACCTGCTCCACCATGTCGCGGGGCGCCACCGTACCGGTGTACTCGAGGAGGCGGTCGGATAGCGTCGTCTTGCCGTGGTCGACGTGCGCGATGACAGATATCGCGCGGGTCAGGTGCGTTGGCGTGGACACCAAGGGAGTTTATCGGTCGCAAAAGAGAAGGCCGGCCCTCGAGGGCCGGCCATCGCTGCGCTTCGCCTACGTCTTTGGCGGCACGTCGGGAGCGAAGTCCGGGGCTTCAAGCTCTTCGTCCTTTCGCTCTCGCGTCGTCTGCGGATCGGTCTCCGCCGGGTCCCCCATCGGCTCGCGGCCGCCGATCTCTTCGCGTTCGAGGGTTGGGTCGTTGACCATCTGCTTACCTCCCTGACCGCATGATTAGCCTATCCTTACACTATCACGTGAGTATCCCGATATCAAGTTGAGCTGCTCCGAGTACCTGTCCATTCCACCTCGAGGCTTTATCCCCCTCACCCTCCGGGGGGGGCAGGGTTGGAGTGTAGGCTCGCTAGCTGCGCGACGCCCTGGAGGCGCTGGGAAGGCTCTGGGCGATGCTACCGAGCTCGCGGCGGCCGCCGGCTTTCACCCGGTGCGCCAGGACCATTTCCGCCACCTCGTTTACCTCCGGGACGCCGACTTCGGGGATCCTCCGGTAGGCGGCCAGCGCCTGCGACGCCTTACGCCCGACCAGGTCGGCCCGATGCCCATCCACCTGGAGGCTGACATTGAGCTCGGCGAGCGCCCGTAGGATCCCGGCCGGCATGACGACGTGGGGAAAGCGGACGATGGCCTCCGCAATCCGCGTCCCGATCTCGGCATCCTCCTCGGCGAAGCGCTGGCTGAATTCCGCCGGGTGGGATTCCCATTCTTCGCGCCGCTCGACGATCTGGACGCGTTGCCCGATGTCCTTGATGCCTTCGACATCGACCGTCAGGCCGAATCGATCGAGCAACTGCGGGCGGAGGTCGCCTTCTTCCGGATTCATCGTGCCGACCAGGATGAAGCGCGCCGGATGCCAGATCGAAATGCCTTCGCGCTCCACCACGTTCACACCCATGGCCGCGGCATCGAGCAGCACATCGACCAGATGGTCGTCGAGCAGGTTGACTTCATCGACATAAAGGATGTTGCGGTTCGCCTCGGCCAGGACGCCCGGCTCGAAGCGGCGCTCGCCGCTCTTGATCGCCGCCTCGATGTCGATCGCCCCGACCACCCGATCTTCCGAGGCGTTGATCGGCAGCTCGACGACGCGCATGCGCCGGCGGGCGCGGGGCAATGTCTCCCCGCGGGCCAACCGGTCCTGGCAATCGGAGCAGAGTGACTCGGTCGCGTCCGGATCGCAGCGGTAGAGGCAGTCCGCGACGACGCTTAGTTCGGGGAGAAGACGGGCGAGCGCCCGCACCGCGGTCGACTTGCCGGTGCCTTTCTCGCCTCGGATAAGCACGCCGCCGATCGCGGGATGGATCGCATTCAGGACGAGCGCAAGCTTCATCTTGTCCTGGCCGACGATGGCGCTGAAAGGGTAGACGAATCGTTCCATCAGGCTGAACCCGTCCTAAGCATCTCACGCTGGACGCTATCAACGATCGAACTTTGCGATAGGTCGAACAGCCCGTAGTAGCGGCCGCCCAGGCGCTCGGCGAGGTCGCCACACACATTGAAGGCATAGGCGCCGTAGAGACTCGTCACCCGGTTTCGCGGATAGCCCGGCTGGCTGCCGAAGTCCCGAGTCGAGTCGATCACCATCGCCCGAACACCCTCTTGCTTGATTTGGCCGGCCATGCGCTGGGCTTCGAGCAACGGCTCTTCGCCGAAGAGGCTGATGTTGCCCCGACCATCACTGATCAGCACCAGCAACGGGTAGACGTGCGGATCCCGCAGCCGCTCCGTCTTGATCAATTTCAAGCCGGTCATCAATCCATGGGTCAGCGGCGTGGTGCCCCCGATGCTCAGCCGTTCCAGCCGGCGCTCGGCGAGGTCCACGCTGGAGGTCGGGCGCAACACAACGCGCGCGTTGCGCCCGCTGAAGGCGACGAGCGCGACCTTGTCGCGACGGACGTAGGCATGCCGGAGCAGTGACAGGATGGCGCCCTTGGTGGCGAGCATCCGCTGTTCGGCATCCATCGACGCGGAGGCGTCGACCACGAAGACGATCAGGTTTCCCGTCTTCCGCTCTCGAACTTTCTGGCGAAGGTCCTGGCTCTCGAGCTGGAGCTGGTTGGTGGCATCGGGCGCGGCCTGCCGGCGGCTGAGCTGGTGGGGCGCGGCGGCCCGGACGGTCGCATCGAAGGCGACATCCGTGACCTTCTCGGCCTGCGAGCTGCGCACATACCGTCCGCGCTTCGTTTCACTCTTCGTCGAGGTCCGCTTGCCGGCGGCGCGTCGCGCCTGTCGCTCACGAGGCAGGTCAAGCTTCTTGACGGCGAAGGTCCGTAATTGGATGACGGCGTCCGATTCCGGGTCGACCGGCTCGTTGCTGGGAGACTCGCGTGATTCCGACGTCGTCCAGCCTTCGTTGGACTCGCCACCGGACGCGCCTTCCTGCTGCGTGACATCGGAACGAACGGCCTGGGTCGTGTCGGTTGGAGCGGCGGACTGGATTTGCGCCAGCTGCTCGGCGGCGCGTGAGGCGAGTTCCTGGACCTGCGCCAGCTTGTCGGTTAATGGCTCCCGGCGGCGGTGCGCCAACGCGAGTTCCAGCGCCTCGAGCACGTCCGGCAACTCGACAAGCGGCGCGCCGCGGAGGGCACCGATCGCGCGAGCCGTCCGAGCAACAACCAGGTCGGCCCGGTGGCCGGCGACGGAACCATCGAGGCAGAGCCGGGCGATCAGCGTGCGGATCGCATCCGGGAGCCAAACCGCTGCGAGACGGCCGGTCGCCGCCTGCAGCAGGTCGCGAAGCCGAGCTTCCCGTTCGGCGGATGCCTTGTGAACAGACTGCGGGCTCTGCAGGAAATCGCGCTCGAGCTCCATGACGCGCAGCCGCTGGTCAATGTCGGTGGGCGTGACGACATCAACGCACAGCCCGAACCGATCAAGAAGCTGCGGCCGCAGCTCTCCCTCTTCGGGGTTCATGGTGCCGACCAGGATGAAATGGGACGGATGAACCACAGACATCCCCTCGCGCTCGACGACGTTGACGCCCATCGCCGCCGCGTCGAGCAGGACGTCCACGAGGTGGTCGTCGAGCAGGTTGACCTCGTCGACATAGAGAAGGTTGCGGTTCGCTTCCGCCAGTACGCCGGGCTGGAACCGGCGCGTCCCAGCCCGAACCGCCGCCTCGATGTCGATCGAGCCAACCAGGCGGTCTTCCGAGGCGTTGATGGGGAGGTCGATGATCCGCATGGGCAGCCGCGTAACAGCCAACGGCCCGGCCTTGGCGCGACGGCGGCAGTCATCGCAGTACTGCGACGGGGTTGCCGGGTCACAGCGATAGGGGCAGCCCTCGACTGCCTCATAGTCCGGCAGCAAGCGGGCCAGCGCGCGCACCGCGGATGACTTCGCGGTACCGCGGTCGCCGCGGATCAGCACGCCGCCAATCGCCGGATCGACGGCATTGAGCAGGAGCGCCTTCTTCATCTGCTCCTGGCCAACGATCGCGGTGAATGGCAGCGTCAATTCAAAAGGCACGCTATGAGTCTAGCCAGAGGCCGTTACTGGAAAACGTGAACTCGCGGCGATCGTTTGACTCAACGCCCAATGAGGCTGATTCCCAGAATCAGCAAGATCCCTCCAAACAATAACAAGAACCCTGAGGAAAATTCGCGATAGAAGCCTCGCATCAACTTAGCATCGGCCAACCGGTCGAATGGTTTCCTCAAGGGGCTGGCGCCAAGAAAAGTCGCGCGCAGCCACTTGGCGTACCGGTAGTTCCAGTCATTGCGCCAGTTGAAGTAGGCGATCGACACTAGCGCCACCCCCATCAGCGCTACCAGGACACCTAGACCCGTCACGGCGACGCTCCCGCGTTAGAGGTCCAGCTCTTTGGCGATGATCTCGCGCATGATTTCATTCGTCCCCGCCCCGATCGGGCCGAGTCGCGCATCACGCCAGGCGCGCTGGATCGGATATTCCATCATGTAGCCGTAGCCGCCGTGGATCTGGAGCGCGCGGTCGGCGACTTTGACGTCGGCTTCGGTCGCGGCGATCTTCGCCATGGAGACCTCCTTCGTGCACGGCAGCTTCTGCGAATGCAGCCAGAGCGCGTAATAGGTCAGCTGGCGCGCCTGCTCGATCGTCAGCGCCATGTCCGCGATTTCGTGCCGGATCACCTGCATCGAAGTCAGCGTCTTTCCAAACTGCGTCCGATTGGCCGCGTACTCGACCGCAAGCTCCAGACTTCGCTGGGCTGAGGCCACCGCGCCGATCGCGATCCACAGCCGCTCCCACTGGAAGTTCCCCACCGCCTGATAAAAGCCGCCGTTCTCCTCGCCCAGCCGGTTCTCGACGGGCACCCGGCAGTCCTGGAACACCAGCTCCGCCGTGTCCGATGCCCGCCAGCCCAGCTTGTTCAGCTTGCGTCCGACGGTGTAGCCAGGGGTCCCTCGCTCGACGACCAGAACCGACAACCCCTGATGGCCGCCCTCGGGCCTGGTCCGCACCAGGATGACAACCAGGTCGGCATTGACGCCGTTGGTGATGAACATCTTGGTGCCGCTGACGACGTACGCATCACCGTCGCGACGGGCGATGGTCTGCACATGCGCGATGTCCGAGCCGCCTGATGGCTCCGTCACGCCGAGCGCGACGATCCTCTCGCCCTTGATGGCGGGAGGCAACCAGCGCTGGCGCTGCGCGTCATTCCCGAATTCATTGATGGGAGGCGTGGCAATCGCGACGTGAGCGCCGATTCCCGCCGCGACCCCTCCCGACCCGCAGCGGGCGAGCTCCTCGAACAGGATCGCTTCATAGATGACCCCGGCGTTCGTTCCGCCATATTGCTCCGGATACTTCAAGCCCAGAAGGTCCAGTGAGCCGAATCGCTTGAACAAGTCGCGCGGAAATTGCTGTGCCTCTTCCCACTCGTCGACGTGAGGACGGACCTCCTTATCGATGAGGCGGCGAACGGTGCCTCGGAACTCCTCGTGCTCCGGCGCGAAGAGTTGCGAACGCGGCACGGCTAGCTTTGCCAGTAGTTGATGAACTCCGGGTATTGGTCGGCGGACGCAGTGGCCAGCGCGTCCGGCATCCGCACGAACATGCCGCGCGCCTCGGCCAGCACCGTGCCGTCCATCAGTTCCACCGCGCCGACGGCATCGATGGCGCCGGCTCGCTCCCGGGCGATCTCCCCCCAGACCCGGAGCGGTTGATCGATCGGGGCCGGCCGGCGAAAGCGGATGTCGAGCTTGCCCGTCATCAGCCACTCGCGGCGGAGCGCCCCGGTGCGGCTCATCGTTTCGTCGAGCATCGTGGCCAGGATCCCACCGTGCAGCAGGCCCGGGAATCCCTGGTAGCGCTCAGACGGCATGTAGTCGGCGAGGATGCGCTCGCCGTCGCGCCGGAAGGTCAGTTTGAGCCCGGATTCGTTGCGGTGACCGCAGGCGAAGCAGCGCTGGTATGTGGTTTCATCATTGAGTTTGTCGGGGTCTTGCACGCCGCGACCAGTTTATCAGCCGATCTGGAGGAAACCAGCAGGTGGACCGACGGTCGGAAGCGATTGCGCAGCTGCTCGAAACAGCGCTCGCGGAACGCTTCGCCACGCCGGTCATCGAACTGATCCAGGCCATGCCAATCCCACTCGCTGTCATCGAGGCCGGGGATCTTCGTGCGCTCGCCGTGAATGAGTTGATGGCCCGCGTGTTGCAACGAGCCGACTCTGTCGGCCTCACCATTTCCTCCCTCTTGCCGCCGGCGCATCCCCTGTCAGACCCCCGCCCCTTCCGGTCTGTCGCCGCAAGCGGTCAACCCTTTGCGACCACGGTGGTCATCGATGGCCAGACCTCGGAGTGGTTCATCCGTCCCCTCAAGGGCCCAGGCCGTTCGGTCGAGCACTTCCTGACGGGCCTGGTCGCGACTCCTGCCACTCCGCTCGACACCGACGTGGCGCGACTTCGCGGGACGAACGCCGCCAAGACCGAGTTCCTGAACATGGCGGCGCACGAATTACGGACCCCCTTGAGCGTGATCCTCGGCTACGGCTCCCTGCTGGCCCAGGGTGGTCTGAGCCCGGAGCACCAGAAGCTTGCCGGAGCGCGCATTTACGAGAAGGCGCGCCAGCTCAGCCGCCTGATCATGGATATGAGCCTGGTCGGCCGCTTCGACGAGCTGGGGCCGTCGATGGCGCGAGAGCCGATCGACCTGGTCGGGCTGATGGAGCCCATGGTCAAAGATCTACAGCGCCGCTTTGCCGACCTGGCCATCGACTTCAGCTTCGACGCCCCCCACGCCATGGTCAGCGGCAATAGCTACTGGCTGCACCTTGCGATCCGCGAGCTGCTGGACAATGCCGTCCGCTTCCGGCCCGGCCCCAGCGGGCGGATCGACGTCAGCCTGACCGGCAGCGATGGCAACTGGCGAATTAGCGTCCTCGACGACGGGTTCGGGATCGAGCCGCACAATCAGGGTCAGCTCTTCAAGCGGTTTGCCCGGATCGAGACCGACGCCAACCGCCACCTGGTCGGGATGGGGATCGGCCTCTACCTCGTGCAGGAAGTCGCGCTCGCGCACGGTGGCCGGGTGCTGGTGGACAGCCGTCCCGGAGCGGGAAGTGAGTTCTCGGTCGAATTGCCTAGGGTGGAGCAGAAAGGTGATAGCGGACAGGCGTGACAACCGTAAAGGTCGCGATCTATAGTTGAGGCGTCCTTAAGGACTGCCCCCCATGCTGAAAGTGCTCGCCCTGCTGGCCTTCGGCTATTTGCTCGGCTCCGTCCCATCCGGCTGGCTGGTGATGAAGGTCTATCGCAACCAGGACCTTCGCAAGCTGGGCAGCGGCAACATCGGGGCCGCCAACGTCTTTCGCGCTGGCGGTCCGGGCGCCTTTGCTCTAACCCTCATCGCCGACGGGCTCAAGGGCTTCATCCCGGTGATGGTTGGCATCCTGCTTGGCCTGGGTGAGAACGAGATCGCCCTGGCGGCGATCGGGCTGGCGGCCGTGATCGGGCATACGTGGTCGCTCTACCTCGGCTTTAAGGGCGGTAAGGGCGTGGCCACCTCCGGTGGCGTGCTACTGGCGCTCGCCCCGGTGGCGGTGGTTCTCGCCGGACTGACCTGGTTCCTGATCATCCGCCTTACCAAGGTGGCGTCGCTCGCCTCGTTGAGCGCTGTCGCCGTCGGCTTCGTGAGCTTGATGGTGCTCCACCTGATCGGCTGGCAGGCGTGGCGTCCGGTGGGTTGGCCGGTGATCATCCTCGGGGTCATCCTCGCCGCCCTTGTGCTCTACCGCCACCGGAGCAACATCGAGCGGCTAGCCCGCGGCCGAGAGCTGAAGATCACGACACACTGATGCCCGAGCGTCCCGCTGCGGCGCCGCCCCTCCGCTTCCTGTTCTTCGGCGCCGGCGCGGTAGGTTCCCTGCTGGGCGCCCGCCTGGCCCAGGCCGGCAGCGAGGTCACGCTGGTGGGGCGCGCCTCGCATGTCGAAGCGGTCACGCGGGACGGAGTGCGCATGGTCGTCGCCGGCAAGGTCAGCAGCCAATCGGTCCGGGCGGCGCGACCGACGATCGCCGATGCCGGCGGTCCGTTCGATTACGTCTTCCTCACCGTCAAGGGCTACGACACGCTGGACGCGATCGAGCAGCTGCAGCTGGTACTGCGCCCAGGGACGATCCTCGGCAGTTTTCAAAATGGCGTGGGGAACGAAGAGGCGATTGCCGCGGCGCTGCCGGAGCAGGCGCTGCTGGCCGGCAGCCTGATGGTGCCGGTCAGCCTGGACGAGCCGGGCACGATCCAGCTACATTCGCGGCGCGGTGGCTTGGCACTCGCTCCCGTCTCACCGGAGGTCAATGTCGCCCCGCTCGTCCGCAAGCTGCGCGATGCCGGCTTCAAGGCCCGCCGCTACACCGACTTTCGGGCGATGAAATGGTCCAAGCTCCTCTTCAACATCCTCGGGAATGCCCAGAGTGCCATCCTCGACCTGCCGCCGAGCCACGTCTTTGCGGACAGTGAGCTCTTTCGCTACGAGCGAGCGGCGTTCCGCGAGGCCACCGCAGTCATGGACCGGATGCGCCTGGCTGTCGTCGCGCTCCCGGGCCTGCCGGCGCCTAGCCTGCGGCGCGCGATGAGCTTGCCACCGCTGCTGGCCCAGATGCTCCTCGAACCCCGGCTGGGCGGCGCCCGAGGCAACAAGATGCCGTCCCTCTGGTGGGACTTGAGCCGCGGCAAGGGCCGGACGGAGGCCGCCTACCTGAACGGTGCGGTCGTCGACGCGGGCCGTCGCTACGACGTCGCCACGCCGGTCAATTCGGTGCTCTGGGCCATCCTGGAAAAGTCGACGAAGCTCCCGTCCGAGTGGGAGCGCTATCGCCGGCAACCCGACCTGCTGAAAGCGCTCCTTCGAACGGCCTTAAAGCTCTAGCCTTCGGATCGCGTCTGTACTTGCGCGTCGCGGTCGCTGATGGTGACCACAAGTATCTCCGCGTTCCGAACCGTACACTTCGCACGTGCCCGATCTGCTCATCAAAAACGCCCGGTTGCCGCGGTCGGATTCCCTCACCAGCGTGGCCATCGAAGCCGGGCGCATCGCACCAGCTGCCGCCGCGGGCACCCCCACATCCGCCAACCAGGTAATCGATGCGCGGGGCGCGTTGCTCACGCCGGCCCTGGTCGAACCGCATATCCACCTGGACGCCGTGCTGACCGTCGGTCAGCCCCGCCACAACCTGAGTGGCTCGCTGTTCGAAGGCATCGCGATCTGGGCCGAACGAGTGAAGGACCTCACCGTCGACGACGTGCGGCGCCGCGTTTCGCAGGTGCTGCGCTGGCAAGTGGCGAATGGGGTGCTCTTCGTGCGCAGCCACGTCGACGTGTGCGACCCGAAGCTGACGGCGCTGCGTGCCTTGCTCGAGGTGAAGCAGGAATTCGCGGATCAGATCACGCTCCAGTTGGTCGCGTTTCCGCAACAAGGCATCAGGTCATTTCCCGACGGCGAGCGCTTGATGCGTCGCGCGGTCGAGCTCGGCGCGGATGTGGTCGGCGGCATCCCGCATTTCGAGCTGACCCGCGAGTACGGCGAGCAGTCCGTGAAGTTCGCGGTAGCGCTCGCCCATGAATTCAACCGGCTGGTCGACATCCATTGCGATGAAACCGATGACGAACACTCGCGGTTCCTGGAGGTGCTCGCTGCCGAGACCATCCGCCTCAACATGCAAGGGCGGGTGACGGCCAGCCATACGACCGCGATGCATTCCTACAACAACGCCTATGCCGGCCGGCTGATCGTCAACGTTCGCCGGGCCGGGTTGAACATGGTGACCAACCCGCTTGACAACGCGGTCCTCCAGGGTCGCTTCGACCACTACCCCATCCGCCGCGGGCACACGCGGGTCAAGGAGTTGCTCGCCGCCGGGGTCAATGTCTGTCTCGGCCACGACTCGGTGATGGACCCCTGGTACCCGCTCGGCAAAGCAGACCCGCTCCAGGCGGCCTTCACCCTCGCCCACTACGGGCAGATGTCTGGGTACGAGGAGCTGCGGACGCTGATCGACATGATCACGGTGAATGGCGCGCGAACATTAGGACTCCCGGAGTATGGTCTCGAGCCGGGGTGTCGCGCGGACCTCGTGTTGTTCGATGCGCCAGGCGAGAGCGACGCGATTCGGCTCCTGGCGCCGCGCCGGCTTGTTATCCGGAGTGGCCGGGTGGTCGCCCGCACCGACCCCGGCGAACACATCGTTGTCTGGAACGGCCGGGAGGAGCGAGTCGACTTCATGCCCGCCGGGGGCGAGGTTGATGTTACGACCCGACCCAAGCTATAGAATTCCAACTGGGATTTGGGGGATTCTGGCAGGGAGAGGAGCCAAATGAAGAAATCCGTTGGGTTTGCTTTCACGTTGATTGTCGCACTCGGATTAGGAGCATGCGGGACCTCGAACACCAGCACCGGCTCGTCCAGCACTCCGAGCATCATCAAGGCGGCGTGGATCTACGTCGGCCCCATAACCGACCATGGTTGGACCCAGGCCCACGACGAGGGACGGAAGTACGTCGAGCAGCAGCTTGGCAGCGCGGTGCAAACGACCTACAAGGAGAACGTGCCCGAGGGACCGCAGGTCGCCCAGGTGGTCGAGGACCTGATCCGCGACGGCAACAAGGTCATCTTCGGCACCTCGTTCGGCTTCCAGGACGCGCTCTATTCCGAAGCCCTCAAGCACCCGGACGTCAAGTTCGAGCAGGCGACCGGCTTCAAGACGGCAGCCAATATGGGCGAGTACTTCGGCGCGGCGGAAGATGCCGATTACCTGACCGGCATGGCGCTTGGCGCCGCCAGCAAGAAGGGCAAGATCGGCTTCGTTGCTCCGTTCCCGATCCCCGAAGTCATCCGCGAAATCAACGCCGTCACGCTCGGGGCGCAGACGACGCACCCGGGTGCGACGGTTCAGGTGGTCTGGACGAACACCTGGTTTGACCCGACCAAGGAGAAGCAAGCGGCCCAAAGTTTGCTCTCGCTTGGCGTCGACGCGATCGGCCAGGGACAGGACAGCCCGGCGACGGGCGACGCGGCAAAGGCCGTTAGCGTCCCCTGGAGCGGCTACGACTCTGACCAATCCTCGTACGCCCCGGACATCTGGCTGACCGGCACCGTCTACCATTGGGGCCCGTACTACGCCAGTCGGGTCAAGGCGGCGTTGGACGGCAGTTGGAAGATGGACAACTATTACGGCAGCATCGCCGACGGGATGATCGGCTTGGCGCCGTTCGGGAAGTCGGTCCCGACGGCGGTCCAGTCGCAGATCACGGCAAAGATGGATGCGATCAAGAGCGGGAGCTTCTACGAATTCACGGGTCCGCTGAAGGACCAGACGGGCAGCACGCATGTTCCCGCCGGTACCAAGCTCACGCTGAATGACCTCTTCAGCATGGACTGGTTCGTGCAGGGGGTTATCGGCAGCCCAAAGGGCTCGTAAGCCCTTAACGTCATCACCGCTGACATGGTCGCCGCTGGACAAGTTCCGGCGGTGACCATGCGGGGGATCAGCAAGCGATTCCCCGGCGTCCTCGCCAACGACCAGGTCGACTTTGAAGTTTTACAGGGTGAGATTCACACCCTGCTCGGTGAGAACGGCGCCGGGAAGTCCACGCTCTCGAACATTCTCACCGGGCTCTACCAACCCGACGAAGGCGAGATTCTGCTTCACGGCAAGCCGGTGGCGTTCCGCTCTCCACGCGACGCTATCGAGGCCGGCATTGGGATGGTCCACCAGCATTTCCGGCTGGCGGCGTCCTTCACCGTCGCCGAGAACCTGGTGCTGGGGCATCGCGACGCCGCGGACCGCGGGCTCTTGCTGGAGCCTCGGGTGGTCGAAGGTCGTATCGCGGACCTTTCGCAGCGGTACCGGATGCCGGTCAACCCGCGTGCCCGGATCTGGCAGCTGTCGGTTGGTGAGCAGCAGCGGGTCGAGATCCTCAAGGCACTGTACCGTGGAGCCCGCATCCTGATCCTGGATGAGCCGACCTCGCAGCTGACTCCCCAGGAGGCTGACGACCTATTCCAGACCCTTCGGTTGATGGCTGGCGAGCAGCGGGCCGTCATCTTCATCTCCCACAAATTGGAGGAAGTCATGGCGGTCTCCAATCGGGTGACGGTCCTGCGCCGAGGGCGGCTGATCGGCACCGTGATGACGAAGAACACGAACACGCGCGAGCTAGCGCGGATGATGGTCGGCCGTGAGGTCGTCTTCACGCAGAAAAAGGAAGGACCGGCGCAAGCGGTGCGGCAGGTCGCCCTCGAGCTGCGCGGCATCAGCGCCAACGGTGACCTCGGCACGGCCGCGCTCCGTGAGGTCAACCTCACCGTGCACGCCGGTGAGATCGTTGGGATTGCGGGAGTTGCCGGCAATGGGCAGCGCGAGCTCGCCGAAGTGATTACCGGCATGCGGCGTCGGACCGCCGGAAAGGTCATCCTCAACGGCCGCGTGGCGCGGGGGGGCGACCCGCTCGAGTCGATTCAGGGGGGCGTCGCCTATGTTCCGGATGATCGCCTGGGAACCGGGGTGGCCCCTTCGCTCTCCATCGCCGACAACCTGGTCCTCAAGGCTTATCGGCGACCACCTATTTCGACGCGTGGGGTGCTGCATCCACGCCGAATCCGGGCAAACGCGAGAGAACTCATGGAGCGGTTCAATATCGGCGCGTCCACATCGCAGACGCCGGCGCGTCAACTCTCCGGCGGCAACATCCAGAGGGTCCTGCTCGCCCGAGAGCTCTCCAGCCAGCCGCTGGTCCTGGTGGCCAGTTCGCCAACCAGCGGGCTTGACGTCGGCGCCACGGACACTGTGCGCGGACTGCTCTTGGAGGCGGCTGAGCGCGGTGTCGGCATCCTTCTCATCAGCGAAGACCTCGACGAGATCCTGGCGCTGGCCGATCGGATTGCCGTGCTCTACAACGGGCGCATCACTGGCATCGTCGAGCGTCAACACGCCGACGTGGAGCAGCTTGGCCTCATGATGGCGGGGGCGGCGTAGCAGGCATGCGAGTCAGCATTACGAGCTTGCTCGCGTGATCCGGATCGAGCGACGCCTGACCGAGGCACGCTGGCTGGTGGTGGCGGTGCCACTGGGATCGCTCGTCGGCGCGGCAGTTCTGTCGAGCATCATCCTGTTCCTGACCGGGCACGACCCGATCGCAACCTGGGCACGGTTGCTGGATCGCGGGTTCTTTGCCAGCGGTGCGCTGAGCGCCACGTTGGTGACCGCCACCCCGCTACTACTGACCGGTCTCGCCGCCGCCGCCGCCTTCCGCATGCAGACCTGGAACATCGGCGCGGAGGGCCAGCTCTATCTCGGCGCCATCGGCGCCTCCGGGATCGGCATCGCACTCCGGGGCCAGCCAGCCCTGGTGATCATTCCAGCCATGGTCATCGCGGGATTGGTCAGCGGCGCCGCCTGGGGCGCCATCCCGGGCGTGTTGCGGGCGTACACCAGGACTAACGAAATCATCACCTCCCTGATGCTCAATTACGTGGCCGGGCTGCTCATGAGCTACCTGATCTTCGACAGCCATTCCTACTGGCGGGATCTGTCCAGCTTCACGGCCCGGGTCTTTCCGCAGGGCAAATACCTCTCGGACGCCGCCAACTGGCCGAGCTTTCCGATCGGGGGGATCGTCATCCCGTTCGGCCTGCTGCTCGGCGCGGTGGCCGCGGCCTTTCTGTGGCTCGTCTACACCGCAACCCGGTTCGGCTTCGAAGCCCGCGTCATCGGCGACTCACGCGCCGCCGCGCATTACGCCGGCATCCGAACGCGACGGAAGATCGTCGCGGTGATGGCCCTGTCCGGCGCGTTCGCTGGCCTTGGTGGTGCCAGCGAGATCGGTGACTTTCGACACGTTCTCGATCCGCGCGGCCTTCAGCAGGCGAGCTTCGGCTACGCGGGGATCGTTGTTGCCGCGCTGGCGCGCCTCAATCCGTTTGCGGTGATCGTGGTTGCCATCTTGCTCGGTGGGTTGTCCAACGCCGGATTCAGCTTGCAGGGGGCTACCTTTCCCGCGGGGCTGGTCGGTACCCTGCAGGGTTTGATCCTGTTCTGCGCGCTGGCCGGTGAGCTGCTTGTCCACTATCGCGTTCGGATCGGTCGTCCAACCCGGAAGGCACCGCTGGGTCGCGTGGAGATTGCGTGATCAACGACAGCGTGCTGGTCGTGATCGCGGCGTCGGCGATTTCATACGGAACGCCGCTGCTCTTTGCCGCGCTTGGGGAGCTGCTGGCGGAGCGTTCGGGTGTGCTCAACCTCGGCGTCGAGGGGATGATGCTGATCGGGGCGGTCGCGGGCTTCTGGGCGGTGCAAACGGTGGGCGGCCCAGGCTGGGTGAGCCTGCTCACTGCCGTCGTCGTGGCCGCGCTGGCGGCAGCCGCCACCAGCTTGATCCACGCCTTCCTGACGATCACGCTGCGGGCGAGTCAGATCGTGTCCGGCCTGGCCCTCACTATCTTCGCCGGTGCAAGCGGGCTTTCCTCATACATCGGTCACGTGGCGGATCTCGGCGGCAAGCCCGCCCGCCACGAGTTCGACGCCCTCAACGTCCTCGGGCTTCGCGACGCGCCGGTGATCGGTCCGATCCTGCTCCATCAGAATGCCCTGACCTACGTGTCATGGGCGCTGGTCGCGCTGACCCTTTTTTACCTCTACCGAACTCGACCCGGCTTACACCTGCGGGCAGTTGGCGAGTCACCCGGGACCGCGGACGCGATGGGCGTGAACGTGACGGCCTACCGCTACATCCACGTGATGATCGGCGGGGCGCTGGCGGGTATCGGCGGGGCGTTTTTCAGCCTGGCCATCACCCCCAGCTGGCTCGACGGCATGACGTCCGGCGCCGGTTGGATCGCGATCGCGCTGGTGATCTTCGCCTTCTGGCGCCCGGAACTGGCCCTGGTCGGCGCGTATCTCTTTGGCGCCTTCTCGAGCCTCGCGTTCACTCTGCAATCGCGACAGGTGCATCTGCCGCCGGAGGTCTTTGCCTCGCTCCCTTATCTAATGACCATCGTCGTGCTCGTCCTCGTGTCAACCGGCTGGGCTCGGCGTCGTCTCGGCGCTCCGGCCGCGCTGGGCGTTCCCTACGTCCGGGAGGAGCGCTAAGCGCTCATTTCCCTCCCCCTCTCGGGGAGCGTCGGGTTGGGGGCGCTAGGGTTCGTCGGCGGGCTGACGCACGGGGCCGGTCAGCGCGCGTCGCCCGCACCGTGCCAGCACGACATAGCATCACCTGGAAAGGGCAGGAGGAGACGGTCGACTTCGTGCGCTAGCCCGACGAACCATATTAATAAACCGACCGACGGTATGCTATACTGCTGCCGTGGCTCGGACGGTGAACCCGACTCTCCACACGGTGCGCCGGGACGCCTTCTTGGACGTCGCGCAGCGCCTCGTCGAGACGAAGGGCTACGAGGCCATGAGCGTCCAGGACGTGCTTGACGCCCTGGAGGTCTCAAAAGGGGCGTTCTACCACTACTTCGATTCGAAGCAGGCCCTCCTGGAGGCGGTCGTCGACCGCTTCGCCGACGGCGGGATGGCCGCAATTGCGCCCATCCTCAGCGATCCGAACCTGCCGGCCATCAAGAAGCTGGAGCGGGTCTTTGCCGGCATCGCCCGATGGAAGGCACAGCGCAAGGAGCTGGTGCTCGGGATCATCGAGGTCTGGAACTCGGACAGCAATGCGATCGTCCGTGAGAAGGTCCGCCGGATGACGGTTCGTCTTATGGTCCCGCTCCTGTCCGCGGTCATAAGACAGGGCGTCGAGGAGGGCGTCTTCAAGGTCGCCTCGGCTGACGAAACCGCGACCGTGCTGGCCTCACTGATGCTCGGCTTCCAGGAGCAGGCGACGCATCTCTTCATCGCCCGCCAGGCCAACACCGTCCCATTCGAACTCGTGGAGCGGACGATCGCGGGATTCACCGAGGCGTTCGAGCGGATCCTCGGGGTTCCGAAAGGGTCGCTAACGCTGACAGATCAGGCGACCCTGCATTTCTGGTTTGGATAAAGGAGACAACGATGACAGCAATGATCGAAACGGAAAAACTCACCAAGAGCTACGGCAGCAAGCGCGGCATCATCGACGTCTCCTTCCAGGTCGAGGAGGGCGAGGTCTTCGGCTTCCTTGGCCCCAACGGCGCGGGCAAGACGACGACGATCCGGCTCTTGATGGCCCTGCTGCACGCCGACGGCGGCTCCGCGCGGATCGTGGGGCTCGACTGCTGGAAGCAATCCCTCGAGATCAAGCGTCTCATCGGCTATATCCCCGGCGAGCCCGCGCTCGATCCCAACCTGACCGGCGGGCAGATCCTGGAGTACTTCGGGCACCTGCGCGGCGGCGTCGATCAGGCGTACCTCAAGCAGTTGATCCAGCGCTTCGAGCTCGACACCAGCCGCAAATTCCGCCAGTACTCGACTGGCAACAAGCGCAAGGTCGTTCTCATCCAGGCCTTCATGCACCGCCCGCGCGTCCTCATCCTCGACGAGCCGACGAGCGGACTCGATCCACTCAATCAGCAGGAATTCGACCGGATGGTTTTCGAGGCCCGCGATGAAGGCCGCACCGTCTTTCTCTCGTCGCACGTCCTTAGCGAAGTCGAGAAGACCTGCACGAGGGTTGGCATCATCCGCGATGGCCGGCTGGTGCGCGTCGGGGACGTCGCCGAAGTCAAGGCCATCAAGCGCTACGAGATGACGATCACATTCGCCAACGCCGTGCCCGCCGAGACATTCAAGACGCTTGACGGGGTGATCGAGGTCAAGCCGCTGAACCACGGCCACGGCGTGCACCTGGCCATGCAGGGGCCCGCCGATGCGGTGATCAAGGCGGCGGCGCGCTATCCCGTCGTCTCGTTGACCAGCGTTGAGCCGAGCCTCGAGGACATCTTCCTCCGCTACTACGAGGGGGACGGCTCGCGCGCCACGGAGACTGACAATGTGGCTTAGCAGCGTCTTCCTCAAGACCCTCCGCGACTACCGGATCCCGATCCTCGGCTGGGGCATCGGCATGGGACTGGTCGTCGTCTCTCCGATGGCGAGCGTCGCGACATTGATCTCCACGCCGCAGGCACGCGCGCAGCTGGTCAGCCTGGCCGTCACGTTTGCGTGGAACGCCGACCCGGTCGCGGTCGACACCATCGGTGGCTACGCAACCTTCAAGATCGGCATCTTCATTTTATTGATCGCGCTCTGGCCGCTATTGGCCGCCAGCCGCATGCTGCGCGGAGAGGAAGATCGCGGCTCACTCGACGTGCTGCTCTCGCTGCCGCGAACCAGGTTGGCGGTCGCGCTGCAGAAGCTTGTGGCGATGTGGACGGCCCTGCTGGCGATGGGACTCTTGATCGGTCTGCTGTCATTTGCCGGTGGCCAGAAGTTCGGTGGGGGCTTCAGCCTTGGCGATGGGCTTCTCTTCGGCTTGAACCTCGCTCTTATCTGCGCCGTCATCGGCGGCGTGGCGCTTCTGATCTCGCAATTCACGCAGGAGAGCGGCACGGCGGCGGGCTGGACGGCAGGACTCCTCCTCGTTTTCATCGTCCTGGACATGGTCCACCGCGTCGTTCCCAACAGCGAGTGGATCTCACACCTGTCGCCCATCTATTACTACAACCTCAGCAAGCCCCTGGTGCCGAACTACGGCGCCAATCCCGGCGCGATGATTTTCCTGCTGGCCCTCGCCATGATTCTCAGCGGCGCTGCGGTTCTGCTGTTCGTGCGCCGCGACGTGGGTGGGACCGTGCCGCTGCCGCACTGGCTCCGGCTGCCGGAACGGCCCGCGAGCCGCGCGCTCCCGGTGGGCGATTGGTCGCTCCGCTCGGTTTACGCCCGCAGCCTGGGCATGATCGCGATGCCGACTGTCTGGTGGACGCTGGGCATCGCGGGTTTTGCGGCCTGGCTGATTTACGCCGTCCAGCTGATCGAGACGAGGCTGTCGTCCCTGTTGTCGAGCTCGCCCACCATCGCGAACCTGATCAAGAACATCGGTGGCGGCGACGCCGCCTCCGCCGCGGGCTTCCTGAGCGCGATGTTTGTCTTCCTGCCGATATTCTTGATGGCCTTCGCCGTCACCCAGGTCAACGGCTGGTCCGCCGACGAGCAGGACGGCCGCCTCGAGCTGCTGCTCGCGACGCCGCAGCGGCGTCTTGGGGTGCTGCTCGCACGCTTCGCCGCGCTCGGCACTGCCACGGTCTTCATCGGCGTCATCACCTTGTTCGCCTCAGCCGCGACCCTGGCGGTCACGGGACTGACCGTGGATACCGGCAACCTGGCGGCGGCGATCCTCGGCATGGTCCCGCTCGGCCTGCTGATCGCCGCGGTCGGCTACCTCGCCTCGGGCTGGCTGCGCACGGCGGCCGACACCGGCTTGTTGAGCTTCCTCTTGCTGATCTGGTTCTTCATCAGCTTCTTCGGCCAGGATCTGAAGCTGCCAGAGGCGACGCTCCGCCTCTCGCCCTTCTACTACTACGGCACGCCGCTGCTGCACGGGCTCCAGCTCACGTCCGTCCTGGGCCTGGTCGCCGTCGCCGCTATCGCGTTAGGCCTTGGCGCTCTGCGGTTCGTGCGCAAAGACATCGGCGTTTAGCGATCCAGCCTACGGGTCGCCCGCGGTCTCTCTGATCACCACCGACCGGGAGCGGGTGAGCAGGGGGATCGCCTCCCGGATGTACTCCGCGCCGGAGCCCACCGTCCAGATCACCGCGAGCAGCAGCGCCCACACTGGCAGCGTGTAGGGGCCGAGCCGCGTTAGCAATGTCTGTCCGAGCCATGACCATTGACCGACCAGGCCGCCAGACTCGGCATCGCCTTGCAACAGCACGAGGAAGAGGGCGACGATGGTGATCAACGTCTTGGCCTTTCCCCAACCACCGGCGGGGATGACGATGCCGAGCGCCGCTGCGTAGCTGCGCAGCCCCGTCACCAGAAATTCACGCGCGATGATCACCGCCGCCATCCAACCCGGAGCCAGGTGGACGACCGCAAGCGCGACCAGGAGAACGGCGATCAGGATCTTGTCGGCGGTAGTGTCGAGATATATGCCGAAGGGTGACACCAGCTTTCCGCGGCGTGCGATCTCACCGTCGAGCGTGTCGGTGAAGGACGCAAGCACGAAGAGGAGTGCCGCCGCCAGGTAGCCGTAGCGGCCGCCGGCAACGACCAGCGCATAGAGGATGGGCGCCGCCACGATCCGGGAGAAGCTGAGCAGATTGGGGACCGACCATAGGGAGGTCATGGCGATCAGCGCCGCCGGAGCGCGACGTGCAGCGCGACGATGCCGAATGTCATGCGCTCCACCGAAACCGTAAAGCCCAGACCCTCCAGCTGCCGCGCCAGCTCCGCCGACTCGGGGAAGGCTTGCACCGTCTCGGCCAGATACCGATATGCTGAACCCTCCTCGGCATGGCGCAAGCCGGCAACAGCCGGCATGACGCGGCTGAGATAGAAGCGATAGCCGCGCATCAACAAGCCGCGCGGCGGCGGCGCGAACTCGAGGATGACGAGGCGCCCGCCCGGCCGCAGAACCCGGAACATCTCACGCAGCGCGGTCTCGCGGTCGACGAGATTGCGCAGGCCGAACCCGATCGTGACGGCATCGACGCTGGCGTCGGCCTCGCTGAGCCGGGTGACGTCGCCCAGGCGAAACTCGATGTGCGGCTCGCGCCGGCAGGCCAGCTCGAGCATCGCGGGCGAGAAGTCGACCCCGATCACCCGGCCGGATGGTCCGACGAACGACAGGAGCTCGTGGGCGAGCCTTCCTGTGCCGGTGCACAGGTCGAGCGCCGTCTGACCCGGGCGGAGCGCCGCGCGCCGCGCGGCCCGGCGGCGCCAGGCGCGGTCGCGGTCCGCGCTGAAGAGGCGGTTGCGAGCGTCGTATCGGGCGGCCACCTGGTCGAACATCTGACGGATCCGATCGGCCCGCGCCTGCTGCCCCACGTTCACGATTATGGCCGCCTCAGGCCCGATCCCGATTGCGACCGATGCTGCCGTGGAGTACGGTGATCTCATCGCAGAACTTGGACGACGGGTCGGCATCGGGCTGGCGGCCCGCGGCGACGTGCGCGAGGCCGCCGCCTGGGCGCGCCGCGCCGAGGACCTGGGCCTTGATTCCATCTGGGTCCACGACAGCTATTTCGAGCGCGATCCGATTACCTACCTGAGCGCGATCGGGATGGAAACCCGCCGCATTGGACTGGGCGCGGGCGCCCTCAACCCGTACACCCGAAATCCGGTGGTCGTCGCGATGACGATGTCGGCCCTCGATGATCTCGCCCCGCGCCGGGTCACGCTGGCGCTGGGGAGCGGCTTGCCGCTGCGGCTTTCCCAGATGGCCATTCCGTACGACGACACGGTCGCCCGCGTCTCCGAATCGATCGATCAGATCCGCCGGCTGTGGAGCGGCCAGCCACTGAAGCTGAACGACAAGGTCCCCCCACTCCAACCGATGTTCCAGCCGCCGCACCGGATCCCGATCTATATCGCGGCCTACCGCACACCCTTCCTGGACCTGTGCGGCGAGAAAGCCGACGGCTACCTGGCGCGTCCCGCCGAGTCCCTACCCGCGTTCCAGAAGATGCGCGCCCGCGTTTTGGAGAGTGCGTCGACCCATGGACGGGCAGCCGGCGATATCGACTTTCGTGGCTACCTGCTCTGCCTCTTCGACAGCAGCCGGCAGGAAGCCGTCAACCGGGCCAAGCGGGAGCCGTTCGTCATTTACATGATCTCGGTCCTCAGTGACATCTCGATGAAGCGAGCGGGGTTCGACCCGGCGCTGCGCAGCCAGATCGCGACCGCCTGGCGGGCAGAGGATTATCACCGGGCCGGAGAACTGATACCCGACGAGCTGCTCGATGCCTTCATCTTGTGTGGGACTGTCAACGAAGTGGCGGCGCGGGCCGCGGCCTACCACGACGCCGGGATGGACGTTCCGCTGCTGCAGCCGATCCTGCAGGAGACCGCCCAGGTCAACTCGGTCCTCGAGGCCGCCGTCGCCTACGCATCACAGGCAGCCACCGCGGCGGTTGCTCCCGCCGGTCTCAACGTCCCTCCCCCACGTGCGGGGGAGGGCCGGGTGGGGGCTTCGCTTGGCCGTAGGCTGGCGGGGGCCTGGGAGGTCGTCCGCCCTTTCAGCTTCACCGCATCGGTGCTGCCGGTTTCCGTGGGCGGCGCTATCGCCCTCAGCCAGGGTCGTATGCACTGGCCGCTCTTCGTCGCGGCACTGCTGGGGGCGCTCGGCCTGCATATCGGGACCAACGTGATCAACGAGATCTATGACGTCCGGCATGGGATCGACTCGATCACGTCGCCCCGGATGTCGATGGCGATTCTCAAGGGCCGGATCAGCGAGCGCGATGCTTTCGTCGTCGCCTGGTCCGGATTCATTCTTGCGCTCCTGATGGGCATCTTCCTGCTGCTCCAGCGCGGTTGGCCCATCGTGCTGCTCGGATTGATCGGCTTCATCGGCGGCTACTTCTATACCGCTCCGCCCTTCCAATACAAGTACCGGGCGCTCGGCCTGCCACTCGTCTTCCTTTTGATGGGGCCTCTGATGGTGGCCGGCTCGTACTTTGCGGTCACCGGCACCTTTGACCC
>Ga0070698_100002034_pt1 | contig 22485 bp, 20 predicted proteins | sample KBSK1502metaG_FD_65477 | JGI IMG/M metagenome (GOLD analysis project Ga0070698, IMG submission 65477) | Corn, switchgrass and miscanthus rhizosphere microbial communities from Kellogg Biological Station, Michigan, USA - KBS K1-50-2 metaG | ecosystem: Host-associated > Plants > Roots >...
TACAAGACTCGAACTTGTGACCTCCACGATGTCAACGTGGCGCTCTAACCAACTGAGCTAACCGCCCTTGAACCGGATGTCGGAAATCAGTGGTTGGATGACAGAGGAACGCCTTCTCCGACATCCGAAATCTGACAACCCATACAGAGCGGGAAACGGGACTCGAACCCGCGACCCCAACCTTGGCAAGGTTGTGCTCTACCAACTGAGCTATTCCCGCAAACCACACCGGCACAAAGCCATCAGCACTTAGCGCCAGTTCCAACGAACACGCTCGGAATGCCAGCAACCAGCGTCTTTTGGAAAGTGACCAATCCCGAGAACGTCCCGATGGAGGCGAGGGGAATCGAACCCCTGACCTCTTGAATGCCATTCAAGCGCTCTCCCAACTGAGCTACGCCCCCGGGGCCCTGAAAAGTCCATCTTTCAGGAACCGAAAAGCTTACGCCGGGGTAGGTTGCAAGTCAAGCAAACCACTCTGGCGAAACACGTTGCGAACTGTATCTTCAACGCGGCGCTGGCCCGGATTCGCGTGGTCGCCCGTCGGACTTGGATCCCAGAGTTTTTCGCACAGCAGACGGTTCCGAGTGCACTTCACCGTAACATCGACTCCCGCCCGGGGTCTGAGGAAAATACGACATGCCTGAAGTCAAGCGCCGGCGGCGCCGTGCAGCCCCGCCGGGCATCGCTCCGAGTGAACCGGAGCGAGACATTCTTGATCAATACCTCTATGAGGTAAGCACCTACCCGCTCCTTAAGCCGGTGGAGGAGATCGCGCTCGCCCGCCGCATCCGGTCCGGCGACCAGGACGCGCTCCAGGAACTCGTGAAGCGCAACCTGCGCTTCGTCATCTCCGTCGCCAAGAAATACCAGAATCGCGGACTGCCGCTCATCGACCTGATTGGCGAGGGCAACGTCGGCCTGCTGACCGCGGCGCGGAAGTTCGATCCGGATCAGGGCGTGAAGTTCATCTCGTACGCCGTCTGGTGGATTCGTCAGGCAATTCTTTCCTCGCTGGCTCGCCAGGGGCGCACCGTGCGCGTGCCGCTCAATCGCACGGCGGATCTCTCGCGCATCATCAAGGCGTCGGAAATCCTCCGCCAGAAGCTGCGGCGTGAGCCGAGTCCCGAGGAGCTGGCCCAGCTCACCGGACTTTCGGTCGATGTGGTGCAGTCGCTGGCGGCGCTGAACACCGGCGACGTTAGGCTGGACGCGCCCATGGATCCCGAGGGCGATCGGTCGCTGATCGAGCGGTTTGTCGCCGACGAGATGCCCGACACCGAGGAAGAGGCGATGAATCGCTTCCTCACCGACGAGATCGAACTCGCGTTGTCGACGCTCCCGCCGCGCGACGCCAAGGTGCTGCGGCTGTATTTCGGACTCGAAGGGGGCCGCGAGCACACCCTCGAGGAAATCGGCTCCATGCTCGGCGTCACGCGCGAGCGCGTGCGCCAGTTGCGTGACCGCGCGCTCAAGCGCCTCCGCGAGGGCGACGTGGGTCGGGCGTTGAGCAGCTTCGCCGCGTAAAACTCGGGCAGGCGGGCAAACGGGCAAGCGGGGTGCTGATTTCAGCGCCCCGCTCTTCGTTTCTACTACTTTCCGCCGAGGCGGACGCAGGTCACATTCCTGCTGTGCAGGTGCGGGAGTTTCCCGTCTGCCCGTCTGCCCGTCTGCCCGTTTACCCGTGTACCCGGGTCCTGTCGTGATCTCCCTGCGCAACGTCCACAAGTCATTTGGAGAAAAGAAGGTCCTTCAGGGATTCTCCCTCGAGGTGCCGGAGGGGGAAGCGATGGTCATCATCGGATTCTCCGGGTCGGGAAAGTCGGTGGCCATCAAGCACATCGTGGGGTTGCTCGAGCCTGACCTCGGCACCGTGTTTGTCGACGGCCTGGAAGTGCCGCGGCTCTCGCGCCGCGAGCTGCGCGAACTCCGCGCCCACATCGGCTACGTCTTCCAGTTCGCGGCGCTGTTCGACTCGCTCACGATTGGCGAAAACGTCGCCATGGGACTGCGGAAGCAGGGCCTCCTCGACGCGGCCGGCATTCGCGCCCGTGTCCACGAGGCGCTCGACCTGGTCGACCTGCCTAACGTGCATGACCGGTTCCCGGCCGAGTTGTCGGGGGGCATGCGCAAGCGCGTCGGGCTCGCCCGGGCAATCGCCCTGCGGCCGAAGTACCTGCTGTACGATGAGCCGACGACCGGCCTCGATCCGGTGACGAGCGCCGTCATCGATGAGCTGATGATCCGCATGCGCGAGAAGCTCGGCGTGACGTCGATCGTGATCACCCACGACATGCGCAGCGCGTACCGCGTCGGCACCCGCATCGCGATGTTGTACCAGGGCCGCGTGCGCCAGTGCGGGACGATCGACGAGATCCGCCTCTCCGACGATCCAGTCGTCAGGCAGTTTGTCGAGGGGCGGGCCGAGCTCGACATCGGCGAGGTGGCCTGACGATGGGACGCAACAAGGCCCGGCTGGAGACGTCCGCCGGTGGAGTCGTTATGCACGCCGGCGACGACGAGCCGCGGTACCTCCTCATTCGCGACAGTTATGGCAACTGGGGATTTCCCAAGGGCCACCTCGAGAGTGGCGAGCGGCCCGAAGACGCCGCGCTCCGCGAGGTGCGCGAAGAGACGGGGCTCGACCACGTCCGGGTGCGCGCGCCCATCCACACCATCGACTGGTATTTCCGCTTCCGCGGACGGCTGATCCACAAGATCTGCCACTTCTTCTTGATGGAGGCGGAGGAGACAACCACCCGGCCCCAGGCCGATGAGGGCATCACCGCCTGCCGGTGGGAGCGTTTCGACGACGCGGTGATCCTCGTGTCGTACGAAAACGCCCGTGATGTGCTGCGCCGTGCGCACGGACAGGCGCCGCGGCGTTCCGCGACCGCCTGACGAGGGCGACACATGGTTGTCCCTCCGGCGTACGCCGCTCCCGTCACCATCGTCGTCTGCGCCACGCGCGAGCGGGCCCGCACGCTCACCCGGGCGGCTTTTCCCCGCCGGCGGTGCCGGCTCGTCCTCGCCCGAACGGCCGCGGAACTCGAGCGGACCTTTCGTGAGACGCTGGTCGATGCCGCGATCGTCGACGTCCACGCCCCCTCCGACGACGCCTGGCACGCGGTCGCGCTGGCGGCCGAGTTTCCCAGCGCGCCGTTTTTCGCCCTCACGCCGCTCCGGCCCAGCGACGCCACGATTGCGGCCCGCTGCGCGGCCGCCGACGTGGCCGATCTGGTGACGGAAGGCGTGGACGATGGCGTGCTACGCGACCTCGTGCTGCCGCGCACCTTCACCGCGCGCTTCAACGACGCGCTCCGCGACCCGCCGTACTCGTTAGGCCTGTCGGGTCAGCTGCAGGTCGCGACCTGGCGTTTCCTCGTGGCCCACGGAGGGCGGTCGGTGCGTACTGATACGATCGCGGCCGCACTCGGTGTGACGCGCGAGCACCTGAGCCGTGCGTTCAGCGCCGGCGGTTCCGCCAACCTGAAACGCATCATCGATCTCGTGCGCCTTATGGCGGCCGCCGAGCTGGCGAAGAACCCGGGCTACGACGTGTCTGACGTCGCCCGCGTGCTCGAGTACGCCTCGTCGTCCCACTTGTCGACCACGTCTCAACGCATCGCGGGAACGAAACCAGCGTCCCTCGCGCGGCTGCGCGCCGTCGACCTGATTGATCGTTTCGTCAAAGGCCGAACGCGCAGCAGAGGCTGAACCTCACTGCGACAGGGATTCGGCGACTTCTCCGGGCTTCGGTGAAGAGCCTTTAACACGGAGGCTCACGGAGGCGCACGGAGGCCACACGTTTCCAAATTGTCTTCGGTTCGGGGTCAGACTCCGAACTCTTGAGTTTGGAGTCTGACCCCGAACCAGATTCGCGATGATTCGCGCTATCCGCGTAGACTTGTAGTTCCGGTTGTTGATGTTAGCCGTGTTTATCCGCTACACGAGGCAGAGCGGCTGGACTCAATGAGTTACAGCCAAAGCTTGACCCCAACCCCGAGCTTGTGATATTTTTCACAAGCTCCAATACCCCTCAAAGCTCCTAGCGAAATGGCCTCCGAAACCCTCCTTCGCCCCGGCGAGATCAAGGACATCCTGCTTCGCGAAATCGAAGCCGCCGACCTGCACGAACTCGACGTCGAGGAAGTCGGCACGGTGCTCGAGGTCAAGGACGGGATCGCCCGCATCTATGGATTGCAGAAGGCGATGGCCGGTGAGATGCTCGAGGTCACCTCGTCGGAAACCGGTAACACGATCACCGCCCTGGCGCTGAACCTCGAAGAAGACAACATCGGCGCCGTCATCCTGGGTGATTACCTGCAGCTCAAGGAAGGCGACGAGGTCCGCCGCACCTCTCGTGTGCTCGAGGTCCCGGTCGGGCCGGCAATGGTGGGCCGAGTGGTTGACCCACTCGGTCGTCCCATCGACGGACTCGGTGAGGTCAATACGACGATGTCCCGGCGCGTGGAGTCGCACGCCCCCGGCATCATCGTCAGGCAGCCGGTCCGCGAACCATTACAGACGGGCATCAAGGCGATCGATGCCATGATCCCGATCGGTCGCGGCCAGCGCGAGCTCATCATCGGTGATCGCGGCACCGGGAAGACGGCGATTGCGGTCGACGCGATCATCAATCAGAAGGGCCAGGGTGTCATTTGTGTGTACGTCGCCATCGGCCAGAAGGCGTCCACGATCGCATCCGTGGTTGAGAGGCTGAAGCAGGCCGGCGCGATGGAGTACACGATCGTCGTCGCCGCGTCCGCGTCCGATCCGGCACCGATGCTCTACATCGCGCCGTATTCCGGCTGTGCCATGGCCGAGTACTTCATGTACTACGAGGGGAAGCCGACGCTCTGCGTCTACGACGACCTTTCGAAGCAGGCGGCGGCCTACCGGCAATTGTCGCTCGTGCTTCGCCGTCCACCGGGACGCGAGGCGTTTCCTGGTGACGTCTTCTACCTCCACTCTCGCCTGTTGGAGCGCGCCGCCAAGCTGCGCGAAGACAACGACGTCGTGGACGGCAAGACGATCTTCAAGGCGGGTGGTAGCCTGACGGCACTGCCGATCATCGAGACCCAGGCCGGCGACGTTTCGGCCTACATCCCGACGAACGTCATCTCGATCACCGACGGCCAGATCTTCCTCGAGTCGGACCTGTTCTTCGCCGGCGTGCGGCCCGCGATCAATGTCGGCATTTCAGTATCGCGCGTTGGTGGTTCGGCGCAGGTCAAGGCGATGAAGCAGGTCGCAGGTCGACTTCGACTCGACCTGGCGCAATACCGTGAGCTTGAGGCGTTTGCCGCGTTTGCGTCAGACCTCGACGCCGCGACGAAAAAGCAGCTCGAGCGCGGCGCGCGTACCGTCGAAGTGCTCAAGCAGCCCCAATACCAGCCGGTGCCGGTCGAACAGCAGGTCATGATCATTTACGCCGTCACCAACGGCTTCCTCGACGACATCGCCGTGAAGGAGCTGAAGGCCTGGTAGAAGGGCTTCCACGAGTTCATGGCAGCCAAGTTCCCACAGGTCGGCAACGGCGTGCGCACCGAAAAGGCGTTGTCGAAGGAGAACGAAGCGGCACTTCGTCGCGGCATCGAAGATTACAAGAAGTTCGCGCAGAAGTAGTAAGCACCCTTGCACCCGCCCGTTAGGCACCCTCGCACCCTGTTACATGGCTAAGGGCAGAGAGCTCAAGCGCCGGATCAAGACCGTCGAGAACACGCGCAAAATCACGCGCACGATGGAGCTCGTCGCGACGTCGCGGATGAAGCGCGCGCAGGACCGCGTGACCGCGGCTCGACCCTACGCCCGGGCGTTAGGCGACGTCATCGCCGGGTTGTATTCGCCCGATCTCGCCGACCGATTCCCGCTCCTGCGCCAGCCGGAGCGGACGCACAAGGCGGCGGTGATCCTGCTGACGTCGAACCGCGGGCTGTGTGGCGGCTTCAACGCCAACCTGATCCGCGAAGCGCGAGCGCTGTTGAAACGGCTTCGTGACCAGGGCACCGAGATCGAGTTGCACGTCGTTGGCCGCAAGGGTATCGGGTACTTCAAGTACGTCGGCCAGCCCATGGCGTCGCAGCGCACGGACATTACGGATCGTCCGAAAGCGGAAGACGCGGCCTCGCTGGTAGACGCTCTTATGACAGGCTTCGTGTCGGGCGCGCTCGACGCCGTGTACGTCGTCTTTGCGCAGTTCCGGTCGGCCATCTCAACGCCGCCGAAGTCAGAGCGGCTGCTTCCAGTTGAGCCACCGAAGAAGACAGGGCCGCTCCCCGACTACCTGCTCTATCCGTCGGCCGAAGCAATCCTCACCGAACTGCTGCCCTCCTACGTACGGAACGCGGTGTATCGCGCGCTGGTGGAGACGGCGGCGGGCGAACAGGGCGCTAGGCGTACCGCCATGAAAAACGCGACGGACAACGCCAGTGAGATGATGAATACCCTGACCCGCACGTACAACCGCGCTCGTCAGGCAGGAATCACGCAGGAAATCGCGGAAATCGTCGGCGGCGCCGCAGCCCTCGAATAGCACGCACCCCAGCACCCTCGCACCCTTCGGTTCAAATGACCGCTACCACAGCTTCCATCGGCAAAATCGTCCAGATCATCGGTCCCGTCCTCGACGTCGAGTTCGAGGCCGGCCATCTCCCCGAGCTGTACAACGCGCTCGAGATCACGGGGACTTCCGATACCGGCGATCCGATCCGGGTCGTGGCCGAAGTGCAGCAGCACATCGGTCGCAACCAGGTGCGCGCGGTGGGCATGTCGTCCACCGACGGTGTGGTACGCGGGATGGAGGTTGTCGACACCGGGTCGGCCATCACCGTGCCCGTGGGCGAGGCGGCGTTAGGCCGGATCCTCAACGTGATCGGTGAGCCGGTGGATAACGGCCCTCCCATCCCGAAAGACGTCGAGCGCTGGCCGATCCACCGCAAACGCCCCGACTTCGTGAACCTCGAGCCGAAGACCGAGATCTTCGAGACCGGCATCAAGGTCGTCGACCTCGTCGCGCCGTTCGTGAAGGGCGGAAAGATCGGGCTGTTCGGCGGCGCCGGGGTCGGCAAGACCGTCGTCATCCAGGAGCTGATCAACAACGTCGCCAAGGGGCACGGCGGCCGCTCGGTGTTCTGCGGCGTGGGTGAGCGCACGCGCGAGGGCAACGATCTCTACCTCGAGTTCAAGGAAGCGAAGATCCTGCACCAGGTGGCGCTGATCTACGGCCAGATGAACGAGCCGCCGGGCGCGCGCCTCCGCGTCGGCCTCACGGGCCTGACGATCGCCGAATACTTCCGCGATCGCGAAAACGCCGACGTGCTGGTCTTCATTGACAACATCTTCCGGTTCACGCAGGCCGGTTCGGAAGTGTCCGCGTTGTTAGGCAGAATGCCGAGCGCGGTCGGCTACCAGCCGACGCTGGCCACGGAGATGGGCGACCTGCAGGAACGGATCACGTCCACCCGGAACGGGTCGATCACGTCGGTGCAGGCGATCTACGTGCCGGCCGACGACATCACTGACCCGGCACCGGCCACCGCCTTCGCGCACCTCGACGCCACGGTAGTGCTTTCTCGAGCGATTACAGAACTCGGCATCTATCCCGCCGTCGATCCGCTGGCGTCCTCCTCGCGAATCCTCGACGCCCAGTACATCGGGGAGCGCCACTATCGCGTCGCCAGCGAAGTGCAACGGATCCTGCAGCGGTACAAGGAGCTCCAGGACATCATCGCCATCCTCGGCATGGACGAATTGTCCGAGGACGACAAGATCGTCGTGGCTCGTGCCCGCCGGATCCAGCGCTTCATGTCGCAGCCGTTTGCTGTAGCGTCCCAATTCACTGGGCGCGAAGGCCAATACGTGAAGCTCGAGGATACCGTGGCGTCGTTCGAGCGTCTCGTCGCGGGAGAGTTCGACCAGTATCCCGAGCAGGCGTTTTTCATGTGCGGCGGCGCGGACGACATCATGAAGAACGCCGAAGCCCTGGCCAAGGCGTAGGGTCGATCGATGCTCAAAGTCTCGGTAATCTCGCCGGAGCGGGTCCTCTTCGAGGGGGAGTCAGCGAGCGTGGTGGCCCCCGCGTTCGACGGCGAGGTGGGCATACTGCCGCAACACGCCCCCATGATGACGCTACTCGGCAAGGGGGAGCTCAGGCTCGGCGCAGACGGACGGGACGGCCGCTTCTTAATAGATGGGGGCTTCCTGCAGGTCCTCAACGACACGGTGAGGGTCGTAACCGAGCGGGCGACGGTCAAATAATCCCCGGTCGGGGCACCGCCGTTAGAGCACGCCCTTAGAGCACGCCCTTAGAGCACGCCGAAGACCTACCATTTCCGGCCGGACTGAACACCGATTCGTCCCGTCCCTGCTGGCGGGGTCCGGTCGACGCGGAGGGCGTCCAGCCGTCCCCCCGACACTCACAGAGGTGGTTGCGCTTCCTCATGTTGGCCGACAATATGTGGCGCGATCCAGACCGAGATACTTCCGTGACGGGCCGTCCTGACGGGCGGCGCGTTTTGGTCGAATCCGGGGTTCGCGTTAGGGCTTGAGTGCGCGCTGTTCGAATCAATGAATCCCCCACACCCGCACGCCGGGCTCGTGCACCCGGAGTGCGAGTTGCTGTAACGTCGTTCAACGAGCGTTGGACGGCGAGTTGTACGGAACTACCGCTCACAGCGAGAGGAACAACATGACCAGGTTCCGTCATACGAACCGCCTCACGAGCTTGCTCGTGGGACTCGCATCCGTCGTGCTGGCCGGCTCGACGCATGCACAGGGTACCCAGGCTACGGTGCTTACCGGCTCAGTAAAGTCCGAGCAGGGCCAGCCCCTGCAGGGCGCCAACGTGGTGATCACCGAGCTGAATGTCTCGGTCGGCACCAATGAGCAAGGCGTCTACCGCGTCACTCTGGCCCCCGAACGCGTTCGTGGTCAAACGGTGGTTATGCGCATCCGCGCCATCGGCTTCCAGCCGCAGCAGAAGAGCATTGTCATTGCGGCGGGCACGATCACGACTGACTTCACCCTCAAGATCGACATCAATCGGCTATCCGAAGTTGTCGTGACCGGGGTGACGGGCGCCACGGAAACCAAGAAGCTCGCCTTCTCGGTGGCCAAGGTGGACAAAGCTGAACTCCAGGCAGTGCCGGGCACGGACGCGCTCTCGCAACTGCAGGGCAAGGTAGCCGGCGCGGTAATCGTGATGCCGAGCGGGCAGCCGGGTACGAACCCGGTGCTCCTGCTTCGCGGGCCCAAGTCGATCAACGCCGACGGTCGGTCGCAGCAGCCGCTGATCATCATCGACGGCGTCGTCTCAACGGGGTCGATCACCGACATCAACCCGCAGGATATCGAGAGCATCGAGGTGGTGAAGGGCGCCGCGGCGGCCTCCACCTACGGATCGCGCGCCGGAAACGGCGTGGTGTCGATCACGACCAAATCGGGGAAAACCGCCAGTCAGGGGGCACGGTTCAGCGCGCGTTCCGAGTACGGATTGAGCGACATCGCTGAGCAGTTCCCGTTCTCCCAGCGGCACATGATGATCATGAACGAGACCAACGACCGGATCTGCATCGTTCAGGCGGGCTTCCCGGCGTGTTCGCGCTCGGTGAATTTCGAGGACGAGGCGCTTCGCATCAACGAGCAGGGGCCGCATTACTCTCTTGCGCCGTACGGTCTCCTGGGTGATGCGGGAATCGGGCTCACGCTCCCGAAGCCGGAGCTCAAGGGCAGGTTCCTGATCAATCAGTGGCCGGTGCGATACAACCCGATCGCGCAGGTCGTCGAGCTGGGACAGTTCTTGAACTCGAACGTCGACATTACCGGACGGTTCAGCGGCACTGGCGTTTTTGCGAGCGTGTCGAACCTGCGCCAGGAAGGGTCCATCAAATACCTGAAGGGGTATACGCGAAACTCGGCGCGGCTCAATGTCGACCAGACGTTCGGCGACGAGTGGACCGCGCAGGTCAACACGTACTACCAGAAGGGCACGGTCTACCCGAACGGGAACTTCTTCGAGCTTTCACGTGCGCCAGCCGGTGCTTCGCTGACGAGGACCGACAAGTACGGTCGCATCTTCCTGCGCGCGAGCCCGATGAACCAGAACGGGCAGAACGAGAACCCGCTCTATCCGCACCTGTATGACATCGGTCGCGAGGACAACGACCGGTATCTGGGTTCGGCGACTACACTGTTCCAGCCGTTCCAGTGGCTGGACCTCGAGGGGGCGGCAAACATCGACCGACGTCGCCGCAGCGAATGGAACATGCAGGATCGCGGACACCGTGCGACGTCGCCGCAATCGACGTCGTACCTGGGCAACATGTCGATGGAGTCGGGTTGGGAGCAGTCGTTCAACCTCAGCCTGCGCACCGCGGCCCGGCAGACCAATCCGTTCGGCATACAGGACATGAGCCTTCGTTACACCGCCAACTACAGCTTCGAGCGCGAGGATAACGAGAGCTTCGAGACAGGGACCGGCACTACGCTGGCGGTACCGGGGCTGCTCGACCTGGACAACGTTACGGTTGCAGCGCTGCCGAGCTCATCGACGTCTTCGGTTCGCGCGATGGGCGTGGTCGGCGGTGTTGCCATGGACTACAAGGGGAAATACATCGGAGACGTGACGTACCGTGTGGATGGCAGCTCGCTGTTCGGATCGGAGGAGCGGTGGGCGCCTTACTACCGGATGTCGATGGCGTGGCGTGCGTCTGATGAAGACTTTTGGCCCCTGAAGGGCGCCATCAACGACTTCAAGGTGCGTGCGTCGGTGGGAACAGCTGGCGGCAGGCCGCGCTTCTCCGCGCAATACGAGACGTTCACTATCGGTGCCGGTGGAACGGTGTCCGGACAGGCACTCGGCAACAAGAACATCAAGCCCGAAACGACAACCGAGACCGAATACGGCATCGACGCCGAGTTGTTCTCGAAGTACGGGCTCAGCATTACCTACGCACGGGATATCACGCACGACCAGCTCCTTCCTGTGCCGCCCTCCGTGTCGACGGGTTTCTCGACGCAGTGGAAGAACGGCGGGACCTTGGACAATAAGACGTGGGAGGTTTCACTCAACGTTCCGATAATCACGACCCGGGACCTGGTGTGGACGTCGCGCCTGGGTTACGACCGCAATCGGTCTTATATAACCGCGCTCTCGATCCCGCCGTACTTCTCCGGCGGCAGCTTCTTCGCGGTGGGTGAGCGTGTTGGAACGTGGTACGGCAAGAAGTGGCTCACGGACTGCAGACAGCTTCCCGCACAGTTCGCCGCCCAGTGCGGTGGACCGGGCAGCCAGTACCAGGTGAACAGCGACGGTTATGTTGTCTGGACCGGCGGCTACGGCCTTGGCGAAGGCATCACGAACAACTTGTGGCAGTCGGGTCTTGTGGGGTGCGTGAACAGCGCCGGCCTGGAGGTCGTGCAGACTGGCGAAGTGAACTGCAAGAAGAACGGCGGAACGGTCAATAATCCGTTCGCGATCCCCGTGCAGCACTGGGGAATGGCCATCATCGATCGCGATTCAACGGCCAATCCGCGGCTGAACCAGCTCGGGAGTGGGACGCCCGACTTCCACGCCTCGATGTCGCATAGCGTCACCTGGAAGCGCCTCACGCTGCACGCGCTGATCGACGGCAACTACGGCGTGCGAACACGGAATTCGCAGGTGGCGTGGTCGTTAGGTGACTTCATGGTCCGCAACGAGGACCAGGACGGGAAGACTGTCCAGGATGCCAAGCCGCTGGGATACTACTGGCGCGCCACGGACCCCGACAACGGACTCGGCGTTGGCGGCTTCTACGACACGAACAGCGCCAACAACCGGTCGATCGATAAGGGAACGTACACGAAGCTTCGCGAGTTGGCCGCGACGTATTCGCTCGGGCCGGTACGCGGGATTGGCGACTGGACCCTTGGTCTGTCCGGGCGCAACCTGTTCGTAATCACCGATTTTTACGGGTGGGATCCTGAAGCCGGCGGTGGCGGTGGCACGCTCAACACGAGTGCCATCGGCGGAGATCAGGGCACAGGCACCTATCCGATGATGCGGACGTTCACGCTTACGGTCGGCACGCGCTTCTAACCCGGACACCCGGGGGTACGGCAGGTCGCTACGCGCGACCTGCCGTACCAGCCGGTCACCGCGAGAGGATACTTACTCGATGAAACACGCTCTCAGATGTTTGGCTGCTACGGTGCTCGTAGTGCCGTTCGCGGCATGTTCGGACTCGCTGCAGGTTGCAAACCTGTCGTCACCTGACGTGGAGCGCGTCTTTGCGCTGCCCGCAACGATTGAACAGACGCTCGGCACCGGATACCAGCAGTGCCGCAATACCGGCATGCAGAATGGCGGCATTTACACCAACCTTTCTACCATGAGCATCGAGGGGCACTCGACGCTCAACAACTTCAATATGGGACCGCGGGGCAGCATACCGCGTCAGCCCATCCTGAACGACCGCTCCTCTCCTTCGATCTTCACCGAGTTCAGCCAGTGGCAGCGTCAGGCCCGCACGATGGCGAATGCGTTGACGGCGCTCGACAAGGTTACGACTGAAGGGGGCACCACCGGTTCGCTGGCTCAAGACCTTCGTGCACGAGCGTGGGGCTTCTTCGTGATCGGGTGCAATCTCGGCTACACTGCGCTCATCTACGATTCGTTGGGCATCGTGCGGCCTGGCATGTCCAGCGACTCGACGCCGCCGCTGTCCGGCGCGCAGGAAGCCATGACCGCGGTGCTGGCACTGATGGATTCCGCGCTGGCCGTTGCGGCCAAACCGGAGTTCACGATGTCCACCGAGGCGGCGTGGTTGAGCGGGACTGCGCTGACCCCGGCCAACTTGATCCGGTTCATCCGGTCGTATAAAGCCAGGTTCCGGGCGGCGGTCGCGCGTACGCCGGCGGAGCGCGCTGCCGTCGACTGGACCAAGTTGCTGGCTGATGCCGACGCTGGGATCACAGCCGACGTGACGGTGCTTGTCGGGTCGACCAGCGGGTGGAACAAGGGATGGCCGGGCGGCACCATGCACACGGACGCCACCTGGCATCAGATCTCTGCGATGTACTGGGGTTTCGGGGATGTCTCGGGAAGATATGACACTTTCTTGAGCACGCCGCTCGAAGAGCGGTATTCGATCTATGTCGAGAACCCGATTATCTCGCCGGACCTGCGGCTTCCACAGGGCGCCACAAGAGCAGCACAGCAGGCGGCATCTGCACCCGGTGCGACCTACACGGCGCGGCCATACCTCACCAACCGGACGACGCAGGACTCGCCTGGGGCGCAGTGGGGGACGACGCATTACAATCACGCGCGCTATCGCTACGTGCAGCAGTCTTCACCGGCGATAACATGGCCGGAATTCCTCAAGACCGAAAACGACCTCCTGGCTGCGGAGGCGCTGTACCGGCTCGGCAGGTTCGCCGAAGCAGCAGCCAAGGTGGACCTGTCGCGGACAGCCAAAGGCGGCCTGCCTGCGCTGGTAGCGGCCGGGATAACAACTGGCACGGCGCGGCTGACCGGTGCGAGTTGTGTTCCGCGAGTTCCCGCACCACCGGCCTTTACGAGCTCTCAGTGCGGTGACCTGCTGGAGGCGCTCAAGTGGGAGAAGCGCGTGGAACTGGCCTTCAACTTCTTCCACGGCTGGTTCTTCGACAGCCGCGGATGGGGCGATCTGGTGTTCAATACATCGCTCGAGTTCCCGGTGCCTAACCAGGAGCTGGATGCGCGGTCGAAGGGCTTCTACAACCTGGGTGGTGGCGGCGCGTCCAGCGCAGCCAAGGGGACGTACGGATTCTGAGGGAGTTGTGCGTTATGAGGAAGCTGGTTTGGAGCGGACTGTTGGTGGTGGCGTCATCGGTTTCGCAGGGGTGCTACACGTATGTGCCACTCGATACCGAGACGCCACCGGTGGGCCAGACGATCGCACTTCAGATCTCTGATCGTGGTCGTGTGGAGCTGGCAGACCGCTTCGGGCCCGGCTTGGCCCGGATTGAAGGGCTGGTGACGTCGACGGACTCGCAGGACGTTGTGATGAATGTGTTTCAGGTAGCGCATGTCGACGGGCTGCGGAGCCATTGGAGCGGGGAGACGGTGCGGGTGCGTAGGGGTCTGGTCGGCAGGCTGGAGGAGCGCAAGTTGTCGCGCTTTCGCACGTACGCGCTGGCAGGAGTGACGGCGGGCGCAGTAGTGGGCTTGGTGGCCACGCAAGGGTTGTTTGGGTGGTTCTCGGGTGACGATCCCGTAGTGCCGCCGGACGACCCTGTGGACTCGCGAGTCCCGCTGGAATCGCGAGTGTGGACAGTTAGGTTGTTCGGTTTTCCCTAGGTCGAGATAGAGCCCCGTTCATCCTATTCGGAGTTGGAGGAATACTGCGAATGAAGGCGAATCGAATCGCGTTGGCAGGTGTTGCAGCGGTGCTTCTTGCGGCCGGGTGCAAGGGTGACCCGGGCCCGTTTCTCGCCGTGCATGGCCCGCTGGCGTATGTCCGCTACATAGCCGCTGTCCCTGACACCTTTGCCATGGATTGGCGGCCGATCGACGGCATCGAGAATTCTCCGCCGGCCATCGGGTTGGTTTTCCGGTCGACGACGCCGTACCAGGCGATGACGCCCGGACCTCGCCATATCCGGTTATTCCCGGCGCCAACGGGTACTGCTAGGCCGGCGAACGTCGTCTCGCAGATCGTCGTCGACACGACTATCAACTTCACGGCCGCCACGTACTACACGGTGGTGCACCTCGGCTTCTCGCGGAACGGCTCTACGCCGCAGGACAAGCTGGTCGTGCTGGAAGACGTTGCACCGGCCAACCTCACCGGGAAGGTGGCGGTGCGCGTGGTGCACGCTGGAACAGGAATCGGAGCAGTGGACGTATTTGCCACCACCACGTCGACGGATCCCGTCGCTGGCCCTGCGAAGTTCTCGAATGTCGAGTATGGGAGCAAGTCGGATTACACGCTGGTTGATCCAGGAACGCTCTGGCTTCGCGTGGCCGCCACCGGCTCCACCACGGAGATCATCACCGGGACGTCTCGTCAGGCGCCACCAGGTCAGGCGGGGAATCCGACCGCGTTGCTCACGCCCATCGGCGGAGCGGCGATGCCGGGGAGCGCCATGACGGCGTTCATCCTGCCGCGTTCCGTAGCGGGATCGCTTGCCCCACAAACGACGGCGTTCCAAACGCCGGTGCTGCTCTACCTGATCGACAAGCATCCGCCGCAGTAACGCGGACGCTCAGCCTTTGCAGGATTGCGGCGGCGCCTTCGGGCGCCGCCGCCTCTTTTTTGGATTGGAGTCAGACACCTAATCAGGGGGTCAGACACCTGATCTCATCCTGTAAAGCCAATCAGACTCAATTGGCGGCCGAGTTAGGTGTCTGACCCAATCTGCGAGTTAGGTGTCTGACCCCAATCTCGGTTACCGCCGAGTCCGTCGAACCTAACGGCTGAGTTGCCGCCGTATTGTGTGGGTATCATACCTTTCCTGATCCGGCGCTACCCGTCGGTCCATCTCGAACTAACCACACCTGAAATGCACAAACTTCGACTGCGAGTACTCCTCGCCCTGGCCGCCCTCCTTCCAGCGGCCAGCTTGAACGCCCAGGCGTGGGCCTACCCGGCCTTTCAACCTCCCCGGGTGATCGTACGCGAATACAACTTTGGCATCGCCGACTCGGACTGGGGCGGTCCCGTGCTCGTCTTTCAGTGGCGAGAGCAATCCGGCCCGGCGACGCAGTTCTCGTTCGACCTCGGGATTGCCGACAGCGAAAGCGACGACAACGACCTGGTGGCTTTTGGCGGCATCGCGCTTGCGCAACGGCTCAGTTCAGCCTCCAATGAAGTCCCGATCGATTTTCTGCTCACCGGCGGCATCTACCTGGCCATCGGCGACGTGACGCTGTTCCGGCTCCCGATCGGGCTCTCGTTAGGCCACCGGTTCGACCTGGGCAGCGGGATGGCCCTCACGCCTTTCCTGCACCCGCGGGTCTCGCTCGACGTCTGCAGCGACCGCTGCGGGGGCAGTGACCTCGGGCTGACGTTCGACCTCGGTGCGAACTTCCAGTTGTCGCGCAGCGTGTCGATTCGGGGCGCGGCGGTCTTCGGTGGCGACGACTCGTTCGGCGGCGACGGGTTCGGTATTTCGCTGGCCTGGACGCCGCCCTCGTTGGCGCGACGTCGCTAGCTAATCGGGAGATCGGGGTCTGACCCCATTGATCCCATTGATCCCGATCTCCCTCACTGACTCACCGACTCACCGAGTAGTTCCATCACGAGATTGTACGACCGCTCGCCCGCGCCAAGGCCTCGCTGTACCAGCGCGCGGGCGGCGGATCCGGCCTGTTCGCGCGCCGACGGATCGGCGAGCCAGTGCTGCAGAACCTCGATCGTCTCGTCGACCGTCACGACGGAATCACCGCCGCGGCAGCGCGCCAGGAGGACAGCCTCGCGGCTGTTCGAGTGACGGGGACCAAAAGCGACCGGCAGGCCGAAGGCGGCCGGTTCCAGCACCGAATGCAGCCCCGCGCCGTGAAACCCCCCACCAACAAACGCCGCCGTCGCGAGGCTGTAGAGATCTCCAAGCACGCCGGTGCGGTCGACCAGCACGACGTCCGCTCGTGTTGATTCGGCAGTCCCCAGCCGCGCCAGCGACAGGTGTTCGTCGCGCGCCCATTCCTCCACGGCGGCGAGGTGTTCGGCGTTAGGCTCGTGCGGCGCGATGATCAGGCGCGCGTCGGGAATGTCGCGACGGACCGCCGGCCAGGCTTCGAGCAGGATTTCCTCGTCAGACGGCCACGTGGAACCCGCCACCAGTGTCGGACGATTCGAGGCCAGCGGCGCGAGGAGTTCACTCTCGCGGTTGACGTTGGTGGCGCGGGCCCAGACCTGGTCGTACCGCGTATCGCCGGTGACCACGACGCGCGACGGCTCGGTGCCGAGCGCGATGATGCGTTCCGCATCGGCCTCCGACGCCGCGCCAACCAGGTCCAGCGCCTCGTAACACTCATGAAGGAGCGCCGTCGCGACGAAGCCCTCGCGTGAGGACGCCTCGGACACGGTGCCGCTGATGAGGCCAAGCGGCACACCTCGCCGCTCCGCCTCGGCGACCAGCACCGGCCACACATCGAGCTTGCTGAACACGAGGGCCGTCGGGCGCAGCGCGTCGAGCACCGCCACGCTGTCGCCGCTGGTGTCGAACGGGAGGTAGTCGGTGAAGTCGACCGACAATGAGCGCGCAAATGATTCCGCGCTCGGAGAAAAAAATGTGTACGCCAGCTGCATGTCGGGACGGCGTTTTCGCACGAGGTCGATCACGACCCGCGCCTGGAGCCCTTCACCAACCGACGGTGCGTGCAGCCAGAGGAGCGGACGCGCGCGATCGCGAAGTTTGCCCCAGGCCGCATAACGAGCGCGGATGCCGCGCCGTGCCGCGAGCGACCGGCGCCATTTGGATTCGCCGGCTGGCGCCAGCGCGGCCGCCGCGCGAGCGAACTGCCCAACCGCGCTGTAGGCGACGCGCAGCGCGGGATTCATTCCTACTTCGAAGTGCTGCCGCCGGCCTCGGCGATCGCTGACTCGAGGAGTGGACGGAGGTAGCCTAACGGGCCAACCCCACCGATCTTCCGCTGACCGATGAAGAAATACGGTGTCTGGTCGACGCCACCCGTTCGCCCACGCGCCTGGTCCGCTTCGATCAGTCCAAGCATCACGTCATCAACCAGGCACTGATTCCAGGCGGTCGTGTCGACGCCGGCCTCGCTCATGATGTGTCGGAAGTTCGGGACGGGGTCAGGCAGCGGAGCCCATTCTGATTGCCTGGCGAACAGCCGATCATGCACGTCCCAGAACTTTCCCTGAGCCGCGGCGCACATACCTGCTTCGGCCGCCGCACGCGCATTCGCGTGGAGATGATCGAGCGGGAAATTCGTGTAGGCGAACCGCACTTTACCAGTCTCGACGTAGTCGCGCATGATCTCCGGCGCGTGCTTGTCGTGCCAGAGCTTGCAGGCGGGACACTGGAAATCGCTGGCCATGACGAGCCACACCTTTGCCGCCGGGTTTCCTCTGATGCGATTGGTGTCGGCAATGCTCACACGAGGATCGGGCGCCGCTTGAGCGCCCGCAGCCGGCGCCACCGCGGCGGCGTCCCCCTCGCTCACCTCGGGCCCCGAGCAGGCGACGAGAGCGAGCGCAACCACCAGGAGCCGCTTCCCTAGAACAAGTCTTAGTGTCATTTCGAAACACCCGTTCAAACAGTGCGTAGTTTTGTTCGCATAAAGATAGGTGAGAGATGGGCAGCTAGTATCCCGCATCGACTTCCAACGAAACGCCGCTCTAATCCGCCAGTATCCCGTTTCGATGACGCTTCTTCTTGCTGTTCTCGTATTCGCCGCGCAGCAGCTCGAGCTTCCGCCACCGCCGCGGGGATACGGTACTTCGGCCGCCGAAGTGGTCGTCGACGCGGCTCGAGCGCTCGATCAGGTCACGATCGATCGACTCAACCGGATCGCCTTTGAGGTCAAGGCGAAGACCGGCGGTGAGATGGCGATCGTCACGCTCACGGATCTCGGCGGTCGCGACGTGGGGGATGTTGCGCTCCGCATCGGGCGCGAGTGGGGCGTCGGAGCGGCCACCGCAGCGGGCAATCGCACGCGCAATGCCGCGGTAGTCATTCTGCTGGTTCCGAAAGAGACGTCCCGCGATGGGCGGGGCTATATCAGCATTACGACTGGAAGGGGCGTCGAAGGCTTCGTAACCGACGCAACAGCCGGAGACATCCGGCGGGCGGCGACGCCGCTGTTCCAGCGTCAGGATTATGCCGGCGGGATGTTGTTGATCACGTCCGCGCTCGCCGATCGGTACGCACGCGAATTTGGCGTTACGCTCGATACGGCACTGGTGCCGAGTCAGCAACCTCGGGAAACGGTCGCTTTGCGGCCCGTGCCACGATTGCCATCGTTTGGCGCGCTGCTCTTCCTGCTGTTCGTCTTCCTCCTCATTCTCTCGGGCCTGCGGCGGGCGGCAAGGCTGGGCCGCGGGAACGATTTCAGCGGCTGCCTGAACTTGCTGTGGGCGATTTCCGTGGCGCAGTCTCGCGGCCGGCGCGGTGGCTGGGGTGGCGGCGGGGGATTTGGCGGCGGCAGCTTCGGTGGCGGCGGCGGATTCGGGGGATTTGGCGGCGGTGGGGGGTTCAGCGGCGGCGGTTCGAGCGGAAGCTGGTGACGGACAAGTCCGGGACCACATGGCAACGATGACTCTCGAAGAACTCGTCAGGCAGCTCGCCCTCGTCCACGGCGAGGCGCTTCGTTGCGTGGCGCTTTATGGCTCCACCGTCCGGGGCGAGCAGGTGTCGCGACGTCCGAACCTGAATGTCCTTGTCCTCGTCGACGCGATCGACATGGACCACCTCCGCCGGGAAGCGGCGGTGGCGCGCGCCTGGCGCGATGCAGGGCACCCGCCTCCGCTGACCCTGACGGTGGCCGAATGGCGCACGTCGTCCGACATCTTCCCGATGGAGTATTCGGACATTCTGGCGCACTATCGCATCCTCCACGGCGCGCTGCCGGCCGAGCGGCCCTCCGTGCGGCGTGAAGATCTGCGGTTGCAGCTCGAGCACGAAACACTCAGCAAGCTGCTCCGCCTCCGACACTCGGTCCTCTCGTCAGGCGCGGAGCCTCGTGCGCTCCTGGAGATGCTGGAGGGAAGTGCGCCATCGATCATGGCCATCCTGCGCGCGACGCTGCGGCTCGCTGGCGAAGAGCCGCCGGCAGATTCACGCGCGGTACTCGACCGGGTTGAAGTCGTCACCGGAATCAATGCCGGCACGTTTCGTCGGGTGCTGGCGCACGCGCGGGGTGACGCCAAGGTGAAGGACAGTGAAGCTGCTTCCGTGACCGCGAATTATCTCGCCAGCGTGGCGGAGCTGGTCGGCTGGGTCGACGCGCAGGGTCCACCCTGAAACGAAACGGGATACTTACCGATCTTTGCGGCGTATCGTTGGAAGCATGAGACGACCGGATTCTTCGCTGTGACTTGTCAGGCGAACCAGACTTTTACTTCTAAAGGAGCAGAGCAATGCGTGGTCTATTTGCGGTCGCACTGGTGGCGCTTGGTGTTACCGGTTGTGGCTACAACACGATTCAGTCGAACGACGAGGCAGCGGCTGCCGCAAAACAGCAGATCGAGGTGCAGCTGCAGCGGCGGTCCGACCTGATCGGAAACTTGGTCGAAACGGTGAAGGGGCAGGCGAAGCAGGAGCTCGACGTCTTCCTGCAGGTTGCGCAAGCGCGGTCGGGCCTGTCGACAGCGATTCAAGGCGGGAATCCCGGCGAGATGGCAAATGCCAATGAGCAGCTCACCACGGCTATGCGTTCCCTGACCATCCAGGTCGAGGCATATCCACAGCTCAAGTCGGACCAGGCATTCCTTCGCCTCATGGACGAGTTGACCGGGACGGAAAACCGGATTGCCGTCGCTCGAACGGATTACAACGAGGCAGTCCAGCGGCACAACACCTATATCCGGCGATTCCCGGTCGTGATCACGGCGAAGATCACCGGTGCCAAGCCGCGTGAGTATTTCGAGGTCACGAACGCGGCGAACAAGGATGCGCCGAAGGTGGACTTCAAGAAATAGAGGTCAGGGTCTTCCAAGTGCGCCGGTTGAAGGGCGTTGTGGGTTTTCGAAGTGCGCCGTTTGAAGGGCGTTGTGGGTTTTCTAAGTGCGCCGTTTGAGGGCGTTGTCGGTTTTCTAAGTGCGCCGTTTGAGGGTCGTTGTGGGTTTTCTAGGGCGCTGTTCGAAACGCGTTGTGGGTTTCTAACGTGCCCCGCCGTTCACAAACCTGAAACGCCTTTCAAACGGCGCACTTCGCAAACCTGAAACGCCTTTCAAACGGCGCTTCTGCAGTTTGGCGCAGCCTTGCCCTCACGAGGCGGAGCCGGTTATAACTGCCCCATGATCCGAGGCCGCCTCCTTCGCGCGACTGCAGTGCCAGTGCTTGCTCTGAACCTCCTTGGGGCGTGCTACCGGTATGTGCCAGTCACCACCAGCGACCTGGTGGTCGGCGCGGCCTACCGCGGTCACCTCTCGGCTGAGGGGTCTCAGACCATTGCCCGGCTGCTCGGCGAAAACGTGACCCGTTTCGACGGCCGAATCGTCACGGTCACCGACACCGCGGTCCTCGTCGCGATGAGCGCCACGCTGAAGCGGACTGAGCAGCGGCAGACGGTGTGGACGGGCGAGCAACTCCTGATCCCGCGAGCAGTCGTCAGCCGCTTTGAATTGCGTCAACTCGATCGGCCCCGGACCATGCGTGCGGTAGCTCTGTACGCCGTGGGTATTGGCCTCCTCGGGGCAATTGTGCTCTCGATCAGCGGCTTCGCGAGCCAGGACGGGAACCCGCCGCCGCCTCCTCCGCCACCCTGACGCTCCGTCCCGGGACGCGGCGGACCACTCATCCCGGGCTGCAGTGACGAACCGCTCCAAGTGCCGTCTCTGGCGTCGCTTCGCGGTGATGTGCCGCGAAAGAATGTTACGATCCCGTTGACACGCCATACCCGGATTTCTAAGATTGGCCGGTCGTTCAACCGGCAATAGGGACCATACGAAAACACGCGTAGTGGGTCGCGCGGCGTGAAGGACTCCGCCGCGCCAACTCGATCGGGCGACCGCGAACGTCATGGCACTGCGACGTTCGGTGCCGTGAGTGCGACAGCCCGTCGTGCAGTCAGGCCGATATCTCGAGCCGGTTGGTTCATCGCCACGCAACGCACGTGCGCCCCTGCTCGTGCATGGCGAGGCTTCACGCCCCAGGCGTAGCCCCAGGAGGTTGCAGCCGTATGAGACACCTGATTCGTCTGTTCACTGTGCTCCTGGCCGCGGTGATCGCGGCCCCGGACGCGTTGGCCCAAGGTGCCACCGTGACGGGCAAGGTCACCGCCGAAGGCGGCGCACCAGTTCCGTTCGCGAGCGTGGTCCTCACAGGCATGGGCCTCGGGTCCTCGACGCGGGAAGACGGAGTGTATTCCATCTCCGTACCGGCCGCCCGCGCAACCGGCCAGACCGTCGTGTTGGCGGTCCGCGCCATCGGCTACCAGTCGAAGCAGCAGAACATCACGCTCTCCCCTGGCACCATCACGGCCAACGTGACGATGACCGTGAATCCGCTCCGCCTGGGTGAAGTCGTCGTAACTGGCGCTGGAACGGCCAGCTCGGTCGAGCGGCTTGGCTCCGTGGTGAGCACGGTCAAGAGCGAGGAAATCCTCAAGTCGAACGAGCTGAACACGGTGCAGGCGCTTGCGGCGAAGGCGCCGGGCGTGGTCGTGACCTCGTCGTCAGGCGAGGCCGGTGCATCGAGCTTCATCCTGATCCGCGGCCAGAAGTCGATCGAAGGCACGTCGCAGCCGATCTTCGTGGTGGACGGTGTCCCGGTCGACAACTCGACGATCGTGACCACGTTCTCCACCGCCGGCACGTCGTCGACGAATGGCAT
>Ga0070698_100002035_pt1 | contig 22482 bp, 22 predicted proteins | sample KBSK1502metaG_FD_65477 | JGI IMG/M metagenome (GOLD analysis project Ga0070698, IMG submission 65477) | Corn, switchgrass and miscanthus rhizosphere microbial communities from Kellogg Biological Station, Michigan, USA - KBS K1-50-2 metaG | ecosystem: Host-associated > Plants > Roots >...
TACAACGAGGAGTACGCGAAATACTTCCCGAGTGACAAGCCGGCGCGGACCACCGTGACCGTCGCCTCGCTGAACTCGCCGGACCTCCTCGTGGAGATCACCGTCACCGCGTGTATTCCTGACTGACCGCTCAGCCGGGGAGCGCAGCGCGCTCTGCCGCCAGCTTCGCCGCGCGCTCCTGCAGCGCCGGCGCGCCGAGGCGCTCCGACCAGGCCGGGAAGTCGGAGCGAGGTCCGGCCCACCGCAGCCCGTCCACATCGACGCCGATCGGGGCGTCGATACGCACGGTGGCGAGCGTCCGGAATAACATGGCGCGCTCGCGCTGCTCCATGAGCGTCGTGGCCAGCCGAGCCGCTCCGCGCACGGCCACGTCCCACTCCGCGACCCGGCCGGGAATGTGCTCGAGGTGCCCGTAGCGGGCGAGCACCGTCGCCGCGGAGGTCGCGCCCCAGCCGGGCAGGCCGGGATAGCCGTCCGCGCTGTCACCCACCAGGGCCAGCCAGTCGGGAATCGACGCGGGCGGGACACCGAACTTCTTCATCACCCCGGCCTCGTCGCGCACCTCACGCCGGCGTCGATCGAGCTGGACCACCCGGTCGCCCCGCACGCACTGCGCCAGATCCTTGTCGGGCGAGCAGACGACGACCTGGCCCACGCGCGCATCGGCCGCGGCCAGTGCCGCCGCCGCGGCCAGCGCGTCGTCGGCCTCGAACTCGACCATGGGCCAGACGACCACGCCGAGCGCGCTCAGCGCCTCCTCCAGCGGCTGGAACTGCGCATACAGCACCGGATCCATCCCCTCGCCCGTCTTGTAGCCCGGCCAGAGCGCGTTGCGAAACGACTCGATGACGTGATCGGTCGCCACGCCCACGTGGGTGGCGCCCTCTTCGATCATGCCCAGGATCGATGCGACGACGCCGCGCACCGCCCGGAGCTCGGGAGGTGCGCTCCGGTCGAAGGCCGCGGCCGGCGAGAGGAAGTAGCGGAACAGCTCGTACGTCCCGTCGACCAGATGGACGATCACACGCAGAACGATACGCCACCGCCACCGGCGAACGCGGTAGAATCGATCCCGCCATGAAGATACGCATCGGCGTGGGAGCGGGGGGCGCGTCACCGAGCATGGAGGCGCTGGCCGAGCTCGTCACCGGCCTCGACGAGCTGGGGTTCGACTCCTTGTGGCTCTCCGAGGTGCTGACCGGGCCCGTCATCGATCCCGTGGTCGGTCTCGCCTGGGCCGCCGCGAGCAATCCGCGCCTGAAGATCGGGACCACCATGCTCTTGCCGGGACGCAACGTCCTGCGGCTCGCCAAGCAGCTCGCGAGTCTGGACCGGCTGTCCCAGGGGCGCCTGCTGGTGACGCTGGTGCCCGGGCTCACCTACGCGCCGGAGCGCGAGGCCATCGGCATAGATCCCAAGCTGCGCGGCGCCTTCATCGACGAGGCGCTGCCCCTGCTGCGGCGCCTGTGGGCCGGCGAGACGGTGAGCCACGACGGCCCTGCCGGCACCCTCCGGGACGTCAGGCTCTCCCCCCTGCCCGTGCAGCAGCCGCTCGAGGTGTGGCTGGGCGGCACGATGCCGGCGGCGCTGGAGCGCTGCGGTCGGCTCTCGGATGGCTGGCTCCCCTCGCTGTGCACGCCCGACGAGGCGGTAGCGGGACGGGTCGTGATCGAAGACGCGGCGGCCCGGGCCGGACGCTCGATCAGCGCCGAGCACTTCGGGGTGAGCATCGGCTACGCCAGCGCGCCCATCGACCCGGCCACCGCGCGCGTGATGGCCGCCCGGCGTCCCCGGTCGCTCGAGCTCACGCCGGTGGGATGGCCCGCGCTGCGCAAGCTCATCGAGCAGTTCATCGGCGGCGGCTTCTCCAAGTTCGTTGTGCGCCCCGTGACCACGCCGGCCTCGTGGCGCGCCGAGCTCGAGGCCCTGGCCGCCGCGGTGGGTGACCTGCAGACGTAGCGACGCCCTCGCGCGCCGCCCTATCCCGCTTCCGCGGCGTGCAGCCGGGCGTACCGTCCCGGCGTGACGCCGTACGCCGATCTGAACATGCGCGTGAAGTGCGCCTGGTCGGCAAAACCCGCCGATAGCGCCAAGTCGGCCAGCCGCGCTCCTCCGCGCAGCTGGCTCCGCGCGAAGTCGAGCCGCCGCATCAGTGAATAGCGGTAGGGGCTCGTTCCATACGATGCCCTGAATTGGCGGGCGAGCTCGTACCGACTCATTCCCGTGACCGCCTCGAGCTCGATGGAGCGCACGATCGCGCGGCGGCCATCGAGGAACGCCCGAGCCCGCTCGAGCGCTGGGCGATCGAGACGGCGCGGAGTATCCACGGCTTGGCAGTCACGATCGCCTTCGATCAGGCCTTCCGCCAATCGCAGAACCAGGGCGTCACGGGCCAGGGGCTCCGGGCCGGACCGGAATGCGGCCCCGACCGCCCGTGCCAGCGTAGGGTTGTGCGAGACGGGCTCGCGCACGAACGGCAATGGCCCAGCGCATCCCCTGATCGCCCGTACCGCGGCGGCGATGCGCGCCGGTTCGACATAGACGATGCGATAGCCGAACCCGCCTTCGGCACCGGCGCGGCCGTCGTGCATTTCATCGGGGTGGAGTACGACGACCTGGCCCGGCGTACTGCGTTCGACCCTCCCGCGATAGTCGAACATCTGGACACCGGCCTCGGTCACGCCGATGGCGTAGGTGTCGTGGCGATGCTTGGCGAAGGCGCGCCCGCTGAACCAGGCCCGCAGCAGCTCGACGCCGCCCACCGGGCCGCGACCGCGCACCCAGTCGCCCGGGCCGCACGAACGTACAAGACCCTCCTCGGCCGACCTGCCTAGCATGCGCGCCATGCGGCGAGTCTACCCGATACGCGGCGGAGGGTCGAAATGACGCTCGAACAGGCGGTCGCCTTCTTCCTCTTCTCTGTCGCGGCGGCCGGCACCCCGGGACCCAGCAACGCTCTGCTGACCGCGACGGGGGCGAATGTGGGCGTGCTTCGCGGCCTTCCCTGCCTGTTCGGAGTCACCATCGGCATGGGGTTGATGATGTTTGTCGTGGCCTTCGGTCTCGGCAGCGTGATCCTCGACCATCCCATGGTTCTGAAGGGCGTGAAGTGGTGTGGGGCGGCAGTCCTATGCTGGCTCGCCTGGAAGATCGCGACCGCGGGCCGTGCCCGGGCCATCGCGGGCGGCCCGCCGGTCGGGTTTGCCGGCGCGGCGGCCTTTCAGTGGATCAACCCGAAGTCGTGGCTCGTTTGTGCCAGCGCGACGGCGACCTTCCTCGAAGCCGGGGCGGGCAGCGCGTTGGGCCAGTCCGCCGCCTTCGGCCTCACGTTCATGCTCGCGTCCCTCCCCAGCTGTTTCCCCTGGCTCGCCTTCGGCGCGGTCCTGCAGCGCTTCCTGCGGTCCGAGCGCGCGTTACGCATCTTCAACGGCGCCATGGGAGCGCTCCTCGCCGCGTCGGTGATCCTGTTCCTCTGGTAGGATCGGCGTATGGTGCGGTCGGGCCGGTGGGCCGGATGGTGGAGTTCGAGCGTGCCTGGGCGGTGGCGGCTCGGGCTGGTCCTCGTGGGCGTATTCGCGCTCCCGCCGGCGGCGGGCCCTGACGGCGTCACGTACAGCCGCGACATCGCGCCGCTCCTGGCCACGAACTGCCAGTCCTGCCACCGCGAGGGCGAGATCGCCCCGTTTCCGCTGACGAGCTACGACGACGCCTACCGCCGGCGCCAGAAGCTCTTGCGCACCGTCGAGCGCCGCAAGATGCCGCCCTGGCCGCCCGCGCCGGGGCACGGCGACTTCGTGGGCGAGCGCCGGCTCGCGGACGCCGACATCGCGCGTCTGCGCGCCTGGGTGGAGGCGGGCGCGCCCGAGGGCGACCCGCGCGATCTGCCGCCTCCTCCCCGCTTTCCCACGCGCTGGTCGGCCGGCGATCCCGACACGGTGCTCGCGCCCGGCACCGCGTTCGACGTCCCCAGCGGCGACCGCGACCTCTACCGCTGCTTCGTCGTGCCCACCGCCTTCGCCGAGGACCGCTTCGTGAGCGTGGCGGAGTTCCTGCCCGGCGACCGCCGCATCGTCCATCACGTGCTGGCCTACATCGACACCTCGGGGCAGGCCGAGGCGCTCGACCGCGCCGAGCCCGGGCCCGGCTACACCTGCTTCGGCGGGCCGGGCTTCGTCCCGCGCGGCGGCCTCGGCGGCTGGGCCCCGGGCGCTCCGCCCACCGCGATGCCCGACGGCGTGGGCATGCTGCTGCCGGCCGGCGCGAGCGTGGTGTTGCAGGTGCACTATCACAACCGCACCGGCTCCACCGTACTCGACCTCACCCGCGTGGCCCTGCGCTTCGCCCGCGCCACGGTGGACAAGCGCGTGCGCGTCATCCCCGTGCTGAATCGCGATCTCGTCATCCCGGCCGGCGCCGAGCAGCACGTCGTCCGAGCGAGCTACACGCTGCCGCCCACGTGGCACATGCACGCCATCGGGATCTCGCCCCACATGCACCTGCTGGGCCGGGAGATGCGCGTGACCGTCACCTACCCCGACGGGACCAACCGACCTCTGATCTATATCGACGACTGGGACTTCCACTGGCAGGGGTCGTACACGTTCCGGACGCCGGTGCCCCTGCCGGGCGGCTCGCGAATCGACGTCGAAGCGGTTTACGACAACTCCTCCCGCAATCGCCGCAACCCCACCGAGCCGCCCCGCGATGTCCGCTGGGGCGAGGCCACGACGGACGAGATGTGCATCGCCTTCCTGCGCACCACGGTGGACGCCGAACGGCTCGGGCACCGGCCGACCTACACGGGCCCGCTCGCCCGGCAGCCTTGAGGGCGGCGCGGCCTATCCTCGGCGGTAAGTACCCCCTGGTAATTCCTACCCACCGTACTGTCACCCGCGAGACGCCGACCAGGGAGGGGCGCGCTAAGTCCGCATCGCCGAACGGCCAAAGGCTTGGCACTTCCGATGCACGTCTTTCCGTGGACGGGCCGACGCCTCCAGATCGGACCGTCGCGAGGTGAGATGAGTCTCCTGTCGAACCAGCGTGTCTCCTCCGGGCGTATCCTGGTCGTCGACGACGATCAGGGCGCCCGGGATCTCATCGTGTCGAGCTTGCGCGCCGACGGCCATGACGTGGACTCCAGCAGCAACGGGGTCGAGGCCCTCCGGCTGGTCTCACGGCAGTGGTACGACCTGATCGTGTCGGATCTCAAGATGCCCGAGCTCGATGGACCGAACCTCTATTCGGAAGTCACCCGCCGGTGGCCGACCGGCCCTCCGCACGTCCTCTTCGTTTCCGGGTTCGGCACGACCTCCGAATACGACGGTTTCCTGAAGGTCATCAAGGCACCGGTGCTGTCGAAGCCCTTCAAGGCCGGGGAGCTGCGCCGGGCGGTCAGGCGGATGCTGTAAGCGACGCCTCCCCCTTGCCTACCCCTCCTCGGGCGGCGTAGCATCGCGGCCGAAGACGGCCGCGCCTGCCGCGAACGCGCCACCTGGGGGGAGCGACATGAAGTTCGGGATCCACATCGGCCACATGGGCGGTCCGCTCGGCGAGATGCGCAAGCTGTGGAAGTTCGCCGACGCGAAGGGCTTCGACTGGTTCTCCGTCTCCGATCACTTTCAGGAATCGCCGCCGCGCGGCGGGGAAATGGACTGCTACGAGGCGATCGCGACGCTGACCGCGGCCGCGATGGACACGCAGCGGATCCGGCTCGGCAGCGGGGTCTACTGCGTCGCGTACCGCAACCCCGCGCTTCTCGCCAAATCCCTCACCACGATCGATCATCTGTCGAACGGCCGCGTGGACTGCGGCCTCGGCGCCGGCTGGCACGACGTGGAGGCGAAAGCCTACGGCTATGCCTTTCCGTCGATCGGCCCGCGCGAGGACATGCTCGAGGAGTACGCGCAGATCATGCGTCTGCTCCTCGACCCGGAGCGGCGGCGCGCGAACTTCGAGGGGAAGCACTTCCGGGTGTCGGACGCGCCGAACAATCCCAAGCCGCTGCAACCCCGGATCCCCATCTGGATCGGCGGGCGCGGCGAGAAGCGCACTCTCCGGGCCGCCGCGAGATACGCCGACGGGTGGAACGGCGCCTACATCGGTCCGAACGACTGGAAGCACAAGAGCGAGGTGCTCGACCAGTGGTGCGAGAAGGACGGGCGCGACCCGAAGACGATCATGCGCACCGTGAACCTCGGCTTCTATCTCGGGGCCGACGCCAAGGGCGCCGCGCGCGCCGACGAGATCTTCCGCGGCCACTGGGGCGGCAGCCCCGACCGCGTCGACCGCACCGGCTACCTGCGGGGGACGGTGAAGGACGCGCGGGCGATGGTGGACCAGTTCGGAGCGCTCGGCTGCACCCGCCTCAACATCGCGTTCCGCGAAGGACCCTACGACTGGGATGCGCTGGAGGCCTTCGCCGCCGAGATCGTGCGCCCGGGTTCGATCTCCACTCGCGATCCGCGTCCGCCTTTCTAGACGGCGCGCCTGATGACCGCCGCGAGGACCCAAACGCTTCCGAGCGCACCCGCCGCGGCCAGCAGCGGCGAAGCCGCCGCGGGCACTGCCCCCGCGAAGAAGGTCGCCAGCGCCATGGCCAGCGTGGCCGCCCCGAACGTGCCCGTCGCGAGAGCGATCCATCGCCCGAGCACCGAGCGGACGACCCCGCCATCGACGGTCGCCCCGCGAACGCGGCAGGCCAGGTCCACGGCCTCCAGCAGGAAGAACAGCAGGAGGCCGAACCCCAGGGCGGGAACGATGCCCACCGGCCCGCTCTCGACCCAGAGCGCGGTCGCGTAGCCGATCAGGAACACGCACGCCGCGACGGTGGCCAGCCACCGCCAGCGCGCCGCGATCGCTACCGCCGCCAGCAGCAGGCCGACCAGGCCGGCCACCGCCACCGCCGGCGCCGTCGTCGTGACGAGCAGCAGCACGAACAGGGCGATGGCGGAGGCCCCAGCGAGGAGAGGTATCATCCCACGTTCGCCAGGCGGCCGCGCCGGCGCCGCGCATTCACGAGGGCGGCTTCGAGCGGCTCCGGGGGACGCCACTCGAGAACGGGGAGTCCGTGGCGGCGCAGCTCGCCGAGCGCCGATCGGCGCTCGATGGTCCAGAGGCGGCACGCGAGATCGCCGGCGGGCGACGGCGCCACGGTGGCGCGCGTGACCTCGACCGGGGAGACGACGAGCACGACCAGATCGAAGCCCCTGGCCGCCAGGTCGAGCACGGTCTTCGTGAAGCGCGGATCGAGCAGCGGCGTGATCGCGATGACGAGGGCCTGCGGCAACAGCACTCGCGGGGGCACGCGGAGGAGATCCTTGGCCACGTAGGTGAACACGACCTCGGCTCTCAAGAGGACGTCGACGACACGCTCATACTGAACTCGCCCCGACCGTGGCCGGACCCAGTTCATCACTCCGCCGTAGCTGATGAGGCCGACGCGATCCTTCCGGGCGAGATATGCGGTGGCCAGGGAGGCCGCCGCCCGGACCCCGAGGTCGAGCGTGGTCTCGGGCGGCGCTCCCACCTCGGCGAGCGTGTCGAGCATGAGGACGACGTCGGCGTTACGCTCGCGGTGCTGCTGGGTGACGTAGAGCTGCCCGAGCCGCAGCGAGGCCCGCCAGTTGACCTGTTTGATCCGGTCACCGGGCGCGAACTGACGAATGTCGCCAGGCTCGATCCCGTCCCCGAGGGCCCGCGAGACGTAGTCGCCCACCGACGCCTGGGCGTGGACCGGCCGGGGAAGGGTTCGGAGCGGGACGATGCGCGGATAGACGCGCAGGGGCGTGGGATCGACGTGACGGCGCTCCCAGGTGCGCAGGCCGAACCGGTCCCGCACCCGGACCGCGATCGTCCCGAGGTCGTGCGCGCCACGGCTCGGGCAGCGCACCTCGTAGCTCCACCGGGCCGTACCGCCGGCGCCGAGGGTCATCACCGCGCGATGGCGGCCCGACAGGAGAGCGCTGCCCGGGGGAAGCGGTCCCAGGAGCTCGATGAGCGCGATGGGCGAGCGTGCGGCGACCGTCACCGTCACCGTCGCCGCGCCTCCCTCGAAGACTCGGTCGCTCGAGATCGCGTGACTGATCGAATGGTCCGGGAGCCGGGCGCGGCGGGCCAGCGTGGCGAGCACGAGCAAGGTCGGCACCGCGACCGCGAACAGCTCCGGTCGCGCGGACAGGACCCCGAGCGAGACCGCCCAGGCGGCGACCACCAGAAGGGATTGCGTGAGTGGAGCCACCCGACCGGTCATCGGGCTTCCGAGCCGGGCGCCGGCACCTGCGCCAGGAGGGTCTCCACCACCTGCGCGGGCGAGATCCGGGCGGCCCAGAGCTCCGGCTTGAGGATCAACCGGTGCGCGAGTGCGGGAACCGCCATGGCCTTCACGTCGTCCGGCAGCACGAAGTCGCGGCGCGCGATGGCCGCCGCGGCCCGGGCCAGCTTGAACAGGGCGAGCGTCCCCCGCGGAGAGGCCCCGAGGGCCACCCGCGGATCGGACCGCGTGGCCTGCACGAGATCGACCACGTAGTGCTCGGTCACCTCGGCCACGTGCACGTCCTCCAGGCTGGCCTGCATGGCAGAGAGCTCCGCACGCGAGACCACGGGGGCGAGACTGATCGCGTCCTCGCGGCGGCGGCGGCGCCGAGCCAGGATCTCGATCTCGTCGCCCCGATCCGGATAGCCCACGCTCACCCGCATCAGGAAGCGGTCGAGCTGCGCCTCCGGCAGGGGATAGGTCCCCTCGAGCTCGATCGGGTTCTGGGTGGCGATCACGAGGAACGGCGCTTCCAGGGGGAAGCGCTCGCCCTCGACGGTGACCTGCGACTCCTGCATCGCCTCGAGAAGCGCGCTCTGGGTCTTGGGCGTGGCCCGGTTGATCTCGTCGGCGAGGAGCAGGTTGGTGAAGATCGGCCCGCGACGAAACTCGAAGCGGGCCTCGCGCTGATCGTAGAGGAAGCTGCCGGTGATGTCGCTGGGCAGGAGATCGGGGGTAAACTGGATCCGCTTGAAGCCGAGATCCAGCGTCTGGGAGACGAGCCGGGCGATCAGGGTCTTGGCGAGCCCCGGGTTGTCCTCGATGAGGATGTGCCCGTTGGCGAGAATCCCGGCCATGATCTGCTGGAGCACGTGTGCCTTGCCGACGATCACCTGGCCGAGCGCGGCGAGAACCTCCTGACAGCGATCGGCGACCGCCTCGAGCTTCACGGGAGCCGCTCGATACGGGCGACGATGCCCTCGAGGGCGTGGAGCGACGGCCCGCGCCGATTCACCCCGCGCCGCTCCGGGGGGCGCGGCAGCTCCGCCCCCGCGAGGGCGGACAGCCGGGGCCAGAGGATCACGTCGAAGTAGCGCTGGTTCCGGGTACTCGCGGTCAGGTCGTCACGCAGCTTGCAGAAGCCGGCGTCGAGCACCGCCGCGGGCGGCGGCGCGGGCGGTGCGTCGAAGGGAGAGATGGCGTCCGCGGCGAAGGCGTCCCGCGCCCAGCGCCGCGCGTGGATGCAGCCGAAAGCCACGACCACCGCGCACGACAGGCGCAAGGCGGCGGGCCGCCACGGCGGCGAGATCAAGAGGTAGACGGGCAACGCCACGAGGGCGAGCAGGGTGGCGACGATGGCGCCGCCGGCGAGACGTCGCCCCGACCGCCTAGCGGACGCCGGCATCGCCGTCTCTGGCCTCCATCGCGGTCCTGATCTCGTGCAGGGCGTCGACGGCGCGATCCCGCTCCCGGGGTCCCAGCGCGTGGTGACTGAACCGGGCCAGCTCGAACAGGCCGGTCAGGGTCGGCACCGCCGCGCGCGGGACGGGCAGGCGGACGAGGGTCTCGCGCATGAACTCCATCGGCGTGAACCAGGGCTTCCGCTCGAGACCCGCGTCGGCCGCTGCGCGCTCGAATCTCGCATAGCAGCGGACAATGGCGCGGCGCGGATCGGCCTCGGAGCGCAGGTCCTCGAGGCTCTCTTCCACCAGAGCCTCCAGGGGCGCCGTCGGCGGCTCGTCGACGGCTTCCTCACGCTCATGGACGAGGCGGTCGCCGAGCGCGATCCACAGGGCGAGGACGAGGGCACCGAGCCCCGCCGCGAGCGCGAGGATCCCGAAGACCCAGTTGAAGACGGCGGGAGCACTCGGCGGGACCGTCCCTGGAAGCGCAAGGCCGCTCGCCAACCCGGCCGCCCCCGAGAAGAGGCCGCCGTCGAGCACCGCCCGTCGCCACAGGTAGGCGAGGACAACCACGTTGAGGATGGACAGGATCAGCGTGAGCCTCCGGAGCCATCGCGGAACCGGGATCGGTTCCTCGGTCCGCTCGCCATCGCCCGCCAGCTTGCCCCTCAACACCCGCCGCACGAGATCCACGATGAACACGAGAACGGCAAGGGCGAAAAGGGTGACGATGGCGGCCGTGAGGTGCTCGGGCAAGCGAATGACCCCGCTCACGTCGGGCCCGACCGGCGCCGGTTCTGCCATCCGGACGACGGCCGAGAGAGCGATGACGAAGCTCACGGCGAGGCCGGCCCAGGCAAGGAGAGGCGCCACGAGCGCCACCATGCCGGTTCCGGGGACCGAGCGCAAGAGCCCGAAGCCCTCGTTCGCTCTGGTTGCGGAGGCTGGCTTTGCGACTAGGCCTTCAGCTGCGAAGAGGCACCGCCCGGGCTCAAACGCCCGGGCTCATCCGCGGGTCACTGAGGAGCGTCCAGTCGTCGACGCCATCGATGGTCGGGACCGAGGCCGTGGTCGTCGTCAGGGTCCGCCCTTTGCTCGGCGAGAACCAGACGAACTCCTTGGGGTCCTGGCCATTCGTCCCGGCCGCCTCGATCTCGGGGCCACTGGCCCCGCTCTCGCGACGCTCCGCCTTCCGCGCCCGCTTGGCGTCCTGCTTGGCCTTGCGCTGATCTTCCTTGCGGCGGCGGTCGCCGCGGTACATCCCTGGTCGCTTCTGAGCCATCACGCTTCCTTTCTTGCTCCCCCTACTCTACATGACGCCAACGATCAGCGGGGGGACTTTGGTGCCAGAAAGGTCAGCCGGCGACTAGCTCACAGGAGGCTCGTCCCGCTCATGTGACCGGGCGGTTGATCTCCCAGCAGCCTCGCGATGGTGGGGGCGACATCGAATGCCGACCGCACGCCGTGGTCCCCCGGCCCGAGACCCGGCGCCACGACATAGGCCACTCCATATGGCCCGGTATGCCCGCCGGTTCGCTGGAGCGGCACCGGTCCGATCAGCCCCAGGCGCGGATGATCGAGGGCGGCGACGACGCCTCGCCAGACGACGATCAGGTCGGCCTCGGAGCTCGTCAGGGCCAGTGGGTCGCGGGTCCACCCCCGCTCGATGAACTCCACCACCGGCTCGCCGGTGCGCGGGTTGCGACATTCCCGAAGCAAGGTCTCGAGCCCCCGGCATGTCTCCTCGTATCGCGACGGCTCGATCATGCCGAGGCGCTCGCGACCCTGGAGATTGATGCGAATGCGCCCGTCGTAAAACGAGGGCAGCGCGAATGCCGGCATCCGGGGCCAGTGACGTCGGTAGCGCAGAGCCGGCTGCCAGTGGAGGTCCAGTCGAGCCGTCGGCTCAACGTGGGAGCGCCAGTCCGCCACCGCGGCTCGAACCCCCTTGAGAACGCCCTTGACGGGCTTCGGCAGGCGTCGCGCAAGCGAGCGAAGCGCCCCGGCCACGGGCGGATCGGACTCCTCCTCGGAAATCGGCGGCACCCACGCCTCACTGGACGTCGACCAGCTTTCCTCCCCCTCCAGGATCGGCAGGCTGCTCGGCGCGGCGGCCCACTCCGCCGGCACGGTGAGCAACGGGCGGCCGAAGGCGTGGCGGTAGAGCAGCTCGGGCAGGAGGACCTGGGACGGGACGTCGGAGTGGTTCGGGCCCATGCCGCCCATGTTGAACGCGACGACCGCCGCGTTCCCATCGGCCGACATGAGCTCACCGAGCACGCGATCCAAAGCCCGGTGCACGTCCACGAGTGCCCGAGATGCGGCCGCGGCCGAGGGATGCCCGTGATGCGGGTGGCTCGGGTCCACGCCGTGCCACAGCCCTTCGATCGCGCCATGGATCTCGCCCGCGACCGCGATGAAGAGGTCCCAGTCCCGGACTCGCTCCGTCGCGAGCCAGCACGCCGCACGAGTGCGGACGTCGAGGGCCCGAGAGAGAGCCCCACCCATCGCCTCCGTGCGGGCCGTGGAGGGAAACGGCTTTCCGTACGTCCAGCGGGACGCGGGGTAGCGGCCGAACCGACCTTCGAATTCGGCCAGAAGTCCGTCTGGGCTCCCCGCGCTGAGGACCCCGGGATCGTGCGCCCCCCACCCCACGATGCCTCGGGTATTCCGCGCACGACGCAAGTCTACGTAGGGCGTGTCGAACACGAGAACCCGCTGGTCGAGACCGGCCCACCATGGAGTGAACCGGGCACCCTCCTGCCACGCGATGTAGGTGGCCGGATCGAATTCGACGGCGGCCCAGCGGCGTCCCGCCTCCGGCGAAAGCCCGGAGGCCACGTGCTCCCACGCCAGGCCGGTGCGCTGGGCGGGTCCGTGGTCGAGCCGGAAGCGCGCGGCGCGCCGATGCAGCTCGGCCAGCGCCGGCATCTCGCCCGCGGCCATGAGCCGCTCGGCAAACGTGACCTCCATGCCATCGAGGCCTATGGCCAGCACTCGTGGACGCGCCATCGACGATCCTCCGTGGTCCAGTCTATCGTATCGGACGCGGCGCTGGGTTCACGTTTTGCCGTTCGGGTGGTCAAGCCTCCGAGCGCAGGAAAAACCCGCCTCGGCTACCATAGTCGCAGGCACAACGCCCGGAGGGCAGGTCGAGCGCCTGATGACAATACGGGTCAGCGTGGTAGTCGGAACCTACAACCGAGCCCACTTGCTCACCGGCACCCTCGAGGCTCTCGCAGCACAAGAGGTTCCCGACTCTCTGAAGTGGGAAGTTGTCGTTGTCGACAACAACTCGCGCGACACGACCGCGCAGGCGGTCACCGCGTTCTCGAAGACAACGGCTACCCCGGTGCGCTACGCGTTTGAGCCTCGGCAGGGTCTTTCCCACGCCCGGAATCGGGGCATCAAGGAGGCTCGCGGCTCCATCATTGCGTTCACCGACGATGACGTCCTGCCCGCGCGCGATTGGATCGCCCAGATCGCCGCCGCGATCGATCGCTGGAACGCGCATGGCGTTGGTGGTCGGATTCTTCCCCGCTGGGACAGTTCGCCGCCACGTTGGCTCACCGATAACCGGCGTCTCTTGAACCGCATAGCGGTCATGGACTTCGAAGCGAGCCGCGTCCTCGAGCTTCCCCTGGAGGCACAGCCGCAGGTGTGGGGGGCGAACATGGCCTTCCGTCGCGACCTCTTCGAACGGATCGGAGAGTTCGATACTCGGCGCGGGCTCGTCGGTAAGAAGCTCTTCAGAGGGGAAGACACCGACCTGGTCGATCGGGCGCTGGAGCGGGGTCTGAAGATCGTGTACGACCCGGTGGTCACCGTGTTTCACCGGATCGGTTCCGACCGGATGCGGAAGGGATATTTTCGCAAATTGACATTCGACAATGCCCAGGTCGAAGCTCGCATGACACCCGCCTTCCGTGGCCGGTCGTTTCTTGGGGCACCTCTGTGGTCATACCGGGTGGTCGTCACGGACTTCTGCAAATGGGTGGGCCTGGTGTTGCTCAGGCGGCCGGGGGCGTTCGATCAGCAACTCGCCTGATTGTCGTCGGCGGGAAGACTTTCCGGTTGCTGGAAAGTGGGTCTGGGACGACACGTTGATCGAGAGTCCAAATCGTGATCCAAGATTGCCCGACGGCGGCGACACCCCTCCGAGAGAATTCCCGATGGGAGCTCGTCGGAACCATCCGCAAGGGAACGTCTACCGAACCAGGGACCAGGTTGTGACCGTCGAGGGATCTCACATCCATGAGGCGTACATCGTCGTCACCGAGCGGTCGTTGGTAGGATTCTATCTCCCCGTCGAACGGACGTTTTCTCCGGTCACCCCGAGCCAGACCCGCCGTCACCGCGGTGGGCCTGAGCATGCAGCAAGCGTATCGGGACTGTCTGGCCGCGCGCGGCTACACGAGAGAGAAGAAGATGGACCCACCGCCGCCCGGCTTCTATCGCGGAATCGACGATGAGGGCCGCAGCGCCTCGCGGTGACGTCGGACGGCTGACCATTCACCCGGCCCCGGTGAGGCCCTCGATGAACTGGTCGAGGACAAAGCTATAGAGGAGGGCGATCGGCACGCCCACGATCAGAGCGCCCGCCATCAGCGAGCCCCAGTAGAAGATGTCGCCGCGGATCAACGCGGTGGCGAAACCGACCGTCACCACCTGCTCGGTTCGCGGCGCCACGTACGCGACCGCGTACAGGTACTCCTGCATGGAGAGCGAGAACGCGAAGATCGCCGAGACCGCCAGGCCGGTCCGGCTCACCGGCAAGACGACCCGCCAGAGGCCGCCGATGCGGCTGCAGCCGTCCAGCCACGCCGCCTCCTCGACCTCGAGCGGCACGGTCTTGAAGTAGCCCATCATCTTCCAGGTGCAGAACGGGATCGTGAAACCTGGATAGACGACCACGAGCGCCCACCACGAGTCGAACAGGCCGAGCGCGCCCACCACTCGCGCCAACGGAATGAAGAGGATGATCGGCGGAACGAGATACGTCAGGAAGATGGCGATGCCGAGGTTCTCGGCGCCGGGCAATCGCAGGCGCGCGAGCGCGTACCCCGCGGGCACCGCCATCACCATCGTGAGCGCGACCACACAGATCGCGAGCTGCACCGTGTTGAGGAGCTGCACCGCGAAGTAGGTCCGCGTGAAAAGGCGTGTGAAGTGCTCGAGGGTGGGCGCAAGGTGGAACCAGAACGGCGCCACGTCCATGCGGTAGAGGTCCGCATCCTGTTTGAAGGCGGTGATCGCCATCCAGTAGATGGGAAACGTCGCGATCACGACGAACGGGGCGAGGCCGACGTAGATCAGGATCTGACGCCCAACCCGGCGGAGCGTCTGAGGGGTCAAGACACGTCCGGCACGCTCACGGCGCGACGGCACCACGCAGGCGGTCGATCGCCTCGCGTGTCTCGTCGACGAGGACGCGGACCAGCTCCGCGGCCGGGAGCGGACGGGCGAGGGAGCCCGCCTGCCCGGACCATGCCGAGAAGCAATCCGCCGAGCCCGCGCGGGCACTGGCCTGGCGCAGGGGCGCGGTGAGCTTGGCGTGGGCGGGAAAGGGCAGCCGGGGCCACTCCTCGCTCGCGGCCAGCTCGGTGAAACGGTTGCGCACGCCCCGCGCCGGCTTGCCGGAGAAGGCCTGCGTCATGGTCGTCTCGTCGCCGTCCATGTCGACGATGGCCTTCTTGTGCGCCGCGGGCGCGCCACTCTCCGGGCAGACGACGAAGGCGGTGCCGAGCTGGGCGGCCTGGGCCCCCAGGGCCAGCACCGCGGCGATACCCGGTCCGTCCATGATGCCGCCCGCGGCCACCACCGGCACGCGCACGGCGCGCACGATCTGCCGGACGAGGGCGAGCGTTCCGGTCATGGCGTGCTCCCAGGAGCCAAGGAAGGTGCCGCGATGCCCGCCGGCCTCGCCGCCCTGCGCAATGATGAAATCCGCGCCGAGGCCCTCGAGGTGGCGCGCCTCGCGCACCGAGGTGGCGGCGCTGCCGAGGCGGATGCCGAGGCCACGGATGCGGGCGAGCACGGTGGGCGATAGCTCGCCCAGGTGGATGGTGCACACCGCGGGCCGGAGGTCGCACACCGCCTCGAGCTGGCTGGCGAGCTCCGGCGCGTACGGGGGCGGCACGCGCTCCGGCACCGCAAGGCCGTGCTGCTCGAAGAGTGGCCGGACAGCCGCGATCGCCGCCCGCTGCTGATCCAGAGGGGCCTCGACGGGAATGGGCGCCGCGAAGAGGTTCAGGTTGAAGGGTCGGTCGGTGCGCGCCCGAACGGCGGCGGCGTCCGTCCGCATCGTCTCGGCCACGGTATAGGCGTGGCCGAACGAACCGAGGGCCCCGGCCGCGCTCACCGCGGCCACCAGCTCCGGCGTGGTGGGCCCGCCCGCCATGGGGGCCTGGATGATCGGGTACTCGATCCCGATGAGATCGCAGAGAGGGGTGTGCAGGCTCGCCATCGCATCGTCCTCCTTCGATCGGCAGCGCTCGGAAACGGGAGCCGGCGCGCGACGCGGGCCGGCTGATGGCCACCACGACCGCATGATAGACGCAACGGCGCGGGCCGTACAGGGTGGTCAGGGCCCTCGGAGGGTGCCTCCGAAGCCTCTCTTCAACGCCGGCGACGCGACGGGGATCTGACCGAAGAGCGCGGGGTCGAGCGACGTCCGATCCGCGGCTTCGGGAACGCGGGGCGTAGCCCCTTCGCCTGGACCTGGAAGAGCGTCTCGACGTCCGGAAGGCCGGGCAGACGATGCCGGCCGAGACTGCGGAAGCGGATGCGGGTCGGCGCCGATGTCCCGACCGCCGCCCTGGTCTTGGCGGACACGACGATCTGTCCTCCGTGGGCCGCCGAGCAGACGCGAGCCGTGGTGTGAACGGCCAGCCCGATGTATCCGACCTCGGTGAGCGTCGGGCGGCCGCTGTGAATCCCCACCCGAACCCGGACGTCGAGATCCTCGGGCCAGGCGCGCTTGCCGATCGCACGCTGGATCGCGACTGCCGCCTCGATGGCGGCCGCCGCGCGCTCGAAGACCGCGAAGTACTCGTCGGCGCGGGCGTCGATCTCGCGGCCGCTCGCTCGCAGCACTGCGGCCCGGAGGATGCCTCTGACCCCGTTCAGCAGGTCGCCGTAGCGGTCGCCCAACCGTCGAAGAAGGCCGGTGGACGCTTCGATATCGGTCATCAACAACGTGACGAACCCGGTGGGGAGCGCGGCGGCGTCGGTCGACGTGGCCTGGATCTGGCCGTGCAGGAGCTCCTTCTCGACGACGAAGCGCACGGCCGCCAGCACGGTCTCGGCGAGACCCGGGTCGTTGAGGACCGTCGGGGCGTGCACGAGCGCCGTCATCGGCCGACCCTGGCGCTCGAGGAAGGTCACGCCGCGCCGGTTCCCCTCGGCGGGAAGCGGGACGGGCTTTCCGGTACCGTCCAGGTACGCGCCGGACGCGTCGGACCAGTGCAGGACGGCGAGGGTCGGATCGCGGAGGACGCTTCGCAAGCGCTGCTCGAGCTCACCGGGCGCCCCCTGCCGGCCCAGCTCGATCACGAGGCGACCGGCCGTCGCGTTGCTCCGCTCCGATTGGAGCTGGCCGGTGATGAAGCCGACCGGCACGATGCCGTACTTTTTCGCCGCGTTCAAGAGCCGCGTGCGAGTGCGCTCCCGGGCGGCCTCGTCCTCGAAGCCGACTTGGCTGAACCGTGCCAGCGCGTTCCGTACGTGTGCCTCGTCGTGGATCGGCAGCCGCCGCCGGCCGCGAGAATCGACGTAGGCGAAAGCGCTGGCCGGCAGGCGGGCGCGTTTGCTGGCCGCGAGTCGAGACATGCCTCAACGATAACCCTCTTCGCGCTCAGACGGGAGGGGCGCTCCCGTCACGGCCACCGAGGGGTAGCTGTGCCACGGGTGTCAGTGACCTGAACTTCGGGCTCGACGGTCGCCGACAGGGCCCGGCATCCCGATCCCATGCCCGCACCAGAGACGGCAGGTCGTGCATGCTATTGTCTCCATTGTGCCGCCGCCGCCTCACACGTAGCGCAGAAGCGAGGACGAGGACCCATGGGAAGTACCGACACGACGGAACGTCAGAGCCTTCGCGGTTTCCTCGGGATGGTGGAGCGTGACTTCCCGGACGAGCTCCTGCGCGTTCGCGCCCCGGTCCGCACCCATCTCGACATCACCTCGCTGGTCTTCGAGCTCGAGCGGGCCGGCCGGAGCCCGGTGGTGGTTTATGAGAACGTCGAGGGATACTCGATGCCCGTGGTCACCAACGTGGCGGGCAACCGTCTCCTGCTCGCCGCCTGCCTGGGGGTGAGCCCGGCCGAGCTACCGATGGCCTTTCGCGAGCGGTGCCAGACCTACGTGCCCTGCGAGCTCGTCGGCGACGCCCCCTGGCAGGAGCTCGTGATCGAGGGCGACGCGGTAGACCTGACCCGCCTGCCGATCCCGCTGCACTTCTCGGTTGATGCAGCCCCCTACATCACCGCGGGCCAGATCGCCGCTCGCGACCCGGTCAGTGGTGTCGACACCACCGGATTCCATCGACTGATGGTCAAGGGCAAGAACCGGTTGGGCGTGTCGCTGCACTCCCGCCGCCGGATGCACGAGTTCCACCGGCGCGCCGAGGAGCGGGGCCACGCCCTGCCGGCGGTGATCACGCTGGGCGTCCACCCGCTCCACTACATGGGCTCGATGGTCTACGCGTATCCACCGCAAGTCCGAAAGCTCGAGATCATCGGTGGTCTGTTCGGCGAGCCCTATCGCGTCGCCCGGTCCGGCGTCCAGGACCTCGACGTACCCGCCGGCGCCGAGATCGTCATCGAGGGCGAGATCCTGGCTCACGTGAAAGAGCCCGAGGGGCCCTTCAGCGAGTTCACCGGCTACGCCTCCTACCGCAGCACCGAGAACGTGTTCGTCGCCCACCGCGTCCGGATGCGGCGCGACGCCCTGTTCCACTCGGTCGTCTCGGGCATGTCGCAGGATCACATCCTGGTCTCGTGTATCACCCGCGAGGGGGAGATCCTGAACGCGCTGCGCCGCCACCTGCCCAACGTCCTCGCCGTGCACGTCCCCCACCGGACCTGTGGCGCATTCATGGCGTTCGTAGGATGAAGAAGACGGCGCAGGGCGAGCCCCAGCAGGCGATCCTGGCCGCCCTGGGCACGGAGTTCTACACCAAATACGTCATCGTCGTGGACGAGGACGTCGATATCTTCGACATGAGCGACGTGATGTGGGCGGTGGCGACCCGCGTCCGTGCCGACGAGGACATCGTGCTGGTGCCCGGGTGCAAGGGGGCGATCCTCGACCCGACATCCGATCCCGACACTTTCACCGTGACCAAGATGGGCATCGACGCGACGCGCCCCACCGGCCGGGATTTCGCGGAGCGACTGGTCATCTCGGAGGAACAGCGCGCCCGGGTTCGCGCGATACTCGAGGCGGCGGGCGTGAAGCTGTAGCCGTGGCGGGACCTGGAGTTGCGCGAAAACGGCCGGCACTGTAACCTGCCCGCCAAAGCAGGCGGCGCTATCCGGTGCAGCGCGCCAGGGGGAGGAAGGAGACCCGGTGAGTGAAAGCGTGAGACCAGGCTTCCTGGACACGGTCGCCACCGCTTTCCTGCGACGGCGGCTGAACAGCCGCCGCCTGCGCGCCGCCGCGGTTCGGGGGCTCAAGGTCATCTCGGCCGGGGCCGGCGGCCTGCAGATGGACTTCGATCACGCCGCGAGCTCCTTCGCCCATGTCCCGCAGTGGCTGGACGCACACACCAGCGAGCTCGCGGCCGCGCCTGCCCCCCAGACGGAGCCGGCACGCGTGCCGTCGTTGTCCATCGTCGTCATGGTCGTCGGCTCGCGCGGCGACATCCAGCCGTTCATCCCGATCGGCCGCCGGCTGGCGGAGCGGCACCGCGTGCGCATCGCGACCCATCGCGAGTTCCGGCCCATGGTCGAGCAGGCGGGACTGGAGTTCTATCCGCTCGGGGGCAATCCGCACGAGATGATGGAGTACATCGTCAAGACCGGAGGCAGCATCCTGCCGACACGCTTTGATCAGATCTGGGAGGACGTGCCGAAGAAGCGGGCGATGATCGCCGAGATCCTCGCGTCCACCTGGCGGGCCTGTACGGAAGCCGATCCGGAGCACCCTGGGGCGCAGCCCTTCCGGGCCGACGCCATCGTCGCCAACCCCCCCAGCTACGGCCACATCCACTGCGCCGAGGCGCTGCACATCCCGCTGCACATGATCTTCACCATGCCGTGGAGTGCCACGTGCGCCTTCCCGCACCCGTTCGCCCAAATCGATCCCAGTACGCATCACCCGGTGGAGAACTTCTTTTCCTACGGAATAGTCGACCTGCTCGTCTCGGCCGGCATCGGCGATCTAGTGGACGCGTTCCGCACGAAAACCCTGGGGCTACCGCCCATCGCGCTCACCGACGGCGCCGCGCAGCTCGATGACCACGAGGTACCCTTCACCTACTTGTGGCCGGCCAGCCTGGTGCCCAAGCCGAAGGACTGGGGTCCGCATATCGACCTGGCGAACTTCATCCACTTCGAGCAGGCTCACACCTACAAGCCGCCGCAGCCGCTGCTCGACTTCATCGCGGCCGGCGAGGCCCCGATCTACGTCGGGTTCGGGTCGGTCGTTGCCGAGGACCCCGTCGCACTCACCCGCACAATCTTCGGGGCCCTGGAGAAGGCTGGCGCGCGCGGTATCGTCTCCGAAGGTTGGGCGCACCTGGGCGGCGCCGCGCTCCCGCCGAACGTCTATGTGATCGGCGACTGTCCGCACGACTGGCTGTTCGCGCGCTGCCGGGCCGTCTGCCATCACGGCGGTGCCGGGACGACGGCCGCGGGCTTGCGCGCCGGGCTGCCGACGATTGTGGTGCCGTTCTTCGGCGATCAGTTCTTCTGGGGACGAATCGTCGCGGATGCGGGCGCCGGACCGGAGCCGATCCCGATCCGCCGGCTTGGCACCGAGAATCTCACGGCCGCCTTCGACGCCTGCCGGCGTCCCCAGATCCGCGAGCGGGCGAGCGAGCTCGGCGGCCGACTGCGGGCGACCGATGGGGTGGAGCTCGCCGTCCAATCGATAGAGCGTCACCTTCCAGCGCCTGCCATCTGCTGCTCGTACGACCCGGACCACCTGGCCGTCGTCTATTGTGACACGTGCGGTGTCCGCCTCTGCGGGGACTGCTGTCGCAGTGCACACTCGGGGCACGTGGTACACCCCTACCGCTATGTCGACTGGGGTGGGCGCCCGCCGCACGGACTCGCGGCGGAGTTGGGCGAGCTGATCGGTGACGCCGCGCAGGCCCTGCAGGCGGGACTGGCCGAACTCTTGCCGAGGGTGAAGTCCCGGCGCCACGGGGTCGTCTTCAGCGACGGCGACGAGCCGCCGAGCGCCGACAACGGCGGGCCCGTCCGGAAGCTTCGGCGTTGGCTCGCCTCGTTGTAGAGGACGATCGCGGCTACTTGGGCTTGACCTTCATTGCGCCACGGATCCCACGAAGAAGCGCCGCGCCCCGCCGCCGCGGCCGGAGCGTGAAGGCGGTCACCGCGGTCGTCAGGGCGAGCAACTCGCCGAAGATGAGACCCCAGCGTTGGGCGCGGTCCGCCCACGCTCCCGTCCAGAGGGCGGGCGCGAGCGCGGCGCACAGGGAGAGCATGATCCCCACCAAGTACTCCCGGGGAACGCCGAGCGCCCAGGCCGGGAACCACCAGACCTGGCCCTTGCGGAACCGCGCCACGCCGAAGTGGCGGTTGCACGCGAACCAGAGAAAATCCCAGGTCACGGTGAGGAAAAACAACATCGCGAGCAGGTCCGCCTCACGTTCCCAGGAGCCATCGTAGAATTGCGGCACGTGCAGGAAGAGGAGAATGCACGTCACCAGGCAGACGTGGTATCCCGTCACTGGCTTCCCGAACCAGCGGCGGACGCCGGGGCCGTCCCAGCGCCAAGTGGGTAGCTTCTCCGCCCAACCGTGGGGGCCTTCGATTTGGATCTCCAGGTGAGCGAGGATGAAGGCGATGAAAAAGAAGTACGCTCCCATCACCAGGGTCATGAGGCTGCTCCCGTTTTCAGGTATCGCTCCTCAGTATATCGTCCGTCACCGCATCAAGATGTAGTATCCCGCACGAACCGTCAAGGTCGGTGGAGAGGCAAGGAGAGGCCGATGCGTCGGGGTGCTAAGCCCTCGAAGGCTAGGGGCGAATCCAAGCTCCCTGTTGCGCGCAAGCCCCGGAAGAACGAAGGCTCCAGGGGCCGCGATCTTGAGAACCGTCGCCCTCCCGCCGCGGCTAGGCTAGGCTGGTCGTCGAGCGATATGCCACTTCGCGGAGCCGAAGAGCTCTAAGTGCAGCGCGAATTCCGGGGTGGATCCCTGGGTAAGCGAAAGAGGTCAGCGGTTGTTCCGTTCGCCAACCCCTCGTCGTTCATGGTCGCGGGGGCTCGCAACCACTTGCAGGCAAATTCCAGGTCGGTTGCTTTCCGGTTCGAGATTCAGACCTAGAACCCGTGTTTGCTGTCCGCCGGCCCGACCACAGTCGCCTCCTTCCACTTGACGCGGAAGATCGCCGGATCCAGCTCGGCACCGGCCAGGAAGGTGAGCACGATCGCACCGGTGCCAGCGAGGAAGCCGATCCAGGGCGTTTCTGCGCTGAGCGCCGTGCCGCCGATCGCCACGCCGATGACGAGCTGGACAACCGTCCCGACGACGATCTCGGACAGAGCCGTGGAGACTCTGAACCAGATGGCCAGGAGTGTGGCGATGAGAGCCAGGCCGACCCACAGGGCCGCGAGGAACCACGTGTTGTCCATCCGTCT
>Ga0070698_100002036_pt1 | contig 22475 bp, 21 predicted proteins | sample KBSK1502metaG_FD_65477 | JGI IMG/M metagenome (GOLD analysis project Ga0070698, IMG submission 65477) | Corn, switchgrass and miscanthus rhizosphere microbial communities from Kellogg Biological Station, Michigan, USA - KBS K1-50-2 metaG | ecosystem: Host-associated > Plants > Roots >...
CGATGACGCCGCCGATGACGGTGCTGGCCCCGCTCGGCATGCTGGGCTACGGCATTCCCGCGCGCTCGATGGAGCGTGGCCTCGCGCGCGATCCCGCGGTCCTCGCGCTGGACGCGGGCTCGACCGACCCCGGGCCGTACTACCTCGGGGCGGGCGTGCCGTTCGTCAATCGCCGCGCGGCCAAGCGCGACCTCACGATGATCCTCGACGCCGCGCGCGACCGCCGCATCCCGGTGCTGATCGGCTCCGCGGGCGGCGGCGGCGGGCGGCCCCATCTCGAGTGGACGCTCGACCTGTACCGCGAGCTCTGCCGCGAGCGTGGCTACCGCTTCCGCACCGCGGTGATCGACGCGGAGGTGGACCGCGGCTGGCTCCGCGCCCAGGTGGCGGGCGGCCGGGTGCGCCCGCTCGACCACGACCGCGCGCTGACCGCTGCCGACGTCGATCAGGCCACCCGCATCGTGGCCCAGATGGGCGTCGAGCCCTTCCTCGCCGCGCTCGACGCGGGCGCGGAGGTGATCATCGCTGGCCGCGCCTGCGATGCCGCGGTCATCGCGGCCTTCCCGATCCGCGCCGGCCACGATCCCGGCCTCGCGCTCCACATGGGCAAGATCCTCGAGTGCGGCGGCGCGGCCGCCTATCCGCGGCACGGCTCGGACTGCCTGCTCGGCGTCATCGAGGAGGACGCCTTCACGGTCGAGCCGCCGAACCCGGACAAGGTGTGCACGGTGGCCTCGGTGGCCGCGCACTCGCTCTACGAGCGCGCCAATCCCTACGAGCTGCACCTGCCCCACGGCCACATCGACCTCAAGGGCACGCGCTTCGAGGCCGCCGGCGATCGGGCGGTGCGCGTCTCGGGCACGCGCTTCGTCCCCGCGGCCACCCCGACCCTGAAGCTCGAGGGGGTGGCCCGCGTCGGCTTCCGGACCCTCGCCATCGCGGGAGCGCGCGAGCCCCAGCTCATCGCCAACCTCGACGCCTACCTCGACAACGTGCGCACGCGCGTGGCCGACACCTATCCCGACGGCTACCGGCTCATGTTCCACGTCTACGGACGCGACGGGGTCATGGGCCCGCTCGAGCCGGTGCCCGGGAGCCGGCCGCACGAGATCGGGCTGATCATCGAGGTGATCGCCGACGACGCGGAGACCTCCGCCGCGGTGCTGGCCCTCGCGCGCTCGGTGGCGCTCCACGTCACCTACCCCGGCCGCCAGGCAATCGCGGGCAACCTCGCGTTCCCGTTCTCGCCCTCGGACCTGCGCGCGGGCGAGGCCTACGAGTTCACGATCCACCACCTGGTCGCGGTCGAGGATCCAGGCGCGCTGTTCCTCGTGGAGATGCTCGCGGGCTGAGCCCGGGCGCCGGGCGCGCCGCGGCTCCGCGGCGCGCGCTCAGCGCAGCAGCGCGATCGCCTGGCCGCCCGCCGCTGCGAAGGCCACCACCACCCAGGGCGGCAGGCTCCACCAGGCCAGCAGCGCGAAGGCGGCGAGGGCCAGCGCGAAGGCGGCGGGCCCATGGATCGCGCTCGTCCACACCGGGTGGTAGAGCGCGGCGAGTAGGAGGCCGACGACCGCCGCGTTGATCCCGCGCAGCGCCGCCCGGAACCGCGGCCGCCCCCGCAGCGCGTCCCAGAACGGCAGCGCGCCCACCACGAGCAGGAACGCGGGGAGGAAGATCGCGACCAGGGCGAGGCCCGCGCCGAGCCAGCCGCTCGGCCGGCCGCGCATGACCGCGCCCAGGTAGGCGGAGAGGGTGAAGAGCGGGCCCGGCACCGCCTGGGCCGCGCCGTAGCCGGCCAGGAACTCCTCGCTCGTCACCCAGCCGGGCGGCACCACCTCGGCCTGCAGGAGCGGCAGCACCACGTGCCCGCCCCCGAAGACGAGGGCGCCGGCGCGATAGAAGCTGTCGAAGACGGCGAGGACGTGCGCGCCGGTCGTGTAGCGCAGGATCGGCAGGACCAGCAGCAGCGCGAAGAACAGCGTCAAGGCCGCGGCCGCGAGGGGCCGGCCGATCGGCACGCGCACGCGCGTCGAGCTGTCGTCGGCCGCCGCGGGGAGGAGCCCGAGCCCGATCACGCCGGCCAGCGCGATCACCGCCACCTGGCCCCACGCGCCCGGCCACGCGGTCACCACGAGCGCGGCCGCGATCGCGATCGAGGCGCGCTCGCGGTCGGGGCAGAGCGCGCGGGCCATCCCCCACACCGCCTGCGCCACCACCGCCACCGCCGCGATCTTGAGGCCGAGCAGCCAGCCGGCTCCGGAGAGATCGGCGCCCCGGATGAACAGGGCGAACAGCACCAGCGCCAGCGCCGACGGCAGCGTGAAGCCAAGCCAGGCGGCCAGCCCGCCCGGTAGGCCGGCGCGGAGGATCCCGATCGCGATCCCGACCTGGCTGCTCGCGGGGCCGGGCAGGAACTGGCAGAGGGCCACCACGTCGGCGTACGTCGGCTCGTCGAGCCACCGCCGCCGCACGACGTACTCGCGGCGGAAGTAGCCGAGATGGGCCACCGGGCCGCCGAAGGAGGTGAGGCCCAGGCGGGTGGCGACCGCGAGGACCTCGAAGGCGGCGGAGAGGCGGCCGGACGGCATCGCTCGGTGCCGCGAGTATATAGGCTTGACCGCGTCGCCGGGACTCGCCATCCTCTATAGTCGCGGATATGGTCGCGGACGCAAGGGAGCCGCCGGCGACCGGCCCGGGCCGCCGGCCTGCATCGCCCGACGTGGAGAAAAGGGGAGCGCCATGCTCGATCTCGTGATCCGGAACGCGCGCATCGTCGATGGCACCGGGGCGCCCGCCTTCATGGGCGATCTCGGGGTGGCGGACGGCAGGATTCGCTACGTGGGCCCATCGAACGGGCACACCGCCGAGCGGGTGCTGGACGCCGACGGCCTCGTCCTGGCCCCCGGCTTCGTCGATCCCCACACCCACTACGACGCGCAGATCGCGTGGGACCCGATGCTCACCTGCTCGCCCTGGCACGGCGTCACCACCGTGATCATGGGCAATTGCGGCGTCGGCGTGGCGCCGGTGCGTCCCGAGACGCGCGAGATCCTGATGCAGGACCTGGTCAACGTCGAGGCCATCCCCTACGACGTCATGAAGGCGGGCATCGACTGGCAGTGGGAGAGCTACGGCCAGTACCTCGACGCGGTGGGCCGCGGCGGGCTCGGCATCAACGTGGCGGGGCTGGTGGCCTTCACCCCGCTCCGCCACTACGTGATGGGCGAGGCCTCGTTCGAGCGCGCGGCCACCGCGGACGAGATCACGGGGATGCGCCGGCTGCTCCGGGAAGCCATGGAGGCGGGCGCCTTCGGCTTCACCACCACCACCTCCCGCAACCACGTGGGCTACCAGGGCCGACCCCTGGCCTGCCGCAATGCGAGCCGCGAGGAGCTGATCGGGGTGGTGGCCGGGCTCCACGACGTCGGCCGCGGCGCGATCGAGATCATCCTGAACTCGGGCGGCATGTACGCGGTGAGCGACGAGGACGTCGACCTGCTGCGCCAGATCACGCGGGCGAGCGGGCGGCCGGTGACGTGGCTGGCTCTCTTCGCCCACCCGGGCGAGCCGGGCTACCACGACCAGACGTTCGCCAAGCTCGGGGACCTCGTGAAGCAGGCCATCCCCCAGGTGACCCCGCGCCCGATCATGAGCCAGGGCGATCTCAAGAGCCCGACCATGTTCGGCTCCTTCGTCTCGTGGCAGAAGGCGTTCAACCGGACGCCCGCCGAGCAGATGGCGCTCTACCGCGATGCCGAGTTCCGCGAGGCCTTCCGCCTCGAGCTGGAGAGCCGCAAGCGCAGCCACATGTGGGGGCAGATGCGCGTGCTCGAGGTGGGACGGCCCGAGCTCCGCGCCCACGTGGGCCGCACCATCGAGGAGATCGCGGCCGCCCAGGGCAAGCGCCCGGTCGACGCCTACTTCGACCTGGGCCTGGCCGACGACCTCGACACTCGCTTCCAGTCCTCCACCTTCAACTTCGATCCGGCCGGCATCGAGCGCCTCATCACCGACGATCGCTGCCTGATCGGCCTCTCGGACGGTGGCGCGCACGTGGACTTCATCTGCGACGTGGGCTACGCCACCGCGCTGCTCGACCTGTGGGTGCGCCGGCGCGGCGCGCTGACGCTCGAGCGGGCAGTCCACAAGCTGACCCAGGTGCCGGCGACGGTGTTCGGCATCCCGGACCGCGGCGTGCTCGCGGAGGGCAAGGTCGCCGACCTGGTCCTCTTCGATCCGGCCACCGTGACCGCCAAGACCCCGCGGTACGCCTACGACCTGCCCTGCAACGGCCGGCGTCTGATCTCGGAGTCGGAGGGGATCAAGGCCACCTTCGTGGCCGGCACCCAGCTCTACGACGACGGCAAGCACACCGGGGCCATGCCCGGACGCATCTTGCGGAGCTACGAGTAGGAGCCGGCATGCGCGGCCGGCAGGTCTTCATGGAGAGCCTGATCGGGCACGGGGTAGAGCACATCTTCGGCAACCCCGGCACCACCGAGAGCCCGATCCTCGACGCCCTGCTGGACTACCCGCAGCTCCGCTACATCGTGGCGCTGCACGAAGGGGTGGCCCTCGGCGCGGCCAGCTACTACGCGCAGACCACCGGGCGGGTCGCGGTGGTGAACGTGCACGTGGCGCCCGGGCTCGGCAACGCCCTCGGCATGCTCTACAACGCCTTCAAGGCCCGCGCGCCGCTCGTGGTGACCGCGGGCCAGCAGGACACCCGCCTGCGCCTGCGGGGCCCCGTGCTCGGGCACGACCTGGTGGCGATGGCGGCGCCGCTCACGAAGTGGAGCGTCCAGGTCGAGCGCGCCGACGAGCTCGCGCTGATCATGCACCGCGCGCTCAAGATCGCCTCCGACCCGCCGGCGGGGCCGGTGTTCGTCGCGCTGCCGATCGACGTGATGGAGCAGGAGACCGAGCTCGCCCCGATGTCGCCCGGCCGGCTGCACCGCGCGCCCGGCCCCGATCCGGCCGGGATCGAGGCGGCCGCCGCGCTCCTGCTCGGCGGCCGGCGCCCGGCCATCGTGGTGGGCGACGACGCGGCGGGCGCGACCACCGAGCTGACCGCGCTGGCCGAGCAGCTCGGCGCCGCGGTCTGGTGCGAGGGAATCCGCGCCCACCAGGTGGTGCCGAGCGCCCATCCGAACTTCCGCCTGGGCCTGCCCTTCGACGCGGTCGCCATCCGGCGCGCGCTCGACGATGCGGACGTGGTGCTGCTGGTCGGCGGCCCGTTCTTCGAGGAGGTGTGGTACGCGCCCGGCTCACCGCTCCCGCCCGGCGCCGCCGCCATCCAGGTGGAGTCGTCGCCCGAGCGGCTCGGCCACAACCTCCCGGTGGCGGTGGGCCTGGTGAGCGACCCGCGCGCGGCCCTCGCCGCCCTGCGGGTCGCGGTGGAGCACGGCGCGGCGGCCGGCTTCCGCTCGGCCGCCGCGGGGCGGAACGAGGCGCTGCGCGCGCTGAAGGCCCAGGACGCGCAGGCCCAGCGCACGCGCGCGTCGAAGCGCTGGGACAGCGCGCCGATCTCGATGCCGCGCTTCATGGCCGAGATCGAGGGCGCGCTGCCGCCGGACGCGATCGTGGTCGACGAGTCGATCACCGCCGGCCCCGACCTGGCCCGCACTGTCCAGTTCGAGCGCGCGGGCGACTACGTGGGCGCCCGCGGCGGCGGCATCGGCCAGGCGCTGCCTGGCGCGCTCGGCGTCAAGCTCGGCCATCCCGGTCGTCCGGTGGTGGCGCTCTCGGGCGACGGCTCGGCGATGTACAGCATCCAGGCGCTGTGGACCGCGGCGCACCACGACCTCGCGGTCGCCTTCGTGATCCTGAACAACCGCGAGTACCGCATCCTGAAGCACAACATGGATGTTTTCCGTCAGCGCTTCGGCGCCAAACCGGACCGCGGCTACCCGAACATGGATCTGGTCTCGCCCGACCTGGGCTTCGTCGACATCGCGCGGGGCCTGGGCGTGGAGGGCGCGCGGGTGACCACGCCCGGCGAGCTGCGCCCGGCGCTCGACCGGGCGCTCAGCGCGGGTCGACCGTTCCTGCTCGACGTCGCCATCGAAGGCCGGCCCTAGCCGGGCCGGGTGAGGCGCGCGCGCATGACCGGCTGGCGATCGACGACGACCGCGGCACTCCTGGCGCTCGGGGTGCTCGCCGCCCCCGCCGGCCTCCTCGCCCAGACCCCGAAGTATGGCGGCGTGCTCACTCTCATGCAGCGCGAGGAGCTGCCGCAGGGGCTCTCGATCATCGAGACCTCGACGATCGCCACGGTGTGGCCGGCCTCGCCCTGCTTCAACAACCTGGTCTACTTCGATCCGGCCAAGCCCATGGAGACGCCCGACACCATCGTGGGCGAGCTGGCCGAGAAGTGGTCGTGGCAGGACGGTTACCGCAACCTGGTGTTCTTCCTCCGCCGGGACGTGAAGTGGCACGACGGCCGGCCCTTCACCTCACGCGACGTGAAGTTCACCTTCGACCTGGTGCGCGAGGCCCCCGACGCGGCCGGCAAGCTCCGCCTCAACCCGAGGAAAGATTGGTACGCCAACGTCGAGGCGATCGAGGCGGCCGACCCCTACACCGTGGTGTTCCGGCTCAAGCGGCCGCAGCCCTCGATCCTCATGATGCTCGCCTCGGGCCAGTCGCCGATCTACCCGGCCCACGTGCCGGTGGCCGACCAGCGCAGCCGCTGCGTGGGCACCGGCCCGTTCAAGTTCAAGGAGTGGAGGCGCGGCGAGTACGTGGAGTACGTGAAGAACCCCGACTACTTCGTGAAGGGCCGGCCCTACCTCGACGGCCTCAAGTACGTGATCATCAGCGAGCGCGGCACCCGCACCGCCGCGCTCCAGGCCGGACGGCTCGACAGCGCGGCGCCGGGCGAGATCACCAAGAACATCGCCGACCAGCTCAAGGCCGCGGTGCCGGGCATCGTCATCACCCGGGTCGGGTCGCTGACCTCGCCGAACCTGCTCGTCAACCACGCGCGCCCGCCCTTCAACGACGCGCGGGTGCGGCGGGCGGTGGATCTCGCGGTCGATCGCGACGGCTTCATCAAGGGCGTGCTGCAGGGCGGCGGGGTGGCCGGGGCCGCGCTGGTACCCAGGCCGTTCGGCTCGTGGGGCCTGAGCGAGAGCGAGCTGGCCCAGGCCATGGGCCGTCCCGACGGGCGCAAGGCGCTCGCGCGCAAGCTCCTCGCCGAGGCCGGCTACGGCCCGGCCAGGCCGCTGCGCTTCGAGGCGCACACGCGCGGCATTGCGACCTACGTGGACCTGGCCTCCTACGTGGTCAGCGAGCTCAAGCAGGTCGGGGTAGAGATCACGGTCAAGCAGCTCGACAGCGTGCAGTGGTACGGCATCACCACCCGCAAGGAGTTCCAGCTCGGCATCAACATCTCGGGCTACGGCGTCGACGACCCCGACGCGATCCTGTTCGAGAACTACACCTGCACGTCGCTGCGGAACTACACCAGCTACTGCGACGAGAGCGTGTCCCGCCTCATCGAGCAGCAATCGCAGGAGCTCGATCCGCGCAAGCGGCTCGCCCTCGTGCACGAGATCCAGAAGAAGCTCGTGGACGGGGGCGCCCGGCCCACGGTCGCCTGGGGGATCGACTTCTTCGCCCACTGGCCCTACGTCAAGGGCCTCGTGCCCCACCACTCGCTCTACAGCTTCGGCCGCATGCAGAACGTCTGGCTCGACCGGTAGACCCCCTTCCTCGGTAAGACCTACCCGGGCGTCTCGTTGTGGCCCGGGCGGCCGGACCAGCCGATCGGCAATGTTTCTCGGCCCTTCGCCCGCGGCACGGCTCTTGCCGCCTCCTGAGCTGGTAGTCGAAACCGATGCGGGCAGCCCGGCCGCTCGAGGAGGCTCGAGATGATGAAGGTAACGTCGCTGTTCCTGACGTCCGGTGCGGCCCTGATGGTCGCGATCGCATCGATCGGCGGTCTGGTCTGGCTCGCGGTGGCCATTCCGATGACGGTGGCCACCGCGGCCGCCTATGGCCTCTACGCCCTCGCCCGGGGTGGGCGGCGCGCCACGCACCCGGAGCGCCGCCGGCCCGAGAAGCCGCACCATCGGATCGCCGCCTAGGGTCACTTCCCCTTGGGCCCGCGCGGGTCGATCGTATCCGGCAGGCAGACGTAGCTGGCCGGGGCCGGGTTCCGTGCCTTCCCCAGCCGAGCCTCGCGCTCTCGCTCGCATTCCTCGCGATTGTTCCAGGCGGCGACCGCGACCGCCTGGACCCCGGCCGGCTGGGTACCCGGCGCCACCGTCTGGAGCCACATCACCCAGGCGCATTCGGCCGACGCGACGGTAGCGCCGGTGACGAGGCCGAGAGTCACGATGCCGAGTGAGACGATGCCGTTCTTGACGAGAGCCATGATCACCCTCCGATTGGGAGCACGCGCCAATGATAGAATTCCGGCGCGCCCTCCCATGAGCCGATCCGCTCGGTTTCGGTTCCGGTACGCGGTCGCGATCGCGTGCGCCCTCGTCGCGATCGTGGCCCGCATGTCGCTCGGGTCGGTCTGGGGCCTCGAGCTCCCCTATCTCACGTTTTACCCCGCGGTCCTCCTGGCGGCCTGGGTCGGCGGCCTCGGTCCCGGCCTGCTGACCACCGGGCTCTGCGCGCTGGCCGCAGTCTACCTCTGGATCCCGCCGACGCACTCCCTCGCGATCGGCAGCACCGGCGACCGCATCTCCCTGATCGGGTTCCTCTTCATCGGCACCGCCATCAGCACGCTGAACGGGCTGCTGCAGCGCCGGGTGCGATACGCGAACCGGATCGTGGAGAGCATCACGGATGGCTTCGCGATGCTCGATAGACGGTGGCGCTGCCTGTTCTTCAACGCGCAGGTGGTGCGGCTCGCCCGCCGGGACCGGAAGGAACTGGTCGGCCACTCGATCTGGGAGGTCTTCCCCGGGCTCCTGGGCACCCCGTTCGAGGCCGAGGCGCGCGCCGCGGTCGCGGAGGACACCCCGCGGCATGTCCGGCTCTTCTCGCCGCCCCTGGGCGGCTGGGTCGACGTCCAGATGTATCCGTCCCGTGGCGGGCTCGCGCTCTACGTCCGGGACGTCGCCGACCAGCGGCAGGCCGAGCTGGTGTCGTCGCGGCTGGCCGCGATCGTAGAGTCCTCGGACGACGCGATCGTCAGCAAGGACCTCAACGGCACGATCCTCTCCTGGAACTCATCGGCGGAGCGCATGTTCGGCTACACCGCCGCCGAGGCGGTGGGCCAGCACATCACCCTGATCATCCCGGCCGAGCGCCACCACGAGGAGGACACGGTGCTGGCGCGCATCCGGAGTGGTCAGAGCGTCGATCACTTCGAGACGGTGCGGGTGACCAAGGACGGGCGCTCGATCGACGTGTCCCTCACCGTCTCCCCGATCCGGGGCGCCGACGGTCAGGTGGTCGGCGCGTCCAAGATCGCGCGCGACATCGGCCTCCGCAAGCGGACCGACCGGGAGCGGCGCGAGTTCCTCGCCCGCGAGCAGGCGGCCCGTGCCGAGGCGGAGGCCGCGAACCGGGCCAAGGACGACTTCCTGACCACGCTCTCCCACGAGCTGCGGACGCCGCTCAACGCGGTCTACGGCTGGGCCGCCATGCTGCAGACCGGTCAGGTGGACGAGGCCACACGGACCAAGGCCATCGAGACGATCATGCGGAACGCCAACGTCCAGGTCCAGCTCATCGACGACCTCCTCGACGTGAGCCGCATCGCCTCCGGCAAGCTCCGCCTCGATCTGCAGAACGTGGCGCTCGGCTCCGTCATCGACGCCGCCGCGGACACGGTGCGCCCCTCCGCCCTCGCGAAGGGCATCCGCCTCGAGGTCGTACGGGAGCCCGACGTCGGGCCGATCACCGGGGACCCCAACCGACTCCAGCAGGTCGTGTGGAACCTGCTCAGCAACGCGGTGAAGTTCACGCCGCGGGAGGGGCGGGTCCAGACGCACCTGCGGCGGGTCAACTCGCGAGTCGAGATCGTGGTCAGCGACACCGGCTCGGGCATCGCGGCGGACTTCCTGCCCTACGTGTTCGAGCGCTTCCGTCAAGGCGACAGCTCCAGCACGCGCCCGCACGGCGGCCTCGGCCTCGGACTGACCCTCGTCAAGCAGCTCGTCGAGCTGCACGGCGGCGCGGTCACCGCGGAGAGCCCGGGCGTCGGGCACGGCGCGACGTTCACCGTGAAGCTGCCGGTCAGCGTGACCCTCGTGCCGGCCGCGGGGACCGCGACGCCCGCCAGCCTCCCGGCGCTGCTGCCCGTCGCTCCGACGGCCCAGCTGGAGGGCCTTCGCGTCCTGGTCATCGACGACGACGTCGACGGGCTCAGCCTCGTCTCGGCCATGCTACGCCGCGCCGGGGCGACCGTCGCGGTCGGCCGATCCGCCGCGGAGGGGTTCGACCACTTCGTGGCCGAGCCCCCCGACGTGCTGATCTCCGACATCGAGATGCCGGGCGAGGATGGCTATGCGCTGATCCGCCGGATCCGGGGGCTCGAGCCCGGACGCGGCGGGCGGGTGCCCGCCATCGCCCTGACCGCGTACGGGCGCCGAGAAGATCGTCTGCACGCCATCACCGCGGGCTTCAGCATGCACGTGCCCAAGCCGGTCGACCCGGCGGAGCTGGTCACGCTCGTGGCCAGCCTGGCGCTACGCTAGGCCGGTCTGCCCGACGGCAAGAACGGTCCTCCCTCGCGCACCCGAAACCCGCCCGGTGGCCTCCGTGTTGTAGACTCGGGCCACGCCGCTTCTGGAGAAGGAAGCGCGCACCCGGGAGAAGCCATGCGCCGCGTCTTCTCCGCGCTACGGAGCACAGGGCGGCGAGGTCTGGCCGGGCTCCTCCGCCTCTACCGCATCGTCCGACAGCAGAAGCCTTGCCCGTCGTGTGGCCACTACATGGCGCGGTCGGCGCTCAAGTGTCGCTACTGCGCCCGGTGGCTGGCCTGACGGCTATCGCGGCCTGGCTAGGCTCGAGTAGCCGCGGCGCCTCGGTCACCCACGAGATCGCGAGGCGAGAGTAGCCGAAAGGCGAGCTGTCCGAGCAGCGTGACGACGCCCAGGTGCAGGAAGGCCAAGCCCCAGCCGCGGGGCGACATGCCACCCGAGAGATCCAGGATCCAGCCGATCACGATCGGCCCGACGAACCCGCCCGCGTACCCGGCCATCGAATGGACCGCGAGCGTGGCGCCACGGCGGCGTGGATCGGCGCTGCCCGCGGCCCCCGCCGTCAGCGACGAGGAGTCGAGCCAGATCAACACGCCGTAGATCAGCACGAGCGCGCCGGCGAGGGCGTACGAGCGCGATCCGAGGAAGCCGATCCCGCAGGCCCACACCGCGCACGACATCATGGCCAGCCCGACCAGGCGCTGGCGCCCGAGCCGGATCGACGCCTCGTTGCCGACGACGCTCGCCCAGGTGCCGACCAGCCCCATCGTCGTCGCCAGGACCGTGGGGGTGAGCCACGGCGCGCCCTCTCCGGTCGTGGTGGCGACGTAGGCCAGGAACGCGACGGCCCAGCCCCGGAGCGAGTTCATCTCCCAGGTGTGGGCGCAGTAGGCGAGCGCGTAGGCCATGGCCGACCGATTGCGGAGCACCGGTCGGAAGTCGAAGAGCGCGACGGGCGATGCCTCGGGGGCCTGGCATGACGACTGGGCCGGCGCCCACCAGAACACGATCAGCCACGCGATCAGGGCCGACAGGCCGGCGCCCACGAAGGCCCCGCGCCAGCCGTACCCACGGCTCAGCGCGCCCGCGAACACGAACGAGAGCGCCCCGGCGATGCCGATGCTGGCCGCGTGCCCGGCTACCGCCCGCGACATCAGCGCCGGGCTCACGCGGTCGGCGAGGAGCTTCAGCCCCGTCATGTAGGTGCCCGCCCAGCCCACGCCCGCGAGCGCCCGCATGGCGAGCGCGCTCCAGAAGCCGTCCGCGAAGCCGGCGAAGCCGAGCTGGCTCGCGACCGTCAGCGCCACCCCGGAGAGATACACCCGGCGGGCGTCGATCCGGTCGGTCAGCGTGACGAGGATGGGCACGGACAGCGCGTAGGCCGCGTAGAAGACCCCGGTGATCCACCCGGCCTCGCGGTTGGACAGCTGCCACCGATCGATGAAGCCGGGCAGCAGCGCGGGCCAGGTGTACGCGCCGATCTGGGCGCAGACCTGCGCCGCGCAGACGGAACTCACCAGACGCGCGGGGGTCAGGGGGCCGGCGCCTTCAGCCAGGCGGCCACCCGCGCCTGGATCTCGTCGCGCACTCGACGGAAGACGGCGAGCCGCTGCTCCTCGCTGCCGGTGGCCCGCGAGGGGTCCGCGAACGACCAGTGCAGGCGCTCCACCGGGCCGGGCACGACGGGGCAGCGGTCGGCGGCGGCGTCACAGACCGTGATCAGGTAGTCCCACGCCGGCGGCACCACGTCCTCGTACCGCTTCGAGCTGTGCGCGCCGATATCGATTCCCCGCTCGGCCATGACCCGGATGGCGAGCGGGTTCACCGCGGTCTTCTCCGTCCCCGCGCTGCCCGCCTCGAACCGGTCGCCCGCGAGCGCGCGGAGGAAGCCCTCGGCCATCTGGCTTCGCGCCGAGTTGTGCGTGCAGAGGAACAGGACGCGCGGCCGGCTCACGGGAGGAGGCGCTCCACGATCACGCAGTCCCGCCACTCGCCGTCGAGCTTGCCATGTCTTTGATAGACCCCGACGACCCGGAAGCCGCACCGCTCGTGCAGGGCCAGGCTGGCCACGTTCTCGGGAAAGATGCGCGAGACGATCTTCCAGAACCCGCGCTCGGCGTAGGCGCGGCAGAGCGCCTCGAGGGCGGCGCGCCCCGCGCCGGTGCCGCGGGCCGCGCGGGCGACGTACACCGAGTGCTCGGCCACCCCCGCGTAGGCCGGACGGACGCGATAGGCCCCGGCGCCGGCCCAGGCCACCACCCGCCCGTCGCGCTCCACCACCACGGTGGGGAACCGGTCTCCCTTGTCCGCGAGCTGAGCGGCGAGCTGCTCCGGCGTGCGGGGCTCGGTCTCGAAGGTGGCGATCCGGTCGGCGATGCCCTCGTTGTAGATATCGGTGATGGCGGGCGCGTCGGCCGACGTCGCCAGCCGGGTCCGCAGGGCGCCGTCCGTCATCGGGCGGGCGCCGAGGCGATCGGCGCGCGCGGGGTGCCGGCACGGTGGAGCGCCGCCGCCGCGGGCGTGCGGTGCAGCAGGATGCCGGACGCGACCGCGCCCAGGCCCGCGATGCCCAGGCTCACGAAGGCCCAGCCCCAGGCCCCCGCGTTCTGGATCCCGTACCAGTCGAGGATCGCGCCGAACAGCAGCGGCGCGATCGCGCCTGCGCCGTACCCGAGCAGCGAGCGCAGGGCGAGGGCCGCGCCGCGGTACGCGGGAGCGACCACCTCGGTGATCGCGGTGGAGTAGATCGGGGAGTCCCCGAGCGCGGCGAATCCATACAGCAGCCCGACCCCGACCACCAGGAGCAGCGACAGGCCGATCAGCCAGCCGAAGACGAGGGAACAGCCGGCGCTGATCGTGGCCATGGTCAGGATCACCGGCGTGCGCCCGAACCGGTCGGCGAACACGCCGGCCAGCAGCGAGGCGACCATGCCGGTCAGGTGGGACAGCGCCGTCATGTAGGCGCCGAGGCCGGCGCCGCGGGTCAGCTCGGACCCCGCCGCCACGAAGCACGCGGCGAGGAACGCGGGCGTCCAGGCCCACATGCCGAGCAGCTCCCAGGAGTGGAACGTGTACCCGGCGATGACCAGCATGGCCGGCCGGTTCCCGAGCACCTCGGCGCCGAAGCGCTGCCCGCCCCCGCGCGCGCTCACCACGTTGGCGGTCGATCGCAGGGCGACCCAGGCGACGACCCCGCCGATGACCGGCCCCGACGCCAGGAGCCAGAACGCGAGCCGGTAGCCGCCCCGGGGAATGGCGACGCCCGCCAGCATCAGGGCCAGGGCGAGCCCGAGCGAGTGGCCCGCCAGGTAGCCGCCCATCGCCCGTCCGCGACGATCCACCGGCACGTTCTCCGCCACGAGCAGGATCCCGGTGGTGTACGTGCCGCCCAAAGTCAGCGCGAGCAGCGCGTAGAGCGCGAGCCCGCTCCAGTAGTCGCGGGCCAGCAGGGCGAACACGAGCGACGCCGCCGCGGAGGCGACGGTGCCCCCGAGGAAGACGGTGCGGGCGCCGACGCGATCGGCGAGGGCCGAGCAGCCCATGAGCGAGAGCGCGTAGGCGATCTGGAACGTGGAGGCGATGCTGCCCGCCGCGGTGCCCGAGAGGTGCCACTCGCGTTGCAGGACCGGCAGGGTGGCCGCGTAGACGATGTAGACCATGTACGCGCCCACGCGCGACACGCAGATCGCGAGGAGCCAGCCGCGCCCCCCCGGCCCGAGCCGGCTCACCGGGACGGCACCACCACGTCCGGCGCGGCGGCGGGCAGCGCGGGCACCAGCCATCGGAAGAGCGCCGTCGCCGCGCCTGCGCCGAGGAGCTGCGCCACGATGAACCCGGGCGCGTCGGCGGGGCGGATGCCGGCGAACGTATCCGACGCGGAGCGGGCCAGCGTGACCGCCGGGTTCGCGAAGGAGGTCGAGGCGGTGAACCAGTACGCGGCGGTGATGTAGGCCGCCACCGCGAACGGGACGGCGTCGGGGCGCGCGCGCACGCAGCCCCAGATCACCGCGAGCAGGCCGAACGTAGCCACGAACTCGCTGAACACTTGGGCCGAGCCGGCCCGCGCGTGCTGCGACGCGAAGAACAGCGGCAGCTCGAACATGCGGTGGGCCACCGCGACTCCGGCGAAGGCCCCCGCCACCTGGGCCCCGACGTAGGGCAGCACGTCCGACCAGGCGACGCCGCCCAGCCAGGCGTCCGCGAGCGTGACCGCGGGGTTGAAGTGCGCGCCCGAGATCGGCCCGAAGGTCAGGATCAGGGCCACCAGCGCGGCGCCGGTGGCGAACGTGTTCGCCAGCAGCGCCACCGCGACGTTGCCGCCGGCGAGGCGCTCACCCATGATCCCCGACCCCACCACCGCGGCGAGCAGGAGCGCGGTGCCGACCCCTTCCGCGACCAGTCGTCGGAGGAGCGCGGGCCGACCCCTCACACCGGCTTCCGCGCCCGCACGAACGCGCTCATGAACTTGCCGTCGACCGACGGCGCGATGGCCGCCGCGTCGATGCCCTCACGGTCGAGGAACGCGCGCGCGTCCTCGGTTCGGTAGATCCGGGTGGGCTCCACGTCGATCGCTTCGAAGCCAGCCTTGGCCAGCTTGCCCCGGTAGTCGCCCTCCTCCAGCGCCCCGGCCACGCAGCCGATCCACAGCTCGACGCTCCGGCGAATCTGGGCGGGCACCTCCCCGCGCACGACCACGTCGGACACCGCGAGCCGCCCGCCCGGCTTGAGCACCCGGAACGCCTCGGCGAGCACGCGATCCTTGTCGGCGGAGAGGTTGATGACGCAGTTCGAGATCACGACGTCGACCGACCGGTCCGGCAGCGGGATGGCCTCGATCTCGCCCTTGAGGAACTCGACGTTGCTCACGCCCGCCTTCTGCTGGTTCTGGCGCGCGAGGGCGAGCATCTCGTCGGTCATGTCGAGCCCGTAGGCCTTGCCGGTCGGGCCGACCCGCTTCGCGGAGAGCAACACGTCGATGCCCCCGCCGGAGCCGAGATCGAGCACGGTCTCGCCGGCGGAGAGCTCCGCGAGCGCGGTCGGGTTCCCGCAGCCGAGCGAGGCGGCGACCGCCTCGGTGGGAAGATCGGCGGTCTGCTCTTGCCCGTACAGGTTCGATGTCACCGGGTCGCAGCTCCCCCGCGCGGAGGCGGTGCCGCAGCACGACGCCCCGTCTCCGATCACCCGCAGCGCGGCCTGCCCGTACTTCTCCTTCACCAGGTCCCTGATCCGCTCGTCGCTCATGTTGTCCTCTCCTCACATCAAGAAAGGTTGATGCATCCGGTCAAAAAAAATCAGTCGCAGCGTGGAGCGATCAACCGCAGGCCCTTGCGGGGCTTCCGGAACGCCTCGAGCTCCTGGATCGCCTTGTCGACCGCGTCGAGATCGAGCGTGTAGTACACCCAGCGCCCCGCCCGACGGTCGCGCACCAGTCCCGCGTCCTTCAGGGTCCGCAGGTGGAACGACAGGCGCGACTGGGCGATGTCGAGCGGGCCGGTCAGGTTGCAGACGCACTCCTCGCCGTCGCGCAGCCGATCGATGATCCGCAGCCGGGTCTCGTCGGCCAGCGCGTGAAAGCGGCGTACCGTCTCGCTCTGCTTCATGTCGGGCAATATATCAAGATTTCTTGATCAGTCAAGTGCCGGGATCCGGCGGGAGCTGGGCCCAGCGGGCGCGCAGATCGGTGATGCGGCGCTCGAGCGATGCGAGGCGCCGAGCGAGCCGGCGGCGCCGGAAGCGCCCGAGCGGTCCAGTCGGCGCCGCCTCCAGCTCGTCCTGCACCTCACCGAGCTCGACCAGCAGGACGGCCAGCTCCTGCTCCAGGCGACGGCGCTCGCTCGACGCGCTCACGTCACGGACGCCGCCCGTCAATGCGACGGGACGGAGACTCCGCAATCGGCCAGCAGGGTGGCCAGGAGGGGTTCGGCCCTGAAGTAGCCCTCGGCGAGCGTGCGCGCGGCCCGGGCGTGGCGCGCATAGTCGCCGTTCACGCTCTCGAGCGCCGCCACGATGTCCTCCAGCCCGTGGAAGGCGAACAGCCCCTCCCCGGTGGGGACGAACTTCCCGAACGCGGTGTCCTGGGTGACGACCGGGCGGCCCGCGGCCAGGTAGCAGGCGCTGCGGTCGCTGAACCAGCCGCTGCGGAGGCGGACGTTCTGGTCCTTGGCCACCGTGAGCTCGCCGCGGGAGCCCAGGACGTAGTCGCGGTAGGGCGCGATCTCGCGGGACAGCGGCATCGCGTTGACGACGCGCCAGCCGTGCTGCCGGAGCCGTAGGATCGCCTCGGCGTCCTCCGCGTCGCGGGCCACCCACTCCGAGCCGGCGGCGGGCTGGCCTCTCACCGCGAGGGCCAGCTCCAGGGGCTGGGGGGTCCGGCGCGGCAGGTCGATGATCTTGAGGAACTCGTGATGCTTGCTCCAGGCGTAGGTCTCGCCCCGCCACTCGACGTCCTTGCCGGCCTGCCGCCAGCTCGCCACCGTGGTGAAGCACGGGCCCGGCGGCGCCGCCTCGGAGGCCCACCAGTCGAGCACGACGGGCGGACGCGTCGGCCGGTACGGAACGCGCGAGACCGGGACCCCGCAGTCGGGCTGGCCGATGTTCTCGCCGTACGTGAAGTGGTGGGTGTGGGCGCTCAGCATCTCGAGGTGGAACGGGTTGCCCTTCGCGGCCTCGATCTGGGGCAGCACGGGATCGGTCTCGAGATAGACGCGAATCGGCACGCGGAGGTGCTCCTCGCGGAGGACGGTGGCACCGGTCAGGTTCACGAGCACGTCGGCCCGCTCGAGGAGCCGGCGAAGCTCGCCGGCAGAGAGGCCGAACACGCGGCCGTCCGCGGCGCGATAGGCCCAGCGCGCCCGGAAGCCGTAGCGCTCCAGCAGCGTCCCGATGGAGCGCACCGCGTAGCTGGGATCGTCGCTGATCGTGTTCCGGTCGGGGTCGTACGGCCACTCGCCGGTGTCTTCCACGTAGTAGGTCGTGACCCCGAGCCGTCGGAAGCCCTCCAGGTAGTGAAGGACCTGCCAGGTGACGCCGGCGACGGGCATGCGACCCATCATGCCGAGGACGACCAGCGACGGCGCCGCGCTCATCGATCCGGGGAGGTCGGGGCGGCGCGCGGCTACGGCAGGCGTGCCTCGTACGACCGCAGGACCTGCGCCTTGTCGAGCGGACGCCGCGCGTCCGGGATCTTGCGCGCCAGCAGCCGCACGTTGCCGGCGCGGCCGGCGCTGTGCGGGCGATGACCGTCGCTGAAGGTCACCACCTCGAAGCGCTCCCCCAGAAGCGCGCGGAGGCTCTCGATCGAGAAGACGGTCGGCTCGTCCGGGGTCGGCTCGCCGCCGATGTCGACGCTCACGAACACGGAGCCGTCGTCGGCCAGGATGCGCCAGATCTCGTTCAGGCCCACGCGGGGATCGGGCATGTGGTCGAGCGCGTTCCGGCAGATCACGAGGTCGGCGAAACGATCCAGCAGGGGCAGATCCTCGGCCCCGAGGGACAGGTAGAGCGTGCGGCCGCCGACCTCGTCCGCCACTAGCATGTCGAGCTGCTGGTAGGCATAGAGCAGCGGATCGATGGCGACCTTCGCGCGCGCCGGGAAGGCGGCGAGGTCGCCGGTGCAGCCGCATCCGATGCTCACCACCGTCCGGTCCTCGAACCAACGCGGGGGCTGACCCAGGGCCGCCGCCACCTCGTCACGGAGGAGGCGCGAGTACGCGAGGCGCTCGGCGTCGTAGGAATCGCCGAAGCGATCGCGTCGGTACTTCTCGTGGTAGAGGAACCAGCCCACCTCGTCCAGGTAGCGCGGATCGGTCAGATCCGGAATCTGTGGCATGGCCTATCCTTTCCGCGGCTCAGCGGCGCTGATCGCGCGCCCGCTCGGCGGCTTCTCGCTCGCGCTGCTCCCGCTCGCGCTCGCGCATGGCCCGCTCGCGCTCCCAGCGGCCGGCGAGCCGCACCCCCGCCTCCTTGGCCGCCGCCTCCAGGCGGGCGATCTTCCCGAGCACGCCCGAGTGCAGCATGCGAATCGCGGCCGCGTCGCCGGCCTCGGCGGCGGCCCTCAGCGCGGCGCTGGTCCGTTCGGCGTTCCGCTGCAGCTGGAGACCGGCCTCCTGGAACGCCTTGCGCTCGGGCCCGTTGCCCCACTCGCTCAGGATGCGGGCGACGTACTCGTCCTGGGCCCGCTCCAGCGCGGCGAAGGCCCGGGGATCCGCGCCGGCCTGCTCCGCCAGCGCGGCGAGCTTCTGGCCGGGCGCGTCGGCCGGCAGGGCCGTGCTGGCCGCGGCGATGCGCTCCCGGGTGGTCCGCTCCGCCGCTCCCCACTCGGCATCCACCGCCCCGGCCCCCGCCGGGCACAGCGGCAGCGACAGCACGGCCAGGGTGGCGGAGAGCACTCGGCCCGGGGTCATTTGACGTTGGTGATCCGGTTCTGGATCGCGTCGAGGCGCGCGGCCAGATCCTTGAGCTGGGCGGCGAGATGCTCGGAGAGCTGGCGCATGCTTTCCGCGAGCTTGGCCGAGTTGGCGCTCGACTCCTGGCTCGCGGCCGCGGCCTTCTTGAGCACGCTCGCGTTCTCCGCGTTCATGTCCTGGTTCAGGTACCCGAGCTGCGCGACCTGGAGCATGAACTTCCGCGCCGCGGCCAGCTCCTCGGTCAGGGCGTCGAGGGCCTTCTGCTGCTCATGCCGGGACGCGTCGAGCGAGGCCTGGGTGTCCCGGCGGGTCGCCGCGAGCGCGTCGGAGAGCTTGCGCAGCTCGCCGTCGAGCCCGGCGAGGGTGGCCCGCTGGGCCTCCTGCTCCTGCAGGGCGGCCACGCTGACGCTCTCTGGCTCCTTGGGCACGTCCGCGCGGTAAACGAAGGTGAGCACCGCGGGGGCCGCCGCGCGATCGGTCGACGCGCCGGCGCGCGACCAGGCGTCCGCCGGCGTCTCGCCGGGCAGGACGGCCAGCCGCCCGTCCCGCGCATCGACGAAGGCGAGCGCGCCCGTGCGCCCCGATTGCCGGATCGCGGCCTGGATGGCGGCGGCGTGCGGGGCCAGCGCCTGCTCGCGATGCTTGATCGCAGTCGCCTGCGGGGCGGGCACGAGCGCGTGGCTCGCGCAGCCGCCGACCATCATCACCAGACCCAAAACCCGGAGGAGCCGTCGCATCGTTCAGACTCTACCACTGCGGCGCGCGCTGGTCTCGGTCGCCGAACAGTTGTAGCATCCGAGAATGCGGCGAGGGTCGACACTCCCGATGGGGCGCTAGTGGACCGGAGTCCAGCCAGCCGCGACCCGGAAGGCTCTCAGTCCCGCCCCCCCGTTGATGCCGCTGCCGACCCCGCGGTAGGCCGTCTTCGCCGCACCCTTCCCGACGCGTGGCGGATCATCCGCCCGTACTGGGTCTCGGAGGACCGCTGGCCCGGCCTGGGCCTGCTCCTCGTCATCGTGGCACTCACCCTCGGCATGGTCTACCTGAGCGTCCTCCTGAACCGGTGGAATAACGACTTCTTCAGCGCGCTGCAGGAAAAAAATTCCCAGATGTTCCGCCGGCAGCTCGCGCAGGTGGCCTGGCTGGTCGGGGCGTTCATCGTCCTGGCCGTCTACCAGCTCTACCTCAACCAGATGCTCGAGATCCGCTGGCGCCGCTGGCTCACTGAGCGCTACCTCCGCGCCTGGCTGGCCGACCGCGCCTACTACCGCATGCAGCTCGTCGCCGGGGAGACCGACAATCCCGACCAGCGCATCGCGGAGGACATCCAACTCCTGATCTCCCAGACCCTCGCGCTCTTCGTGGGCGGTCTCCGGGCGTTCGTGACCCTGGTGACCTTCGTGGCCATCCTGTGGACGCTCTCCGGAACCCTCGCGGTCCCGATCGGCGGCCACTCCCTCGTGCTGCCCGGCTACATGGTGTGGGTGTCCATCCTCTACGCGGTGGGCGGCACCTGGCTCACCGACTGGATCGGCCGCCCCCTCGTCCGGCTGAACTTCGACCGGCAGCGGTACGAGGCGGACTTCCGCTTCAGCCTGGTGCGCTTCCGCGAGAACACCGAGGGCGTGGCCCTCTACCGGGGCGAGCTCGACGAGCTGCACGGCTTCCGCGGGCTGTTCGAGGCGGTGGTGCGCAACTGGTGGGGCATCATGCGCCGGCAGAAGCGCCTCACCACCTTCACGTCCGGCTACTCGCAGGGGGCGTGGATCGTGCCCTCTATCGTGGCTGCCCCGCGCTACTTCGCCGGCGAGCTCGGGCTCGGCGGGCTCATGCAGACGGTGGGCGCGTTCAACCAGGTCCAGGACGCGCTCAGCTTCTTCGTGGTCTCGTACAAGGAGATCGCGGCCTGGTGCTCGGTGGTGGCGCGGCTGGCCGGCTTCGAGCGCACGCTCGAGCGCGTGCGGCGCGAGACCGCGACGGGCGACGGCATTCGCCACGCCGAGGGCGGCGAGGCGGAGCTGCTCGTGCGCGACGTGGATCTGCACCTGCCCGACGGCAAGCCGCTCATCGCACAGGTGAACCTCTCGCTCCGCCGGGGCGATCACCTGCTGCTGGGCGGCGCCTCGGGGTCGGGCAAGAGCACCCTTTTCCGGGCCATCGCGGGCATCTGGCCGTTCGGGCGCGGCGAGATCCGTCAGTCGAAGAAGGCCCGCCTCCTCTTCCTGCCGCAGCGGCCGTACCTGCCGATCGGGACCCTCCGCCGCGTGGTCGCGTACCCGATGCCCCCCGACGGCCTCGACGACGCCGCCCTGCGCGAGGCGCTCGAGGCGGTGGGGCTCGCCAAGCTCACCGGCCGCCTGGACGAGGCCGGCCACTGGGCCCTTCAGCTCTCGCCGGGCGAGCAGCAGCGCATCGCCTTCGCCCGGGCGCTGGTCCAGAAGCCGGAGTGGCTCTTCCTGGACGAGGCGACCTCCGCGGTGGACGAGCTCACGGAAGAGCGCCTCTACCGGCTGGTGCGCGAGCGGCTGGCCGGGACGACGGTGTTCAGCGTGGGCCACCGGGCGACGCTGCGGCCGTTCCACGACCGCCAGCTCGAGGTGCAGCCGGCCGCGAGCGGCCCCGCCTCCATCGTCGAGGTGAGCGCGACCCACGGATCGGGCGCCCGCTGATCGGTTGCGATCCCGGCGCGCTCACCCGTACCATGTCGATTCATGTGGGACGGGATCCGCCGCGCGCTCCGCTATCCCCTGCGCCCGAGGCTCTCCGTCTACTTCGACCCGACGTCCACGTACCAGACCCAGGCCGTCGACGACGCGGGGGGCGCGGCGGGCTACTTCTGCCACGTCATGGTTCGTACCACCGGGCGGGTGGCGGCGCAGACCTGCCGCGGCCGGATGCTCGAGGTGAGCGTGCGGAACGGCGACGGCTCGACCGTGCCCGCGCCGGGATTCCTCGCCCCCATGTTCCTCAAATGGGCGCGCGAGCCCGACTTCGGCCCGCGGAACCTGGAGGCGAATCAGCCGCGGCCGCTGGATCTCTGCTTCACCCTCGCCTCGGCGCCGGACCAGCTCCGCTTCTCCGCGCCCCCGAGCCCGTCGGGAGTGCTGATCTTCCCGCCGGGCGTCTACCGCGTGAAGGTGCGCGTGACCGCGGACGACACGCGAGCGGCCGACGGCGTGTTCCTCATCGACTTCACGCGCGGGTGGGATCGCATCGTGGTCGAGCAGCTCTGACGGAGGCGTCCACCGATGAGCACGAAGGGCGGGTCCCGGGACATCGGCCTCGATCGCCGCCAGTTCCTCGCCACCGCGGCCTCGACGCTCGCCGCCTCCCAGCTCGGCGGCATCGGGCCCGCGAACGCCCAGTCCAAGACGGAGTCGGCACCGGCGCCCGGAGCCAGGCG
>Ga0070698_100002037_pt1 | contig 22463 bp, 13 predicted proteins | sample KBSK1502metaG_FD_65477 | JGI IMG/M metagenome (GOLD analysis project Ga0070698, IMG submission 65477) | Corn, switchgrass and miscanthus rhizosphere microbial communities from Kellogg Biological Station, Michigan, USA - KBS K1-50-2 metaG | ecosystem: Host-associated > Plants > Roots >...
CTGTTGAATATTGCATGCAGCTTATGTCTGATAAGAACATTCGTTACCTGCCGGTATTTGATGGCAATCGTTTAACAGGAATTATAAGCATGAGTGATGTTGTGAAGGAAACCATTTTACAGCAAAAAGAAACTATTAGTCACCTTGAGAATTATATACATTCAGGTCTGTAAATTATAGCCCACGGTTTAAACCGTGGGCTATAATTTAAAAAAATACTAACTATTTTTACTCTATCTCTTTAAATTTGTAAACAACTAAAAACACGGCTAAGCCCCGCACCGGTCACAACCTTGCGGGGTTTTTTATTTTTTGTCTGCTTCTTCCTGCTTTGCTTTTACTAATACAAGATCTTTTATATCTACCTGCATTGGCAATAAGCCAATTTTTACCACTGCCTTCTTTCCCCGTAATTCCATTACCTCTCCTACCTGGTGATTCTTTTTCATCTTCACCTTCTCACCTACTTTTATTTCACCTGTCAATTCAACAAACTTTGATTCCACTTGTTTCTGCATCTTACCCGCAGCTTTCTTTTCATGTTTATTAAATAACAAAGCGCTGATATTTTTTATCACTTTGCTTTTATCTTCTTCCTTTCTCCAATCGATCACCATTTGCTTTAGTTTTCTTTCCATTTCTTTCAGGTAAACCAATTTCTCTTCTGATACCTTGTTCTGATGATTTAGTAACTCTATTTGCTGGTTATGCTTTTCCCTATCCATCGTATGCTTCATTTCTTTCTTTAGTTTTTCATTCTCCTGCATCAATTGGTGAAGTTCTTTTTCCTTCTTTTCAAGATTATGAAGATCCTGTTCGGTTCTGTTTAATAATTTATCCAGACGAAAATGCTCTTCATCGACCATGGTTCTGGCACGACTGATGAGTTGTTTATCCAAACCTATCCTTTCAGCAATAGCAAAAGTGTATGAGCTACCGGGCTTACCAATATTGAGTTTATAAAGAGGTATCAAACTTTTTTCATCAAATGCCATGGCTCCATTAATAATACCGGGAGTTTTGCTTGCCAATACTTTTAAATTCAAATAATGTGTTGTCACAATACCATAAGAGTGCTTTTTTACCAACTCCTCCAGGATCACTTCTGCAAATGCACCACCAAGATTAGGATCACTGCCACTACCCAGCTCATCAATAAAGAAAAGTGTTTTTCCATTTGCCACTTCCATAAAATGTTTCATGTTCTTTAAATGGCTGCTGTATGTGCTGAGATCAAATTCAAGGCTTTGCGTATCTCCGATATGTATCAGCAATTGTTTAAATACTCCAAACTTTGATGATGGATCAACCGGCACAAGCAAACCACTTTGCACCATCATCTGCAAAAGCCCCACGGTTTTTAGTGTTACAGTTTTCCCTCCTGCGTTTGGCCCGCTGATAACTAGTATCCTGTTCTTTTCATCCAGTGTTAATGAAACAGGAATTGTTTGTTTATTTGATTTCTTATTATACAAATACAACAAAGGATGAAAAGCTTTTTCCAAATGAACAATAGCTTTATCTTCAACGATCGGAAATTCCGCATTTATATCCAAAGCAAACTTTGCTTTTGCACGAATAAAATCATACTCGCCGGAAATAGAATGATAATTTGACAACAAAGATGAATACACAGAAAGCTTTGAAGTTAATTCACGCAGCAAACGATACACTTCTCTTTTCTCATCGCTTTCCAAAGAATAAATATCATTATTGAGTTCAATTGTTTCTTCCGGTTCGATAAAAGAAGTACGCCGGCTTTCACTTTCACCATGTAAGATCCCTTTCACAGTTCTTTTTTGTTCCGCATAAACAGCTACTACTCTTCTCCCGTTTAAAAAACTTTCTTCAATATCTGCGAGATAACCCTGCTTATTCAATTTAGAAATGATCCGGTCAAACATTTTGCGCAGTTCGTTTCTTTTCCTGTATAAATTCATACGGATGCTCTGCAACTCAACTGATGCGTTATCTTTTACATGCCCGTTCTCATCCAGCACATCATCGATCATTTCAGCTATCAGTTTTTCATAATAAGTGCCGTCAATGATCTTTGCTAACCCGCTATAAACATTTCTTCGGTCTGCATCAAACCAGCGAAAAACATTCTTCATTAATTCTGCCAGCTTTCTTATCTCTATAAATTCATCGCCTGATAACACTGCTCCGGCAATCGAAAGAAGCTTCAGTTCCTTTGATAAATTAAAAACCGGGTCATTGGGAAAATAAATACTGTTTTGCGAAAGCTGCTTATATTCAAAACTCTGCCGCAATTCCGTTTCAATAAATTCCATACTGGTATGAATTCGCAACTCCCTGGCTTTTTCAATTGCATATTCACTTCTGCAGTGCTCTGCGAGTAAAGATTTTACCTTGTCAAACTCCAATTGTATATATGCCGATTCGGGAAAAAGTTTCATATAAAGTTCAAATCCGCCAATGGCGGACTTTTGATTTTTATTTAGTGAGCAAAGGTAATTCTAATCATCGTCCCTTGCGTCCGCCTCAGGCGGATCATCTTTTGATAATTCCGCTCAGCAATTATGAAAAGTCAAACGTAAAAGTGAATTCTCTCATGTCTGAGTCTCACCTCTCACTTCAAATCATTTGTTAATAAACTCTCAAAGCCAGTACACCTGTCTTACACATTACAAACTGACCATCTCAAATCATCGTAAATTGCATTGAATTTAAAGGTGGAACGAATTAATCAAATAAGATTTATCATGAAAACATTCTGGTTGGCGGCCTTTACTGGTACCGCCGCATTAATTTCCTGTGCACAAAACAATAATCAAAATTTAAAAATGAATACAACAAAAGCATCCGAAAAAACTGAAGCAACTTTTACAGGCAAAGCAGATACTGCTACTTTTGGTACGGGTTGTTTCTGGTGTACCGAAGCAATTTTTGAACAACTTGATGGCGTAATTTCTGTAACATCTGGTTATGCCGGTGGGCATGTTGCAAATCCAAGCTATAAAGATGTATGCACCGGTGAAACGGGACATGCAGAGTGCGTACAGATCGTTTATGATACTTCTAAGATCAGTTTTGATGAATTGCTTGAAGTTTTCTGGCAGGTTCATGATCCGACAACTTTAAACAGGCAGGGCGCAGATGAGGGCACTCAATATCGCAGTGTGATTTTTTATCATGATGATGAGCAAAAACAAAAAGCAGAAAAGTACAAAACAGAATTGGATAAAAGCGGAGCATTTGATAACCCGATCGTGACAACACTTGAACCCTTTACCAAATTTTATAAAGCAGAGAACTATCACCAGGAATATTATGAGCTGAATAAGAACTCCAATCCTTATTGCTCAATTGTTATCAGGCCCAAGCTTGATAAATTTGAGAAGGTTTTTAAAAACAAACTAAAGAAACATTAAAAAATAAAAAGGCGGGAATTAACCCGCCTTTTCTTTTGAGTACCATTCAAATCATAGTTTTGATTTTTGTTAAGTAATAAGTGAATGGTTTTCCTGGAATGGTTTTCCTGATACTGGATTTTGATTCTTGAGCTTGTTTCATACAAAGTACCAAACGGCTTCCAGGTAGATGGATTTTACAGTCTTTCATTTAGGTGTATTGGATCTTCGTTAACATAGGGGTTTAATATCTGGTCGTAACTTATAATAATATCTGAATCTCATTTATTTATGAGTAAAAATTACTCAATGCAAAAACATCAATGTTATTTGAATTTCTGTCAGCCCGGATAAAACATACAAGGAAAATACAAGAGAAGAGAAAAACTCAGAAGCAAATCATACAACTTTCAAAGTACGTTTTCAACGGGATCAGATTAAATATGGTTTATCAGGAACTGGAAGTGGCTTATTTAAGGATATTGTTCAAAGCAGGCTGTAAAAATAAAAATCAGTTTTTGTATATGCAAACGATGAAACAATTTTTTGAATCGTAATTGTCCGAATCAATTTGTTTTTCGTTTAAAATCCTATTGTTTTAATAGAGTTATTGTGTTTTTACGGTGTGCCGAAGCTCAAGCCAATTCAAATTATTAGGTTCAAAGCCTGAAATATTCGGTTGCACTAATCGTATCACTCTATCATACCAAAGAGGAATTATAGGAGCATCATTTATTAATACCTGGTCAGCCTGTCGATACAAGATATAACGCAAAGAATCATTTGGCTCGGCAACCGATCTTTCAAATAACCTGTCAAACTCGGGGTTATTATATCTTGTGTAGTTTGGCGGTGCCGGGTTTTTAGAATAAAAACAAGAAAGATAATTAAAGGCATCAGCATAATCTGCTATCCAACTGCCTCGGAAAAAAGGGGCTCTTGAATTAGATGTGAGTTCAAATAAAAAAGACCGCAATACAACTTCAACAGTTACCGGGATACCGGCTTCTTCAAATTGTTTTGCAAGATAACTTCCAATTTCTCCATAGATCGGGATAGTATAAAGTTTTACTGGTGGTATTTTTTTATCTTGTGTAAAACCTGCTTCGATCAACAACTGTTTTGCTTTAGCCGGATCATAATTATATCCCTTAACTGATGTATCGAATGATGGCATTCCTTCAGGCACAAACCCATGCTCGGCCGGAGAGCTTAACGAGTTTCTTAAATACAGGATCATTTTTCTCCGGTCGATTGCATAATTCATTGCCTGTCTCAGTTTCTTTAAACGGGTAGGCGAATTTTTTAATAATTCGTTTGTTGTGTCGACCAGGAACCCGAAGTACTCCGTATTTAAATAAGGATGAATTTGTAAGATCACTTTGTCTTTCCAGTTATCTCTTAACTCACCTTTGAGTGTAAGTATCTCATCTTTAAAAGAAGCGTCGATATCATTTAAAAAATCAAGTTGCTTTTGGCGGAATAATAAAAACTCAGTTGCCTTGCTTTCATTAAAAGTGATCTTAACTCCATCAAGATAAGGTAGCTTATTGCCTGCTGAATCTTTTTCAAAATAATTCTCATTCTTTTTAAAAATCAATGCAAGACCCTCTTCCCATGCCACAAACTGAAATGGTCCGGTTCCGCAAGGATGACTCCGGAAATCTGAACCATATTTTACTACTACTTCTTTAGGAACAATTGAGCAATAAGTCATTTTTAATATCTGCAGGATCGGGGCATGCGGTTTTATTAATTTCAACCGAAATGTAGAATCATCAATTGCCTTAAAACCAACTATACTATCAACCACATTGTTAAAAATATAAAACCCCGGGCTCGCCAATTTTCGATCAATGATCCTTTTAAAACTATATTCAACATCGGCAGCGGTCATTTTTCGTCCTTTTCCACCGACAAATGTCCCGCCAAAGGCGGGATTATCATGAAAGAAAACGTCTGTTCTTAAGTGAAAAATGTATTCCGCACCATCAGGTGAGATATCCCAGTTCTTTGCAAGTGAACCTTTGGTTTTTGTGTCACCGTCATTTTCGACCAGGGTGTTGAATAATTGATGTGCCGGCCAAATGGTAGATTGATTTTTTGAAAAAGCCGGATCAAGCGAAGCGATGCCAGTGGATTCATTGTAACGGAATATTTTTTTATTGTTTCTTTCTTTATTATTACAGGCAATAAGGAAAATGGATAATGTAATAATGGATAATTGATAATATTTATATAATTGGTTCATTTGTTTTGCTCTGACGGGTTAAATTTACAATTCAAACCTTCACAAATTGAAAAAGATTCTTAAGACAATAATAATTTTTAATTGTTCATTATTAATTATTAATTCTGTCAATGCACAATTCACCCACCAGGATACACTACGTGGTAGTAATGGGCCAGGAAGAGATTGGTGGGATGTACTTGCTTATAAAATTTACGTGATCCCGGATTATGATGCTAAATCAATCCTTGGCAGATGTGAGATCACTTTTGCTGTAACAAAACAAAGTAAAACTAATTTAATGCAGATAGACCTGCAGCAGCCATTGGTAATTGATAGCATTTTATTAGATTGGAAAAAGCTAAATACTACACGTGAAGGGAATGTTTTCTGGGTTGATCTTAGTAATACAAAATTCAATATTTCAACAAATGGTGGAATGGATCAAATCTATAAGCTCCTGGTTTATTATCATGGCAATCCCGTTGTAGCAAAACGTCCACCATGGGATGGTGGCTGGATATTTACAAAAGATGCCAAAGGAAGACCATGGATGAGTGTTGCATGCCAGGGATTGGGAGCAAGTGTATGGTATCCTTGTAAAGATTACCAGGGTGATGAACCAAACTATGGAGCAACTATTACAATGAAAGTTCCTGATACACTTGTGGCAGTTTCAAATGGAAAGTTATTTACAGATAAAGCCGATAAAAATATAAGACAAGAAGTTTGGGTCGTTACAAATCCGATCAACAATTACAACATCATCCCCTATATCGGCAAATATGTGAACTGGAAAGAAACCTATGATGGAGAAAAAGGAAAACTTGAATGTGATTATTGGGTTCTTGATTATAATTTGGAAAAAGCAAAGGAACAATTCAAACAAGTGCCCAAGATGCTTAAGGCATTTGAATATTGGTTTGGCCCCTATCCTTTTTATGAAGATGGATTCAAATTAATCGAAGCGCCGCATCTCGGCATGGAGCATCAAAGTGCTGTTGCCTATGGCAATGGTTTTCAAAATGGTTATCGCGGCAGAGATCTTTCTGCTTCAGGTTGGGGATTGAAATGGGACTTTATCATCGTACATGAAAGCGGGCATGAATGGTTTGCCAATAACATAACAACGATTGACATTGCTGATATGTGGGTGCATGAAGGTTTTACAAATTACTCTGAAACGCTTTTTACCGAATACTATTATGGCAAAGAAGCCGGCAGCGATTATTGCATTGGTACAAGAAGACTAATTCAAAATGATGAGCCTATTATTGGCCCTTATGGAGTAAATAAGGAAGGCAGTGGCGATATGTATTATAAAGGTGGTAATATGCTACATACAATTCGCCATGTAATCAATGATGATGAAAAGTTCAGGGCAATATTAAGAGGATTGAATTCGACTTTCTATCATAAAACTGTAACAACAAAAGATGTTGAAGATTATATGTCCAAACAATCAGGAAAAGATCTTTCTAAAATATTTGATCAGTATTTAAGAACAACAAAGATCCCTGTGCTTGAATATAAATTTACCGGTGACAATATGTATTATCGCTGGACCAATTGTGTAAAAGATTTTAATATGCCGGTAAAGCTCGCCGGTACAAATGAAGATTGGTTAAAAGCAACTGAAGATTGGAAAACCGTTGCGGTAACAGCAGACATTTTAAAAGATGGATTGAAGATCGACCGAAACTTTTATATTACAGTAAAAAAAGTTGAATAACTCCCTCACAACTCTCCGAAGGAGTCCTTCGGACACCACTAACAACTCATTATCTTTACCGCATGAGTAATATTCGCCGGCAAAGTATTATCTCCTCGATACTGATCTATGTTGGCTTTGCATTCGGCGCTTTGAATACTTATCTTTTTACAAGAGAAGGCGGACCTTTTACAAAAGAAGAATATGGATTAACGGGGATTTTTATTGCAGTTGGCTCAATCATGATGTCAGTTGCCACATTAGGCATGCCTGCTTATATAAATAAATTCTTTCCATATTACAAAGATCATCTTCCAAAAAATAAAAACGACCAGGCAACGTGGGCATTGCTCGTCAGTATTTTTGGATTCATACTTGTTGCAGTTGCAGGGTTATTTTTAAAAAATATTGCCACAAGAGTGTTTGACAATTCCCCCCAGCTTGTAAAATATTATTACTGGCTTTTCCCATTTGGATTCGGGCTCATTCTTTTTTCAGTACTGGAAGCATTTGCCTGGCAGAATCACAGATCTGTTCTCTCTAATTATTTCAAGGAAGTACAGTTTCGGGTTTTTGTCACCCTACTTTTTGTACTTGTAAGCATTGGCATAATTAAAGATTTTGATCTTTTTATTAAGATCTATTCTTTTCTGTATCTCTTACTAGCCCTTATACTATTTATCTATTTATTTAGCACAGCCAAGATCAGTTTTACATTTTCTGTCAGTAAAATAACCCGGAGGTTTTTCAAAAAGATCTTAACACTCAGCGGATTTATATGGGGTGGTACACTCATATACAACCTTGCAGCAGTTGCTGACACCATTATTATTGCCATGATATTTCCCGATGGGATTGGCATGGTAGGGCTTTTCACTTTCCCGCAATACCTCACCAGTTTAATACAAGCACCCCAAAGAAGTATTATCGCTGCATCGGTTGCACATTTATCACAGGCATGGAAGGACAAAAATTATGAAAAGATCAAATTGATCTATCAACGCTCCTCCATAAATCAGCTTATTTTTTCTGCCGGAATGTATTGCCTGATATCACTTAATTACAACGACGCAATCGATTCGCTGAATTTACAACAGGATTATAAAGCTGCATTTAATGTGTTTCTGTTTATCGGTTTAATGAGAATTGTTGATATGGGCACTGGAGTTAGTGGTCAGATAATTACGACTTCTACTTTTTGGCGTTTTGATTTTATTACAGGGATTACTCTTCTTGTTCTTACATTACCACTGACCTGGGTGCTGACAAAAGAATTAGGACTTGTTGGCCCGGCAGTAGCAAACCTGATCGCATTTACAGTTTATAATTTTATACGCTATCTTTTTTTGCTTCGCAAATTCAACATGCAGCCATTCACAATAAAATCATTGCTGGCAATTGTTTTAGCACTGGCTTGTTATGGGATCTGTTATTTTCTTTTAAATGATAAAACAGGAATTCAGTGGCTGGCAATAAGAAGTTTACTTTTTATTGGTTTATTTTTTGTTGGAACTTATTGGCTAAATCTTACTCCTGATCTGAAAATTGTTTTGGGGAATTTGAAAAAGAGAATCGGGATATAAATTTTATTTAGAGGCTATAACCGGTTGAGCGTCTTTCAATCTTCCTACTCCAACAAATTTTCTTGCCCAGTATTCATCAAAGATATCGCTGATCATCACGCCGCCGCTTGTTGAGGCATGAACAAATTTATTGTTCTGAAGATAAACACCAACATGTGAGATACCGCCACGGGTATTGAAGAAGATCAGGTCGCCTTCTTTTAATTCTGTTCTTGATATTCGGGTTGTTAAATTATATTGTTCTCTGGAAGTTCTTGGAATGCTGAAACCATAAACTGCAGCGAAAAGAAATTGAGAAAAAGCGGAGCAATCGACTCCTTTTTTTGTTGTTCCGCCTAATCTGTATGGTGTGCCATACCAATCATCAATAAACTCAAACATTTTTACATTCCTTACTTCTTCTGCCGGAGTGTTTAATAATACAGCATACTTTACCTGCAATGAAGACAATTCTTCGGCATCATCCTTTCTATACGTTCTTTCTCTTGTTTTCTGTGACTCTTTTTTTGCAACCGCGACTATTGCCTCGTCATCCTTTTTTGATCTTGTTGATTCAACAGGAACATCTATTTGGTCAAGAAATTTTGTTTCTTTTTTAACAGCTTTTGAATAAGTATCAGGTGCAGGTTGCCTGCTGCCGGTAAAAGCAGTTTTCAAACTGGAACAACTTGCCAGCATCACGAGCAAAAGTGAGTAAATAGATACCTGTTTCAGCATGAATATTATAAAAAATAGAATGAGAAGCCCTATACGCTAAGATTCTGCCAGCACTAGTTAACAAAAATAAAAATCTTTTCCATTCTCGGTGGATATTATTTAACGAAATTTGCTTTGAAAAATTGCCATTAGCTTTTATTTGCAAACAATAGCTGATACTAAACAGTATAGATCGATTGATACAGATCATTAATTTTAAAAATGAAATTCTCACACTTACACGTACATACACAATTCTCTTTGCTTGATGGCGCGGCATCAATTCAAAAGCTTTATAAAAAAGCGATCGATGATAATATGCCTGCATTGGCAATATCAGATCATGGAAATATGTTTGGTGTATTTGAATTTGTAGCTGAAGCATACAAACATAAAAACGAAGATGGGAGTTTGAAAGTAAAGCCAATTGTTGGTTGCGAGTTTTATATCACAACAGATCGCCACCGAAAAACTTTTTCAAAAGAAGATAAAGACCCGCGTCATCATCAAATACTGCTTGCAAAAAATGAAATTGGGTATAAGAATCTTGTAAAGCTTACATCGCTTGGGTTTATTGAGGGCATGTATAGCAAATATCCTCGTATCGATAAAGAACTTATTCTAAAACATCACGAGGGATTAATTGCTACTACCTGTTGCCTTGGGGCATCGGTGCCCCAAGCTATTTTAAGAAGATCAGAAGCCGAAGCGGAAAAGGAATTCAAATGGTGGCTTGATCTTTTTGGCGAAGATTATTATGTGGAATTGCAACGGCATGGAATGAAAGAACAGGATGTAGTAAATGAAGTGCTGGTGAAATTTGCACATAAGTATAATGTAAAGATCATTGCGAGTAATGACTCTCATTATGTGGATCAAACCGATTTTACAGCACATGATATTTTGCTTTGCATTAATACCGGTGAAAAATTAGCAACGCCGGCATTAAGGGAATTCTCGGATGATGACATCATGATCAAAGACAAACGTTTTGCATTCCCCAATGATCAGTTCTATTTCAAGAAGACAGATGAAATGGCAAAGAATTTTTCTGATCTTCCTGAAGCAATTGGTAATACAAATGAAATAGTAGATAAGGTTTCAATACTCAATCTTAAGAAAGATATTTTACTTCCCGCTTTTCCTGTCCCTGAAAAATTTAAAACCCATACAAAGGCCGAGAAGCTTGATAAAGGTGAGGTAAGCCCTGATTCACTAAATCAATGGGAATATCTTAAACATATTACTTACGAAGGAGCAAGAAAACGTTACTCAGAACTTACTGATGAACTAAAGGAAAGAATAGAGTTTGAATTATTTACTATTAAAACAATGGGGTTTGCAGGATATTTCCTGATTGTAGGTGATTTTATCGAGGCAGGAAGAAAACTAGATGTGCTTGTTGGCCCGGGACGTGGCTCTGCGGCAGGAAGTGTGGTTGCATATTGTATTGGCATAACGAACATCGATCCTATCAAATACAATTTACTTTTTGAAAGATTTTTAAATCCAGATCGTAAATCAATGCCTGATATCGATACTGACTTTGACGATATCGGCAGACAAAAAGTAATTGATTATGTTATAAAAAAATATGGTAAGAACCAGGTAGCACAAATTATTACTTATGGCACGATGGCCGCTAAGATGAGTATTAAGGATGTAGCAAGAGTTATGGATCTGCCGTTGCCAGATTCAAATGCATTGGCAAAAATGGTTCCTGATAGACCCGGCATTGAATTGAGAAGAGTTTTACATGCGCCGCTTACAGCAAAAGATGGTGAAAGATCATTAATGGAAAAAGATGGTGTCGGGCCAGATGATATTGAAGTAATAAAAAAACTAAGAGAGATATATAATAGCAAAGGATTACAGAGTGACGTATTGCACCAGGCTGAAATTCTTGAGGGCTCTGTTCGTAATACCGGTATTCATGCGGCAGGTATTATCATCGCACCAAAAGATCTTACTGAATTAATTCCGGTTGCTACTGCAAAAGATTCTGATCTCTGGGTTACACAAATTGAAGGGAATATAATTGAAGATGCCGGTGTAATCAAGATGGACTTTCTTGGTTTAAAGACCCTAACCATCATTAAAGAAGCACTTGAATTAATAAAGCAAAATCATGGAGTTGAAATTGACATTGACGCAATTCCTCTTAATGATGAAAAAACTTTTAAACTTTATCAACACGGAGATACGATCGGCACATTCCAGTTTGAAAGTCCGGGCATGCAAAAATATTTGCGTGAATTAAAACCTGATCGTCTTGATGATTTGATTGCCATGAATGCCTTGTATCGTCCCGGTCCTCTTGCTTACATACCCAACTTTATTGAACGTAAACATGGACGTGAAGCGATCGCTTATGATCTCCCGGAAATGGAAGAATACCTGAAAGAGACTTATGGCATTACCGTTTACCAGGAGCAGGTGATGCTGCTTGCACAAAAATTAGCTGATTTTAGTAAAGGAGATGCGGATGTGTTGCGTAAGGCCATGGGAAAAAAACAAAAATCAGTACTTGATAAAATGAAGGGGCAATTCATTGAAAATGCAAAGAAGAAAGGATTTGGTGAATATACTTTAGAAAAAATCTGGACAGATTGGGAAGCATTTGCTCAATATGCATTTAATAAATCACATTCTACATGCTATGCGTATGTGGCCTATCAAACTGCTTACCTAAAAAGCCATTACCCTGCTGATTATATGTCGGCAGTTTTAAATCATGCAGGTGCAATAGAGAAGATCACATTCTTTATGGAAGAATGTAAACGAATGGGAATAAAAGTTCTTGGCCCGGATATTAATGAATCGAAAAAAGGATTTGCGGTAAATCAAAGGGGAGAAATTCGGTTCGGTCTGGGTGGGTTAAAAGGTTGTGGTGAAGCCGCTGTTGAAAATATTATTGAAGAAAGAGAAAAGAATGGTGCATTCAAAAATATTTTTGACTTCATAAAAAGGGTTAATCAACGTGCAGTAAATAAAAAAACATTAGAAAGTTTGGCTTATGCTGGCGCATTCGAATGTTTTCCTGAGCATCATCGTGCCCAGTTCTTTCATACAATACCAGAGGATCAAACAACAGGTCTTGAAAAAATTATTCGCTTTGGACAAGTTTACCAGCAAAACAATATGTCATCTACAAACACATTATTTGGTGATCTTCCATTAGCCGTTGAAATAAGAACTCCTACGCTGCCGCAATGTGATCCCTGGCCATTGATCGTTCAACTAGAACATGAAAAAGATGTAACGGGAATGTTTTTAAGTGGCCATCCATTGGATCATTACAAGTTTGAATTAAAACATTATGGGATCACTTCGGTCTCAGAGTTTAATGAATTTAAAGAAGCAGTAGGTCTTTTACCAAATTCAAACAGAATGTTCAGATTGGTTGGTCTTGTTACAAATGCCGATCATAAAATTTCAAGGAAAGGAAATAAGTATGGTTCATTCACTATTGAAGATTACTCTGGTAAAACTGAGCTTGTGCTTTGGGGAGATGATTATGCTAAGTTCACTCCTTTTTTGCAGCAAGGGTCTTCATTATTTATCACCGGTTTTTTCAAACAAAGATTCAATACCCCGGAATATGAATTCAAAATAAATGGTATTACGATGGTGGAAACCATTAAACGAAATCTTACAAAACAGCTTACTATTGAAGTTCATCCAAAAGATATTTCTAAAGACCTGGTCAGTTTTTTTGAAGAAAATATAAAAAAATTCCCTGGCAGATCTGCACTAAGAGTTAACCTTACTGAACCAAGAGAGAACTTGAAGATAAGTTTAGTTACTATGGATAATGGCTTTGAAATGAATGATGAAATGGTAGATTTTCTTGAAGACAATCCTGAATTAGATGTGCAAGTATTGACACATTAAGTAATTTTCCCAATATTGTTAAAACAATTTAAATTCTGGCTATTTAACATGAATTGATGCAGGTCATGTCGTTTTCATGACAAGTTAGTCACATTATTGTGTCATAACTTCGTAGTAAACTTTTTGGTTGTATTTTTGTTCCCCTCTTAAAAGAAAAAAATAAAAAAGAAAATATTATGGCAAAAGAATTCACAGATGGCAACTTCCAGAATGAAGTATTAAGTGCAGACAAATTAACGGTAGTAGATTTCTGGGCCGAATGGTGCGGTCCTTGCCGTGCAATCGGTCCGGTTATTGAATCATTGGCAAAAGAATATGATGGTAAAATAAATGTGGGTAAAGTAAATGTGGATGTAAATCCAAATGTGAGCATGAACTATGGTATTACTTCTATTCCAGCGATACTGTTCTTTAAAAACGGGCAGGTTGTAGATAAATTAGTAGGTGCACAACCTAAAGGAAATTTTGTAAAAAAGATCGAATCACATATCTAACTAATTAAACCCTGATTAGAAAAAAACCCCGTTTCGGTACTGAGACGGGGTTTTCATTTTCATTAATGTTGTATAGTACCCAACTTATTCGGATCATGTTTATGCTTAAAGAATATTGTAAATAGAATTGCCACTACCAATGCATATCCTGCAAAAGAAAGCCAGATTCCATGCCAGTCACTTTCACCATTTGACATTATAAAGTATTTACCAATAACCCAACCACTAATAATACTGCCAAGCCATGCGCCAACACCATTCGTCATCATCATAAATAAACCCTGTGCACTTGACCTGATTCTTGAATCAGTGGTGGTTTCAACAAATAATGAACCTGAAATATTAAAGAAGTCAAATGCCATTCCATAAATTATACAAGATAGAATGATCAATGTGGTGCCTGCCGGCGATGGGTCTCCATAAGCAAATAATCCAAAACGAAATACCCAGGCAAGCATAGAAAACAACATTACCTTCTTGATCCCAAATCTCCTTAAGAAAAAAGGGATAGCGAGGATAAACAATGTTTCAGACATTTGGGAAATTGATAATATAATAGTCGATCGCTTTACTACAAAAGAACTCGCATAGTCAGGTACCTTTCCAAAACCGGAAAGAAAAGAATCTCCATACATGTTTGTCAATTGCAAAGCGGCGCCTAACATCATAGAGAAAATAAAAAATAAAGCCATTTTATAAATGCCAAATAAAGTGAAAGCCTTTAAACCTAATTGTTCAATGATCCCTGCATTTTTTGAGATCGATCTTGGAGGCCGACATTTCGGTAGTGAAAAAGAATAAATTCCCAGGGCTATAGCAGCAACGGCTGCTATAATAAACTGGTTAGTGTTGTCTTTGCTTCCGGATAGATTTGTCGTCCACATAGCTGCTATGAAACCAATGGTACCAAAAACTCTTATTGGAGGAAATACTTTTATTACATCATAATTCTCACGTTTTAAAATAGTATAAGCTATAGAATTAGATAAAGATATTGTTGGCATATAACAGATCATTGCCGCGAAGATCACATAGTAAAGAGTATCGGGATCATTAACTTTAGGCACATAAAATAAAATCGCTCCGTAAAGAATATGAAGAATGCCATAAAGTTTTTCTGCGTTTATCCATTTATCAGCAATGATACCCGTTAAAGCAGGCATGAAAAGTGAAGCAAATGCAAGGGTAGAAAATATTGCACCAAACTGGGGGAAACTCCATCCTTTTGCATTTAGACAATAAGTTCCGATAGTTAGCAACCATGCTCCCCAGACAAAGAACTGGAAAAAACTCATTACAGTTAAGCGAAGTTTGATATTCATGCTTATCTTTTAATATTGAAAATTATTGGGAAGATAATCATTTCAGTTATTCCCATTAAAAGTCATAGAAATTGTCTGTTTCACCAATGCTTTATTCGTCCAATGAGACATACTTTCGGCAATTTTCAACCGCCTGTCATTTTTTACTTTAACAGCTTGATTATTTGCAGCTACCGGGAAAAACAAATTTTTCATTTTCGGCTATAATTATGTAAACTTGTAGCTATAATTTTGAGCGACTAAAACTTTATTCTTAACCCAAAACAATACTGCTTTGAAAAAATTTACTTTTCTGGCATTAACGGCTTTTTTATTTTTCAGTCTCAATTCGTTTGCACAACAAAAGCCTACACCAATCAACCCTAATGGTAACCGATTACATTGTGCCACTATGGAAGGTCTTGAATCGTGGTATCGGCAAAATCCCCAGATCGATCGTAATCAAATTCGTTTTGCTCCCGAACCAGCAAACAGAACCAACAGAACAAATGTTGTTGTATACATTCCCATTGTATTTCATATTGTAGGTAACTCAACAAGACTTGCCCAGGTAACTGATGCAGATGTACTCTGGCAGCTTAATAAATTAAATGAAGATTTCCGAGGTGCAAATCCGGATAGTACAAATGCTCCGCTTTTTCAAAGTATTCGTGCTTATAAAGATTATTGTCAAATTCAATTTTGTCTTGCGCAAAGAGATCCATCCAATAATCCTTCCAATGGTATCACCAGAACATTGTCATCTCTTACAAGTGCTACTTTGTGCGCAGACATTAATAACGCATCATATAATCCTTTAAAACATACTTCGCAAGGTGGAATTGATGCATGGGATCCTACAAGATTTTTGAATGTTTGGGTTGGTGAAGTTGGTAACTGTTTACTCGGTGTTGCACAATTTCCCGGTGCTGGCAATGCAAATGAGTTTGGAGTTGTACTTGCATATGACGGATTTGGTAATAACCCGGCTTATGTTGATCCAAGTTTTAACCTTGGGCGTACGCTACCTCATGAGCTTGGACATTGCTTCAGCCTTTTGCATATTTGGGGAGATGAAAATGCTGGTGGTTGTGCAAATTCAGATTTCCGTGGCATAGGTGGAAGTACATGTATTCTCCCTGCATCACTTGCCGGCACAACAGGTGACCAAACCGTTGGGGATACACCAAACCAGGATGATGCCACTGCCGGTTGCCCTTCTGGCTTACAAACTGATGCGTGTTCCGGTGTAAGCCCCGGCTTCAATTACCAGAATTATATGGATTATACAAATGATGCCTGCTATTCAATGTTTACCAAAATACAAGTTGACCGAATGCAATATACACTTGACAACTGCCTTGCTTCATTAAAAACATCGAATGGTTGCGTGCCGCCTGTATTAACTCCGAACAATGCAAGTATTTCAGCAATCAATACTCCGGCCATAAGTTTTGTTACTTGTGATCCAACAGTTCCACTTACTGTTACATTAAGAAATGCCGGGTTAAATGCTCTTACTTCCGTCACAATTACAGTCACAAGAAACGCTACACCTATACAAACATTCAACTGGACAGGTAATCTTGCATCGCTTGCTACAGTTGCTGTACCACTAAACGCTGTTCCGTTAGTATTAGGGGCAAACTCAATACAAGTATGTACATCATTACCAAATGGAGTTGCTGATTCAGATCCAGGCAATGATTGCATGACAGTTTCTGGTACCCGTGGCGCCGGTGGCGCATTACCATTGGTTGAAGGTTTTGAATCTGCTGTATTCCCGCCAGTAGGATGGATAAGAAATAATCCTGATGGTGGCATTACATGGCAAAGAACCACATTGGGAGTTGCACATACAGGTGTTGGAAAAGCTTTTGTTGATCACTTCAACTATATAGCTGCAGGAAACACAGACGATCTAAGAACTCCGCCTTATGCTATTGGTACTGCCGATTCATTATGGGTTAGCTTCTGGGGTGCTTACAGAGGTTTCCCTGGTTTCCCATTTGATCTGTTCCAGGTAATGGTATCATCAGATTGCGGACAAACATTCCAGATTGTTTATAATGCAAGGAATGATACGGCATTTGTTGCGCCTGACGGAGCTTCACCCACATTTGGCGGTGGTGGATATTTCCCAACGAATATTAATGAGTGGACAAGAAAATCCGTTAACCTGAGCAGCTTTATTCCTTCAGGAAATGTACAAGTACAATTCCGGGCTATCAACCAGTTTGGAAATAATATGCATTTAGATGATATTAACATTGACAAGAAAATATTCCCGAATAATGATGCCGGTGTTATTGCAGTCAATAAGCCGCAAAGCAGAGTTTGTGTAAATTCCATAGCACCTGAAGTAGTAATTAAAAACTATGGTAAGATTGCTCTAACTTCTGTAAAGATCAATTACCAGATCGATGGAACCGGTGCTGTAACGACATTTAACTGGACCGGAAACCTTGCGAGAAATCAAATAGCAACTGTTACATTGGCAACAGCTAATTTGGGAGCTGTAGGTAATCATAGTATCAACGTATATACAACATTGCCAAATAACGTAGCGGATGAAGATCCGACCAATGATGGTTTAGTAAAACCTTACAACGTGAGCCAGGTATTTGCATTGCCGGGATCAGTTAAAGAAGAATTCACTAGCACTACATTCCCGCCACCAAACTGGCTCATCAACAATCCTAATGCAGATATTACATGGACACGCAATGGTTCAATTGGTAACAGAAATCCGGGTTCTGCTTACTTTAATGATTTTGTAAACACATCTGTTGATCGTATTGATGATCTTGCAATGCCGAACTTTAGCTATTCAAATATTGACTCGATCTTCCTTACATTCAACCTGGCTCATATTACAAGAACATTACCGGGCACTACCGGGGCAAGATTGGATACACTGAGCATATTGCTCTCTAAAGACTGCGGTAATACATTCACTACTATTTATAAGAAATATGGTGAAGAATTGCAGACAGTGAATGATCCAAACTTCCAGATATCATTGCTGAATTTTACTCCACTTACTTCACAGTGGAGAAAAGACTCATTGAATCTTGGCAAGTGGCTTGGCGCTTCTGAACCTTTGTTCCAGGTTATATTCCGCTTTAGTGGCAATATGGAAAACAACTTCTATCTTGATGATGTTAACCTCAGGACGCAGATATTACCTGCAAGATTGAAAAATGATGGTTACCTGGTCCTGCCTAATCCATTCAGAAATTCATTTGCCGTATGGCACTACCAGGTTCCAACAACTTTGAGATATATCAATGTTTACAATTCAGTAGGCCAGTTGGTGTATAGCAGAAAATTTCCAAGCGGAGGTGAGAAATTCTTCCTGATTGATCTTTCTGGCAGAGCTGCCGGTATGTATACTGTGAACCTTGGATATGAAGACAGCAACAGGAATGTGAATGTTCAGGTCGTGAAATTCTGATAACCGTCCTTTTTATAGTGATAACCCTGGCTTGAGCCGGGGTTATTTTTTGGGCATATCTATTTTGAGTTTATATAAACCACGGAGTCTTGTCATACCGATCCGCCAAAGGCGGAGAGGTATCCCATACTTTGCGAATCTTTGAGTTGGCTCGACTACATTTCCATAAAAAGATAATACCTTAATTAATCGTCTCGGTATGACAAAACTCCGAATACTTAAAGCTTCACAATGATGTCAACCCATTTATGAATTATCTTTGCAAGCAAATCATTCAAATGCTTTCAACAGTAGCAGAACAAACTTTAAATAGCTTATCAAAAGATTTAACAAGAATACAGGATAAGATATATAATGGAGAAAGAATAACTGACGAAGAGGGATTAACACTTTTTGAAAAAGGTTCTCTCCCATTTCTTGGATCACTAGCTAATTATATACGGGAAAAGAAACATGGTGATATCACTTATTTCAATCGGAATTTTCATATTGAGCCTACAAATGTTTGCGTCTTCACTTGTAATTTTTGCAGTTATAGCCGTCTCTATGCACACCGTGAAGAAGGCTGGGAACTTTCTGCTGAGCAAATGCTGCACATGGTAAAGAAATATGATGGGCAACCCGTAACAGAAGTACATATTGTTGGCGGCGTTCATCCAAAAATGAATTTGCAATTCTTTGCAGATGTTTTAAAACAAATAAAAAAGCACCGGCCTGAATTGCATATAAAAGGATTTACGGCAGTTGAGCTTGATTATATGTTTCGTAAAGCAAAAATGACGAATGAAGAAGGGTTGTCTTATTTGAAAAGTGCAGGACTTGATTCATTGCCCGGTGGCGGCGCAGAAATTTTTCATTCTGAAATAAGAGAAAAGATCTGTGCTGATAAAGTTGATTCCGAAGGCTGGTTAAAAATTCATGAAGCTGCACATAAGCTAGGAATGCACAGTAATGCTACAATGCTTTATGGTCATATTGAAAATTATTATCACCGTATAGATCATATGAGCCGTTTAAGAAAACTGCAGGATAAAACAGGCGGCTTCAACACATTTATTCCATTAAAATTCCGTAACAAGGATAATGATATGAGCTACATAAATGAAAGCAGTATTGTTGAGGATATGAAGATGTATGCCGTTGCACGTATTTACATGGATAATTTCCCTCACCTGAAAGCTTATTGGCCAATGCTGGGAAGACAAAATGCACAGCTTAGTTTATCATTTGGTGTAAATGATATCGATGGAACTATTGATGATACTACAAAGATCTACAGCATGGCCGGCGCCGAAGAACAAAATCCATCGATGACAACCGGAGAGTTGGTTGCGTTGATAAAACAAGTAAAACGCAAGCCTGTTGAAAGAGGCACTTTATATAATGTAATTAAAGATTACTCTGCAATAGATGTAAAAGATATTGACGCAAATGCCACGTTGAATTAATATCCTGGCAAATGTTTTTCTGAAATATCAGTTGGTTTTAACCTCTGTTCCATATCCGAATTAATTGTACCTTCCTGAAATTCGTTTACACCAAAACAAATTATATGCGAACACTTTTGATTTCCATTAGCTTTTTAGTTTGGTTATCGGCTTGTAATAGCAATAATACTGCTGGAGAAAATGAAGATGCTCCCAAAGAAGTGAAACAATATACAATAGAGCAATTTTATAAAAGCTCAGAAGTGTTTGGTGGAGATATTTCAAGCGATGATAAAAAAATGCTTGTCACCAGTAATGAAAGCGGTATATATAATGTATACGAGATTGATATTGCAAGTGGGCAAAAACAGGCTATTACCAAATCTGATAAAGAATCAATATTTGCGAATAGCTATGTGCCGGGTACAACAAATATTATTTACAACTCTGATAAAGGAGGCAACGAGATCTCTCATTTGTACCTGCGTACGACATCCGGCGATGTAAAAGATCTTACACCCGGCAAAGAAGAAAAAACACAGTTTTGGGGATGGAGCCGGGACGATAAATCTTTTTATTATTCCTCTAATAAAAGAGACGCCAGGTTTTTTGATCTATATAAAATGGATACAGCAAAATGGACGTCGCAAATGATCTATAAAAATGATAAAGGTTTTGATGTAAGCGCAATATCCCCCAATGAACGATACCTTGTATTGGTTGAAAATCTTACAACTTCTTCGAATAATGCTTTTTTGGTTGATCAGCAAAGCGGGACAACAAAGAAGATAAATGCAGACAGCGTGGAAGCAACAACCAGCCCACTTAAGTTTTCTCTTGATAACAATACACTTTATTATCTCACAAATGATGGCAGCGAATTTACTTATGTAATGAAGTATGATATTGCAACGGGTAAAAAAGAAAAGTTCTATGAAGCAAACTGGGATGTTGTTTATATGGGAATATCAAATAATGAAAAATACAGGGTGATATATGTAAATGAAGATGCACAAAATAAACTTCATCTCTTTGATCATGCTACGGGTAAAGAGCTTGATTTTCCTGCTATACAGGATGGAACTATTCAGGGAGTAAGTATATCGAAAGATGAAAATAAGATGAGCATAACAGTAGGAAGTTCGAAAACTCCTAACAACATGTATGTATATGATTTTAATAGCAAGGAACTAAAAAAACTCACTAATTCTCTTAATCCTGAAATACAGGAAACTGATCTTGTAGCAGGTAAAGTTGTGCGATATAAATCATTTGATGGCTTAGATATCCCGGCAATTTATTACAAACCTCACCCGGCAAGTGCAAATAATAAAGCTGCAGCAATTGTTTTTGTCCATGGGGGTCCCGGCGGGCAGGCAGGCGTATATTATTTTTCTCTTATCCAATACCTGGTGAATCATGGGTACGCTGTAATGGATGTTAATAATCGTGGCAGCAGTGGTTATGGAAAAACATTTTATAAAATGGATAACCGTGATCATGGCAACAAGGATCTGAAAGATGTTGTATGGGGTAAAAAATATCTTGCATCACTGCCATATATTGATTCTTCAAAAATTGCAATTCTAGGTGGATCATACGGAGGATACATGACTGTAGCAGCGCTTTGTTTTCATCCGGATGAATTTAAAGCTGGCGTTGATCTTTTTGGTGTAGTAAACTGGTCGAGGACTTTAAAAGAAATACCACCGTATTGGGAATCATTCAAAAAAGCTCTATACGAAGAACTTGGAGATCCGAATACTGCCGATTCAGTAAGGCTGCAGCAATTTTCGCCTCTTTTGCATGCTTCAAATATTAAAAAGCCATTGATGGTGTTACAGGGAGCTAATGATCCAAGAGTACAAAAAAAGGAAAGTGATGAAGTAGTTGAAACTGTTAAGAAGAACGGAGTTCCGGTTGAATATGTAGTCTTTCCGGATGAAGGCCATGGTTTCATAAAAAAAGAAAATGAGATTAAGGGCTATGGGCAAATTTTGCAGTTCCTGGATAAGTATGTAAAAAACTAATCCTTAAATAAAAGTATTGGGTAAACACTAATAGGTGTTTGTGTAGTTTTCACCACATCATATAAAATAATTGTTGAAACAACAGGAATATAATTCTATCCAGATCAAAAAAAAATTCGTTTCATTGTAATTTCTCAGTCATAGATATTTGAAATGAACAAACGATTAACAATAAGCGTTAACATTGCTTTAGGCATAATTATCGCTGATAAAATGACTATGAAAAAGAAAATAAAGAGATCAAAACTGATAAAAGTGCTGAGAAC
>Ga0070698_100002038_pt1 | contig 22446 bp, 19 predicted proteins | sample KBSK1502metaG_FD_65477 | JGI IMG/M metagenome (GOLD analysis project Ga0070698, IMG submission 65477) | Corn, switchgrass and miscanthus rhizosphere microbial communities from Kellogg Biological Station, Michigan, USA - KBS K1-50-2 metaG | ecosystem: Host-associated > Plants > Roots >...
CCTGAGGAGCCGCGCGTAGCGCGGCGTCTCGAAGGATGGGCAGCAGCAATGTTGGTTCCCACCCTTCGAGACGCGGCCCTACAGGCCGCTCCTCAGGGTGAGGCCGTAGTTTGATTCGATCTCAAGAAACTTTGCTCTAGATTCTTCCGGACCGCGGGCCATCTACACGCTGAAGCATGACATCCTGATGGTCGTCGTGGTCAGGGTTGGGCACCGAAGAGAGATCTACGAATGAGCAGGCAGATCATCACCCAAGGCGGCAAGCCAGCTTTTGTCGTCATCCCCATCGAGGAGTGGCGGCGCATCGAAGCCGCGCTCGAGGACCGCGTCGACGCCGCTGCCGTGCGCGCCTTCCTGAAAAGTCCGACCGAGACTTTTCCCGACGCCACGGTAGCCGCGATCCTCGCCGGCACCTCTCCGCTCAAGGCGCTGCGTGAGCATCGCGGCCTCACCCAGGCTGAACTGGCGCAGGCCTGTGCCACGAGCGCGGTCTATATTTCCCAGATCGAGCGCGGCGAGCGGCGTGCCGGACGCAAGCTTTTGGCAAAGCTCAGCAAGGCGCTGCAGGTGGAGGCGGAGCTTTTGGAGCAAGACAAGTAGCGTCCGTCATGCTCGCGGTTTTGGCCCTGGCCGCATGAGCTTCGACACCCCGCTGGGCGAAAAAACTCCATGGCGCGTGGCCTAGGCCGACCGTACGATACGGCTGCCAGCGTCCTGCCCTGAACTGTCTCGCCGATTAGGAACGCGCCATGCAACACAAGCTCATTTCCGGCGACAATCACATCGATCTCACCTACTGCCCCGCCGATCTGTGGTCGTCGCAGGCGCCCATCAAATGGAAGAAGGCCGCGCCGCGCGTCGAGGAGCGCAACGACGGGCAGCACTGGTTCGTCGACGACAAGGACCGCGGCATGTGGAACGGTGTCGGTCCGGGCTTCCTGCCCTACACCAAGGGCGCGTTCGACCATATCGACGAGATGAAGGAGGACGGCTTCGAATGGGACAGCTTCCCCGGCGCCAGGCCCCGGCCGACCACGCCGGAGCTGCGCCTGGCCGACCTCGACCGCGACGGGCTTGAAAAGGAGATCATCTACGGCTGCCTGATGGTCAACGACCTGATCGAGGCCGCCGATCTGCGCGTCTGGGTCGATGCGCGCTACAACGACTGGGCCGCCGACTTCGCCAAGCGCTCCGATCCCAACCGCGTCTTTCCGCTGGCCATCATTCCCAACACCGACCCGGCCGCCGCCGCGGCCGAGGTGCGTCGCTGCGCTCGCATGGGGCTGAAGGGCGGCGACCTCGCCTTCAAGCGCATGAGCCTGCCGCTTTACCATCATGCCTGGTACGCGCTGTGGGAAGCGGCGGCGGAGTGCAGGTTCCCGATCTCCTTCCATTCGACCGGCTTCAAGGCGTTGCGCGCGCCCGACACGCCCGAGATGGAGAAGGAATATTCGACCCAGTACAGGCTGGTGCGCTCCGCGCTGTTCCAGCTCGACACGATGGAAGTGCTGGTTTCGCTGCTCGCCTCGGGCGCCTGCGAGAAGTACCCCGACTTCAATTTCGTCCTGGGCGAATCCGGCGTGACCTGGCTGCCCTACGTGTTCGACCGCCTCGACACCGAGTATCACGACCGTGCCCGCAGCCTCGGCTTCAAGCTGAAGCCCAGCGATTATTTCCGGCGCCAGGGCTTCGTCACCTACCAGCAGGACAAGTACCTGGAACCGATCGTGCCGCTGATCGGCGAGGACAACATCATCTGGGGCGCCGATTATCCGCACCCCGATTGCATCTGGCCGAAGTCGCGCGAGACCTTGAGCCGCAACCTCGCCGGTTTCTCCGACGGCGTGCAAAAGAAGATCGTTCACGACAACGTCGCGCGGCTGTACGGCCTGAACTGATCCGCAAGAGCTATCGATCCCTGTCCCACCGTAGCCTGGCAATGCGTGGATCTGCGGCAAAAGCCTCGCGGCGATAGGTCATGCGGGCGTTCGGCGATTCGCAGACCGCATGGACCCCGGCGGCACTGAGGCGAATATGCCAGGTCTGCTGCCCCGTCGGCTTGGGTTTGACGAAGGCTCGGCAAGCGAGCAGCGCAAGGTTCATTCCTTGCTGCGGGTCGCGAACCGACCGGTAGCGGATGACCTCGACCTTCGCGGCTCGCGCGATATCGGCAAACGCCTGGCAAGCCGCATAGTCGGTCGGGTGCATCCAGGCCGCTTTGTCCTTGACGTACCTGCCCTTGCCAAGGTCGATCGCCCTTCTGGTCGCATACTCCGCGGAAAACGCCGTGTATTCGGCGGGGTTCGCCGGCCACGGTGTGCCCGGCGACTCGCCATAGAAGAGCAGGCGATAGAATGCCATTTCGGCGACGGCGATCTCCGGCGATTCGCCGGCGTAGAAGACGCCGTCCGTCAGGCCTGCCCGCCGGAAGCGAGAGCCGATGGGATAGGCCGCGCCGTAGCGAAAGGGCGTCGACAGGAGATAGTGCAGATGCTGGCACTCGGTTGGCGCTGACGGCTTGCTCGCCTGTATCAGGTCTTCGAGCGTCTCCTGCTCGTCGACCGAATCGACGAGCTTCAGCGTCGAGACACGATGTTGCGCCTCGACAAGCCGCCAGCAGATGCCGGCCAGCGCGCCGGCATCGGACGACAGCCCCTCAGACGACAGCCCGGCGGGCGTCGAGGTACTGGATGACATTCATCAGCCCCGAAACGGTCTGCATAAGGGCAAGCGGCTCGGCATCGAGCAGGGTATTCCTGGTCTTGAGCCACGACCCTGCAACCGCATCGTCGCCGCCGACGATCGCATCCAGCGAACGGTAAAGGCGGACAAAAAGCACCGCGAGCTCGAACGGCTTGTGTCCCGGCTGAAGCATGTATTCGCCGGCGCGCATGCGCGAGACTGTCGCTTCGGAGAGACCGATCACCGCCGCCAGCACCTTGTTGCTCAGGCCGAGATGGCTGGCCGCCCGCAGCACCGCCTTGGTCAGGACCGCGGCCTTGTCCGGCTTGGCTTTGGCAAGGGATCTCGATGAGGGCATGGCAGCCTCCATTTCTGGTGCAATAATATACCCGTATCCTTTCTGAGGAAAGGAAGCTTAATATGGCTTGAAGCGCCATGGACGCTGGCAGGTCCGGGCGTCGCGGGCTAGAAAGCGCGCGACCGGGCGTCGGCGAGCGTCCGCAGCACTCGTGCGCATTCAGGGAAAGAACACGATGGCGATTCAGTATTTTGCGCGAGTCAAATCCGCCTCGGACCACGAGGCCTTCCAACGGATCGTGCGGCACTACCCGTCCTGCAGCTACGAGGAATGGCACTTTCGCGAAGCCAAGAAGATGGCCGACTGGAGGAGCCGCCGGCATGTCTGCAAGATGGTCGACATCACGCCCGCCGAGTTCAGCGAATATTGCGAGCGCACCGGGGCAAAGCCCGACATCAGCACTTTTCTGAAGGTCCTCTCCGACAAGGCGGTCTTTTAGGCCATTCGCCTCCCCCGCAAGGCGGGGAGGAATGATTTACGCTTGATAGGCGAGCGCAATCTTCGCGGGGCCTACGCGAGCTCGTAGGCCGCGATCAGCCACGGCTCGTTCTTGGCTGCGTCGGTCCATTCCTTCATCGCCGGATGGGCGAGCACCGCCTTGCAGTAGGCGTCGGAGTCGGAATCCACCGTCACGCCATAGGTGCGCAGCCGCGTCACGACCGGTGCATACATGGCGTCGGCCGCGCCGAAGGTGCCGAACAGGAAGCCGTCATCCTTGGGCGCGGCGCCGGCAAAGCGCTTGCGGCAGTCGCGCCACATCGAGGTGATGCGCTCGATGTCGGCGCGCACCGCCGGCGTCAGGCCCTTGCCGGGATAGGACGCGCGGATGTTGACCGGCATGTTGTTGCGCAGGTCGGCGAAGCCCGCATGCATCTCGCTCGAGATGGCGCGGGCATGCGCGCGCGCCGCCGCGGCGGCCGGCCACAGTCCGGCCTCGGGCTTGAGCTCGTTGAGGTATTCGGCGATCGCCAGCGACTCCCATACGGCGAGCCCGCGATGCAGCAGCACCGGCACGCGGCCCGACGGCGAGTGCTTGCGGATCGTCGGCTGCGTCTCCGGCAGGTCGAGGGGCACCACGATCTCCTCGAACTCGATGCCGGCGATCCTGGCCATCAGCCAACCGCGCAGCGACCACGACGAATAGTTCTTGTTGCCGATCACGAGGGTGAAGTCGGCCATACGCCCTCCCATTCAACGTCGTTTACCAGTCGCGTCCCTTGCCAGCCGATCACTTTGGCCGGCAATGTTAACCTTTGCACTACAGTTTGGTGAGCATGTCCATGCCGTTGCCTTTCGTCGATCGGTCTTCTTCTTCTCTTCCCGTGCAGTTTGTCGCCCAGCCGAAATGGCGGGCTTGGCTCAAGGAACAAAGCGCGGCGCGGCGCGGCTGGATCGAATCGTCAGGCGTCGCCGGCAATGCCGGCGATCTCGTCGTGCTGCCGGGCCGTGACGGCAAGGCTGCAGGTGCAGTCGTTGTGCTGTCCGCCAAGCCGACCTTGTGGGATTTCGGCGCGCTGGCGACCCGGCTGCCGGCCGGCACCTGGCGGCTGGCGTCGGACAGCGCGCCGGTGTCGGCGACGGACGCCGCCGTCGCGATCGGACTCGGCACCTGGCGCTTCGAACGCTACCGCTCGAAGAAGGGCAAGCCGGGCGCCAAGATCGTCTGGCCGCAGGATGCCGACAAGGCGCGCGCCACGGCGACCATCGAGGCGATCTCGCTGGCGCGCGATCTCATCACCACACCGTCGTCCGACATGGGTCCGGCCGAGCTGGCCGCCGCCGCGCAGGCGCTGGGCAAGACGCACAAGGCCAAGGTGCGGGTGATCGTGGGCGACGATCTGTTGAAGCAGAACTATCCGATGGTTCACGCCGTCGGCCGGGCCAGCAGCCGCGCGCCACGCCTGATCGATCTTGTGTGGGGCCGCGAGAGCGATCCCAAGGTCACGCTGGTCGGCAAGGGCGTGTGCTTCGACACTGGCGGCCTCGACCTGAAACCGTCGAGCGGCATGCTGAACATGAAGAAGGACATGGGCGGTGCGGCGACCATGATGGCCGTCGCGTCGATGGTGATGGCGGCCAAGCTGCCGGTGCGCCTGCGCCTCTTGGTGCCGGCGGTCGAGAACAGTGTGTCGGGCAACGCCTTCCGGCCGCTCGACGTGGTGCCGACGCGCAAGGGCATCACCGTCGAGATCGGCAACACCGACGCCGAGGGCCGCCTGATCCTGTGCGATGCGCTGTTCGAGGGCGCGTCGGAGAAGCCCACCATGATGGTCGATTGCGCCACCCTGACGGGCGCCGCGCGCGTGGCGCTGGGCACCGACCTGCCGGCCTTGTTCTGCAACGACGATGCGCTGGCCGACGATCTTTTAGCCGCCGGCAAGGATGTCACCGACCCGATGTGGCGCTTGCCGCTGTTCGCCGGCTACCGCCGCCTGCTCGACAGCAAGGTGGCCGACATCAACAACGCGCCCGGCGTCGCCTTCGGCGGCGCCATCACCGCCGCGCTCTATCTAAAAGAGTTCGTGCCCGACGACGTACCGTGGGCGCATTTCGACATGATGGCCTGGAACAACACGAGCCGGCCCGGCCGCCCCGAAGGCGGCGAGGCCCAGGCCGCCCGCGCGATCTTCGCCGCGATCGAGAAGCGCATTCTGTCATCCTGAGCGAAGCGAAGGATCTCATCGCCGCTTGCTACCGTCATGAGATCCTTCGCTTCGCTCAGGATGACAAGGTGCGTGTTTCGCTGCCCTCTTTGTGGGTGCTCGTTCTAATACCCCGTCTTCGGATCGATGCGGTGGATCAGCTCCGTCCCGCTGCGCAGCCGCTTGATGTTCTCGATCACGCCGGGCGAGGCCGTGCGCGGGTTGGTGGCGCCGGCGATGTGCGGCGTCACATGGACCTTGGGATGCGTCCAGTAGGGATGGCCGGCCGGCAACGGCTCCTGGTTGAACACGTCGAGCACCGCGCCGCTCAGATGGCCCGAGTCGAGTGCGGCCAGCAGCGCCTCGTCGACGACGTGCCCGCCGCGCGCCATGTTGATGAAGTAGGCGCCTTTGGGCAGCCGGGCGAAGGCCTTGGCGTCAAGCAGGCCGCGCGTGTCGCGGGTGAGCGGCAGGATGTCGACCAGGATGTCGCTGCGCGCTAAAAATTTGCCGAAGCCGTCGGCGCCGTGGAAGGTCTCGATGCCGCTGAGGCTCTTGGCCGTGCGGCTCCAGCCCGCCGTCGGGAAACCGAGCACGGCGAACTTTTTGGCCGTGTCCTGGCCAATGGTGCCGAGCCCCATCACGCCGATGCGGCGATGAATGGTGTCGACGAAGTCTTCCGGCTTCCACAGCTTGGCGCGCTGGCTTGCTTGGTATTTGTCGATGTCGCGGTGGTGCCGCAGCGCCCAATAGATCGCGTATTCGCTCATCTGGCCGACAAGGCCGTCATCCATGATGCGCACGATCGGCACACCGGCCGGCAGCTTGTCGTCGGCCAGCAGATGGTCGACGCCCATGCCCAGCGAGACGATCAGTCTTAGATTGGCGAACGAGGCTAAAAGCCCGCTCGCCGGCTTCCACGCCAGCGCGACCTCGATGTCGGCGGTGCTGCCCAGGCTGTCGAGAGTCCGGTAGTCGATCGGGCCGAGACCTGCTTCCAAAACCTTCTTCCACAGCACGCCGTCCGTGTCGCGGCTGATATAGGCGATAGCCCCCGGCATTGAATCTCCTCAGGTGGCGACGACGTTTCGGTCGGCGCCGATGGCTTCGAGATTGAAGGCGGCCGCGATCAGCGCCTGGGTGTACGGCGTCTGCGGCGCCTCGAAGACCTGCTTGGCCGAACCGCGCTCCACCACCTTGCCGTGACGCAGCACGACCACTTCGTCGGCCAGCGCGCGCACCACTTTCAGGTCGTGGCTGATGAACAGATAGGCAAGCTTGTGGCGGATCTGCAGGTCGCGCAGCAGATCGACGATCTGCGCCTGCACGCTCATGTCGAGCGCCGAGGTCGGCTCGTCGAGCACGATGAAACGCGGTTTCAGCACCAGGGCGCGGGCGATGGCGATGCGCTGGCGCTGGCCGCCGGAGAATTCGTGCGGATAGCGCTCGCGCGCGGCGGGCTCGAGGCCGACTTCCTCGAGCGCCTGGTCGATCATGCGGGTGCGCTCGGCTTCGCTGCCGATCTTGTGCACGTCGAGGCCCTCGCCGACGATCTCGCCGACCGACATGCGCGGGCTGAGCGAGCTGTAGGGGTCCTGGAAGACGATCTGCATCTGGCGGCGCAACGGACGGATCTCGCGCTGGCTGAGCTTCTGCAGGTCGTGCTGGTCGAACCGGATACCGCCTTCGCTTCGCTCGAGGCGCAACAGGGCGAGCCCCAGCGTGGTCTTGCCCGATCCCGATTCGCCGACCAGGCCGATCGTATGGCCCTCCCTCAGGGCGATGCTGACGCCGTCGACGGCTTTTACATAGCCGACCGTGCGGCGCAGCACGCCGCGCTTGATGGGAAAGTGAACTTTTACGTCATCGAGCCGCAGGATCTCCGGCGCCGCGGGATCGCTGGGCGCCGGCCGGCCCTTGGGCTCCGCCGATAAGAGATGCTGGGTGTAGGAATGCTGCGGCGCGTCGAACACGTCTGCGACCGGTCCCTGTTCGACGATGCGGCCCTGGGTCATGACGGCGACGCGGTCGGCCATCTTAGCGACAATGCCGAGATCGTGGGTGATGAACAGCAACGCCATGCCGTAGCGCGCCTGCAGGGTCTTGAGCAGTTTAAGAATCTGCGCCTGGATGGTGACGTCGAGCGCCGTCGTCGGCTCGTCGGCGATCAGGAGGTCGGGCTCGTTGGCGAGCGCCATGGCGATCATCACCCGCTGGCGCTGGCCGCCCGAGAGCTGGTGCGGATAGGCATCGAGGCGCTTGGCCGCTTCCGGGATGCCGACCTGCTCCAGCAGGTCGAGGGTGCGCCGGCGCGCGGCGTCGCGCGTCATGCCCTTGTGCAGGATCAAGACCTCGTTCACCTGCCGCTCGATCGTGTGCAGCGGGTTGAGCGAGGTCATCGGCTCCTGGAAGATCATCGACACGCGATCGCCGCGCACCGCCAGAAGCTCGCGCGGCGGCGCGCCGACAAGCTCGCGGCCCTGGAAACGGATGGAGCCGCCGGGATGGGAGGCGATCGGGTAGGGCAGGAGCTGCAGGATCGACAGCGCCGTCACCGACTTGCCCGAGCCCGATTCACCCACCAGCGCCAGGGTCTCGCCGCGGCTTATGGTGAAGCCGACGTTGCGGACGGCGCGCACGGCATTCTCGCCTTTGCCGAATGTCACTGACAGGTCGCGCACCTCGAGCAGGATGGGCTCGCTCATACCGGCACCTTGCGCGGATTGAAGGCGTCGCGCACCGCCTCGCCGATGAACACCAGCAATGACAGCATGAGCGCAATGGTGAAAAAAGCGGTGAAGGCGATCCACGGGGCGTTGAGGTTGTTCTTGCCCTGCAACACCAGCTCGCCGAGCGACGGCGAGCCGGGCGGCAGGCCGAAGCCCAGGAAATCGAGCGCGGTGAGGGTGGTCACCGAGCCGGCCAGGATGAAGGGCAGGAAAGTCAGGCTCGCGGTCATGGCGTTGGGCAGGATGTGCCGCATCATGATGCGGACGTCCAGCATGCCGAGCGCGCGGGCGGCGCGGACATAGTCGAAATTGCGCCCACGCAGGAACTCCGCCCGCACGTAGCCGACCAGTCCCATCCAGCTGAACAGCAGCATGATGCCCAGCAGGATCCAGAAGCCGGGCTGGACGAAGCTCGCCAGGATGATCAGCAGGTAGATCGTGGGCATGCTCGACCAGATCTCCAGGAAGCGCTGAAAGGAGAGATCGACCCAACCGCCGAAATAGCCTTGCACGGCGCCGGCGGCGATGCCGACGATCGAGCTCAGCACGGTGAGGGTGAAGCCGAACAGCACGGAAATGCGAAAGCCGTAGATCAGCCGCGCCAGCACGTCGCGCGCCTGGTCGTCGGTGCCCAGCGGATGGCGCCACGACGGCGGCAGCAAGGCGTTGCGGCCCTCGCCGGTGATGGTGGTGTTGTAGCTGTAGGGAATGACGGGCCACAGCATCCAGCCCTTGGCGTCGATCGACTGCTGCAGCTCCTTGTCGTCATAGACGGCATTGGTCGGCAGGTCGCCGCCAAATGCCGTCTCGGGATAGTCGCGCAGGATCGGCGAATAGAAATGGCCATCGTAGTAGATCAGGAGCGGTCGGTTGTTGGCCAAGACTTCGGCGAACAGCGAGGTCACGAACAACGCGCCGAAGATCACCAGCGATAGCATGCCGCGCCGGTTGGCGCGGAACTGCCGGAACCGGCGCTGGTTGATGGGCCGCATCAGCCGCGCGCCTCGAAATCGATGCGCGGATCAACGACGGTGTACATCATGTCGCCGACAATGCCCATGACCAGGCCGATCAGGCCGAAGAAGTAGAGCGTGCCGAACATCACCGGATAGTCGCGGTTGAGCGCCGATTCGAAGCCCAGCAACCCGATGCCGTCGAGCGAGAAGATCACCTCGATGATCAGCGAGCCGGTGAACAGCACATGGATGAAGGCGCCGGGAATGCCGGCGATGACGATCAGCATGGCGTTGCGGAAGACATGGCCGTAGAGCACGTGGTCCTCGGTCAGGCCCTTGGCGCGCGCCGTCAGCACATACTGCTTGCCGATTTCCTCGACGAATGAATTCTTGGTGAGGAAGGTGAGGCCAGCGAAGCCGCCGATGGTCATGGCCGCGATCGGCAACGCCATGTGCCAGAAATAGTCGAGCACCTTGCCGACCGCGCTAAAAGTGCTCCAGTCGTCGGACACCAGGCCGCGCAGGGGGAACCACTTGAAATAGCTGCCGCCGGCGAACAGCACGATCAGCAGCAGCGCGAACAGGAATCCGGGGATGGCGTTCAGCACCACCAGGATGGTCGAGGTCGATATGTCGAAGCGCGAGCCGTCCTTCACCGCCTTGCGGATGCCGAGGGGAATGGAGACGAAATAGATCAACAGTGTGGTCCACAGGCCGAGCGACAGCGACACCGGCATCTTGTCGATCACCAGGTCGATGACCCGGCGGTTGCGGAAGAAACTGTCGCCGAAATCGAAGACGACGTAGCTCTTCATCATCAACAGGAAGCGCTCCCAGACCGGCTTGTCGAAGCCGTACATACGCTCGATGCGCTGGACCAGTTCCTTGGGCAGGCCGCGCGCGCCGCGATAGGCGCCGCCGCCGGACGCTTCGCTCGGTGGCCGCTGCATGATCTCGCCGCCCGACGCGCTGCCCGAGAAGCGCTCGGTGGCGCCGACCGCGGTGCCCTCGAGGCGGGCAATCATCTGCTCGACCGGTCCGCCGGGCGCAGCCTGAACGATGAAGAAGTTCAGCACCATGATGCCGAACAGGGTCGGTATCACCAGGAACAGCCGGCGCAGGATGTAGGCGAGCATTTAGGAGATGCTCGTCATCGCAGCAGTGTCGTCCTGAGCGCAGCGAAGGACCTCATCGCCGCTTGCCACCGGCATGAGATCCTTCGCTGCGCTCAGGATGACAGGGAATGCGCCGCAGGCGCCGTGCACTCACTTGCTCTCCCCGCGCTTCAACGCCTGGTCCTTGGCCTCGTCGACCCACCAGGTGTCGAAGGCGATCGGCGAATACTTGGCGACCTTGTCGGGCCGCGTGAAGCGGTTCCAGTAGGCCACCATCTCCTTGCCGTAGCGGAACTGCGGGATGACGTAGAGGTGCCACAGCAGCACGCGGTCCAGGCAATGGACGCGGGTGATCAGGCTCTCGCGATCGGGTGCGGCGATCACCAGCTCGATCAGCTCGTCGATCGCGGCGTCCTTGATGCCGGGCGTGTTGCGTCCGCCCGGGATGTCGGCTGCCTTGGAGCCGAAGAACTCGCGCTGCTCGTTGCCCGGCGACAGCGACTGGCCCCACAGATCGATGATCATGTCGAAATCGTAGCCGTCGGTGCGCCGCCGGTATTGTGAGGTATCGACGGTGCGCACGCTCATGTCGACGCCGATGCGCTCGAGATTCTGCTTGAAGGGCAGCGACAAGCGTTCGAAGGCGGCGTCGTTCAGCAGGAGCTCGAAGGCGAACTTCTTGCCGCCCTTGTCGGTCATCTTGCCGTCCTTGATCTCCCAGCCGGCCTGCTTCAGGAGCGCGATCGCCTTGCGCGCCTGCTCGCGCATGTTGCCCGAGCCGTCGGTGACCGGCGGCTGGTACGCGGTAGTAAAAACCTCGTCGGGGATCTTGCCGCGCAGCGGCTCGAGGATCTTCAGCTCCTCCGCAGAGGGCAGGCCCTTGGACTCCAGCTCGGAGTTGCCGAAATAGGAGCGCGCGCGCGTGTAGACGCCGTAGCTCAGGTTCTTGTTCTGCCATTCGAAGTCGTACATCAGCCCGATCGCCTCGCGCACGCTGCGATCCTTGAACAGGTCGCGGCGCTGGTTGAAGACGAAACCCTGCATGGGCTGCGGCAGTTCGTGGGCGATCTCGTCCTTGCGGATGCGTCCGTCCTTGACCGCCGGCACGTCGTAGCGCGTGACCCAGTTGCGCGCCGAATTCTCGCGCCTGATGTCGGTCTCGCCGGCCTTGAACGCCTCGAACACGACCTCGGCGTCGCGGTAGTATTCGTAGCGCATGACCTCGAAATTGTTGCGCCCGCGATTCATCCAGAGGTCGGCGGCCCACCAGTCGGGAACCCGGCGATAGGCGATCGAGCGGCCGACGTCGAACGTGTCGACCTTGTAGGGGCCGCTGCCCAGTGCCGGCTCCAGCGACACCTTCTCGAAGTCGCGGCCGGCCCACCATTTCGAGGGCAGGATGGGCAGCTCGCTGATGATCAGGGGCAACTCGCGGTTGGTCATGGTGCGGAAGGTGAACTGCACCTTGCGCTCGCCCGTCTTCTCGACCTTCAGCACGTCGGCATAATAGGCGGCATATTGCGGCAGGCCCTTGGTCTTGAGGGTCTCGAAGCTCCAGACCACGTCTTCCGGCGTGATCTGGGCGCCGTCATGCCACTTGGCCTGCGGGCGAAGGTTGAAGGCGACCCACGACCGGTCGTCGGGCCATTCCAGGGTTTCGGCGATCATGCCGTAGACGGTGAAGGCCTCGTCGCGGGCATGCCAGCATAGCGTCTCCCACAGCGCACCGATGCCGGCTGCCGCCACGCCTTTCAGAATGAAGGGATGAAGCGAATCGTAGGTACCCTGGGTGCCCAGCCGGACGGTGCCGCCTTTGGGCGCTTTGGGATTGACGTAGTCGGGTGTGACGGCATCCGCGGCATACTTGGGCTGGCCATGCATGGCCATGCCGTGCCCGACATTGACCCTGGATGAGCTCTGCGCCCGCAGGATCGCCGGAGCCGAGACACCCCCACTGGCAAAGAGGGCCGCGCCGCCCGCCAGTACGCTGCGCCGTTTGATCGCCATGCGATGCGCTCCCGAAGCCAACCTGTCTTTCGCGTTATATATAGCGTGATCGAGTTGGGCGGCACTATGGCCGCCTGGTTACTTCGCTGTCAGCTTTCGCCCTTGATTCCCGCTTCCTTGACCAACCTGCCATAGCGTTCGAAATCCGCCTTCCACAGGGCAATCGCTTCAGCAGGAGAGCGGGGCGCCGGGATTTCGCAGCCGGCCTTGGCCAGTCGATCGCGCGTCTCGGCCCCGGCCACGGATTTCATCGCCGAGGCGTGCAACCGCTCGACGATCGTCGCAGGCGTGCCGGCGCGTACGGTGATCGCATACCAACTCATCACCTGGGCATCGGCGAAGCCTGCCTCGGCGAAGGTCGGCACGTCGGGCAGGGTCGAGAGCCGCTTGTCGGCCAGCACGGCGAGGGCGCGGAGTTTGGCGGCCAAAACATGTTGAATGGCGAGCGGTCCCGGCAGCAGGCCGACTTGCAGGCGGCCCTCGAGCAGATCGGTCATGCCCGGCGGAATGCCGCGATAGGGCACCGAGGTCATGTCGAACTTGTATATATTCTTCAGCAGTTCGGCCGACAGGTGAATCGACGAGCCGTTGCCGGGATTGAGGTAGTTCAGCTTGCCGGAATTGGCTTTGCCGTACTCGACCAGCTCCTTGAGCGTCTTGACCGGCACGGCTGGATTAACCGTCGCCACCGAGGTCGCCACGGCGACCAGCGCCACCGGCTGGAAATCGCCAAGCGGGTCATAGGGCACGGGCTGAAGACGCGGCACGACGACGTGTGAGACGGTCGCCATCACCCAGGTGTAGCCGTCGGCCGGCGCCTGCGGGATCATGGCGGTGGCGAGCGTGGAATTGCCGCCCGGCTTGGGCTCGACCACCACCGGCTGGCCGAGATCGACCTGCATGGGATCGGCCAGCGTGCGCGTCACGATGTCGACGATGCCGCCCACGGGATAGGGCACCAGGAAGCGGATCGGCTTTGCCGGAAAGCCTAGCGCCCTGGCGCGCGCGGCAACGGCAAGGCCGGCGGCCGCGCCCAGCGTCGCGCGGCGGGTCAGTCCACCCATTCATGATCCTCCCGCTTTCGCGACGAAGCTAAGATGCGGCATCCGCTTTGTCATCAATGGCGACCGGCGGCCGCCCGGTAGTGTCTCAGCTTGAACTTTCGCAAAGGGTGGAAAGCACCATTGTAAGTGACAGCCATGCGGGAATCCGCCAGAGGAGCATAAATGTCACGCCACGCCTTCATCCTTGGTGGCACCGGGCAAATTGGCCGTGCAGTGGCGGGGGATCTTCTTGCCGCCGGCTGGAATGTCACGGTCTCCCACCGTGGCGTTCGTCCGCCGCCGGAAAAGCTCGTCGAGCGTGGCGCCAGGACCGTCGTGCTTGACCGCGACAATCCGGGTGACCTCGCGCGCGCGCTCGGCGCCGGCGCTGACGCACTGATCGACACGATCGCATTCGACCTGGGTCATGCCCGCCAATTGATTACCGTCCAAAGCGACGTCGGTAGCTTCGTCGTCATCTCATCAGCCAGCGTCTATCGGGACGATCTTGGGCGAACCCTGGATGAAGCGCCACAGAATGGCTTTCCGGAGTTGCCCGATCCAATCCCGGAAACGCAGTCGACGGTCGATCCTGGTCCAACGACCTATTCGACGCGGAAGATCGCCCTGGAACGTCACTTACTCGATGAAGCCGCAGCACCGGTCACGATCCTGCGGCCCTGCGCGATCCATGGCTTGGGTTCCCGCCATCCGAGGGAATGGTGGTTCGTCAAACGCATCCTCGACCATCGGCGAGCCATACCGCTGGCGTATCGAGGAACTAGCCGCCTTCACACATCCGCCGTCGCCAACATTGCCGCGTTGACCCGTGTCGCTGTTGAAACGCCGGGACACCGGGTGATGAATATCGCCGATCCTTCGGCGCCCAGCGTAGCCGACATTGCGGCGTTCATTGCACAGCATCTCGACTACGACGGTCGTATCGTGGAAGTGGACGAGCAGAGCTACCCGCCGTCGATCGGCAGAACGCCGTGGTCCGTGCCGCGCCCTTTCGTAGTGGATTGCCGGGCAGCCCTCGATCTCGGCTATTCGCCGGCGACAGTCTATGCCGATGCCGTCAAGCTCGTCTGCGACTGGCTGGTGACGACCGTCGGCGACGGGGACTGGAAAGAACGCTTCCCTATCCTCGCAAGCTATCCGAGAGACCTGTTCAATTACGCGGTTGAGGACGAGTTTTTCCGTGCGCAGCAATGACCGCTCCGGGTCGGGAGCAGAACTTCAAACTGAGAGACCACCGACCGCCCTGCGGATTTGACTTCGCCGCCGGCCCGTCCCACGTTTCGCTTATGTCCGATTCTGCCGCCTTCGCGCCGGACCACGACGCGACCATCGAATACATGCGCCGCACGCGCGAGTACTACCTCGCGCTGGGCTACGACAATCCCTACCGCTGGGCGCACTATGTCGATGCCCCGTTCCGGCCGCTCGGCAAGCCTTTGAAGGCGAGCACGCTGGCGCTGATCACCACCGCCGCACCTTACCAGCCGGACAAAGGCGACCAGGGGCCGGGCGCGGCCTACAACGCCGCCGCCAAGTTCTACACCGTCTATTCCGGCGACACGGCGGTCGACCACGACACCCGCATTTCCCACATCGGCTACGACCGCAAGCACACCACGGCGACCGACAGCAACACCTGGTTCCCGTTGCCGCTCCTGCGCGAATTCGCGCGCGAGGGCCGTTTCACGCTCGCCAAGCGCTTCCACGGCGCGCCGACCAACCGCAGTCAGAGGGTGACGCTCGAGACGGACGCGCCGGAAATCCTGGCGCGTTGCCGGCAGGACCAGGTCGACGCGGCGTTGCTCGTGCCGACTTGACCCGTCTGTCACCAGACCGTGAGTCTGGTCGCCCGATATCTCGAACGAAACGGCATCCCGACCATGGTCATGGGCGCGGCCAAGGACATCGTCGAGCATGCCGGCGTGCCGCGCTTCCTGTTCAGCGACTTCCCGCTCGGCAATTCCTGCGGCAAGCCGCACGAGCCCGACACGCAGCGCTTCACCCTCGACCTGGCGCTAAAAGTCTTCGAGAGCGCCCCAGGTCCGCGCACCACGGTGCAGTCGCCGCTGCGCTGGGCCGAGGACGGCGACTGGAAGCTCGACTACAACAATCTCGCGCGCATGAGCCCGCAAGAAGTCGCCGAGCGGCGCGCCGAGTTCGACAAGGTGAAGCAGGTTGCTTTGAAGCAGCGCCAAGTAGCCGGCGTGTCATCCTGAGCGAAGCGAAGGATCTCATGGCGTGGCAAGCGGCGATGAGGTCCTTCGCTGCGCTCAGGACGACAGAAAAGCAGCCATGACCAAGCCCTTCGCCGGCGTAAAAATCCTCGATTTCACGCGCGTGCTGGCAGGGCCCTACGGCTCCTACCAGCTCGCCCTGCTCGGCGCCGACGTCATCAAGGTCGAATCGCGTGACGGCGACGACATGCGCTACGGCAACCGCGCCAACGACTGGGAGAAGCGCGGGCTCGCGGCGCCTTGGGTCTCGGTGAATGCCGGCAAGCGGTCGATCACCCTCGATCTCAAGAAGCCCAAGGCGATCGAGGTCATCAAGCGCCTGGTCGGCAAATCAGACGTGGTGATGGAGAATTTCCGCCCCGGCGTGATGGACGGGCTCGGCATCGGCTACGAGACGCTGCGCGCCATAAATCCCAAGCTGATCTACTGCGCCGTCTCGGGCTTCGGCCAGGTCGGGCCGGAGCGGGCGACGGCGGCGTTCGACGGCATGATCCAGGCGATGTCCGGCCTGATGTCGATCACCGGCTTTCCGGCCAACGGCCCGACTCGCGTGGGCTTCGCCGGCGCCGACGTGATGTCGGGTGCGACGGCGGCGTTCGGCGTCGCCTCGGCGCTGTTCCAGCGCACTCATACCGGCAAGGGCCAGCTGGTCGACGTCGCCATGATCGACGCGGTGATGTCCTATCTGGCGCAGCAGTTCACCGAGCACCTGATGACCGGCCGCGTCCATGGCCAGGGCGCCAACCTGTCGGTCACCCGCAAGCCGACCGGCGATCTCTACAAGACCAGGGACGGCTGGCTGGTGCTGGCGGTGATGACCGAGCCGCAGTTCCAGCGCCTGATGAAGACGGTCGGATGCGAGACCGCGTTGCCCGACCCACGCTTCGCCGATTGGCCCAAGCGCATCGACAACGCCAAGCCGCTGCATGACATCATCGAGGAAGCCCTCAAGAAAGAGACCTCGGCGACATGGGTCGAGCGATTTGCCAAGGCCGACGTGCCGGCCGGCCGGGTTCTCAGCATTCCCGAGACCGCCCAGCTCGACCTGATGCAACACCGGACCGTGCTGCAATCCGTCGACACGCCACACGGCCCGATCAAGGTCGTAGGCTCGGGCTTCCGGCTGGAGCATGGCGGCGGTTCGGTCGAGCGGCCGCCAGCCACCTTGGGGCAGCATACCGACGAAGTGCTGCGCGAAGCGGGCTACGCCGACGCCGATATCGCCGACATGCGCGAGGGCAAGGTCGTCTAGTTGCGTCGCGCCGGCGCCGGCGCTGGCGGCGCAGTGGCGGTGTTCGGCGCGGCAGCCGGCGCGGTGCGACGGGCGTCGGCCAGACGGCGGGTGAGGTCGGTCCAGCCGGCGTATGCCGGATAACGCTTGGTGCCGTCGGCAATCAGACGCTCGGCGTCGGCATATTGCTGGCGCGCCAGGGCGGCATCGACCGACGCGGCGATGGCGCGGATCTCGGCGTCCTGGCGGGCGTGGTCGGCCTTGGCGCGCTCGAGCTCGGCGCGGGCGATGGCGATCTCCGGCATGTTGGCGGAGATGGTCTGCGCGTCGTTCAGCGATTTGTCGGCGGCGGCGAAATCGCCCTGGGTCGTGCTGCGCCGGGCGGCGGCGACCAGGTCGAGCGCGCGCGCATTCTGCGTCCGGAGATCGCTGAGCTGGCGGTCGTCGCCCCGACGGGCGCTGGCGGCGCGGTTCTGCAGATCGGCCCAACCGGAATAGGAGCCAAAGCGCCGCCGGCCGTCCTCGATGGCACGCTCGGCGTCATCGAATTGCTTGCGTTGGAAGGCGGCATCGATGACGCCCAGGATCAGGCGGAGGTCGTCCTGCTGCTTCTCGGCGGCAATGCGGCGACGGCTGAGGTCGGCCCGCGCCTGTCCGATCTCGGGAAAGCCCGGAGCGGATCGGTCGGCGAGCGCCAGTTGCCGCTCGGCCTCGACGAAATCGTTGCGGTCCATCGCCTGCCGCGCCGCAGCGATTCGGGCGCGGGCATCGTCGATGCGCGCCTGGTACGCTCCGGCTGCGCGCATCTGTGCCAGGCGGGCAGCCCTTGCCCGGTATTCGTCGTCCTGGTTGAAGCGCTGGGCATAGTCGGCGAGCAGGCGCTCGGCCTCCCAGAGCTGCTCGGACGTCAAGGCCTGGTCGATCGCGGCGGCATACTGGTAGCGCTCGCGGTAGCGCTGGCCGCGCTCGGTGCGCAAGGAAGCAATATCGGCGCGCGCCTGCGCGATCTCGGTAAACCCTGGCACCTGCTTGTCGGCATCCTGAAGCATCGCCTCGGCATGGGCGAAATCGCCAACCTGGGCGAAGCGCCGCGCCTCGACGATCAACCGACGGGCCTCGGTCTGGCGCAATTGCGCGTCGCGATCGGCGCGGGCCTTGGCGAGTTTCTGCTGCAAGGGCGGCCAGGCGGCGTAGCCGGCGTAGCGTCGCGCCGCATCGGCCAGAAGGCGGTCGGCATTGGCAAAGTCGCCGGTCGTGATGGCCCGATCGATGGCCGCCGAAAGGGCGTTGCGGTCGGCGTCCGACGTGGTCGGTGTCGGCGCGGGCGCCGGCGCAGGCGTCGCCGGCACCGCGGCGGTGGCCGGGAAATCGCTGAGAACGATCTTGGTCTTCTCGCAGGCAAGCTGGTCGCTGACGCCTTCCTCGGGCTGGGCGCACGACAGCACGGCGCCCGACTTGTCGCGCAGCCACGCCACGACGCGGCCGTCGTTGCGGCCGCTTCCCATGGCGGAGAGGTAGAGTTCAGCGTCGCGCGTCAGCGGCAGCTCGGAACAGTCGGTCTCGGTGCACCACAGGAGCTGGGCACGGCCGTTCTTGGCTTCGACCTGACGCAGCAGCGCGGTGCGCGTGAGCACGCGGTCGCCCTGCTTGATTTGATAGGTGCCGAGCGGATAGGCGGCGCCGACGATCGAATCGAGCTTGCTGCAGCGCTCCTCGGTACACGACAGGGCGATGTCCTTGCCCTTCTCGAAATTGGCCTGCTTGTAAGACAGGAAATAGCGCGGGCCGGCGGAGCCCAGCGCTTCGATGGTCGCCTGCGCTGCATCCTTGTCGGCAACGCCGTCGATCTTGATGGGCTTGCAGAATGTGTCGCCGCGGCAAATCCACGGCGTGCCGTTCAGGCGAAAGACGTATTTGGTATCGGCCGAATCGAACAGAAGCGGCGAATAACCGGCGGGAGGATAGGCCGCAGTCTGCGCGGCCGCGATGTTGGGCAACGTGAGCGCCAGCCCGGCGGCGGCCAGCAGGACTCGGATCGCGGCCATCGGCTACTCCCTGTCATTAGGTTATGCCGACGAAAAACGCAGAGCGCGTGCAGAGGTTCCCTTGCAGCGACGGCGGGCGGAGTCTAAAGTCCGTCCCGTCCAAGGGGGGCCCCGACAGGGGGCTGAGATATCGACCGCCGGTTCGGCAGCGCGATGACCCTTTGAACCTGATCCGGGTCATGCCGGCGAAGGGACAGGATGCCTCTCCTTTGCACGACAAAACCGGGTCTCCGTACGCCTTTTAGCCACGGGAGATCCTCGTCATGGACAATATCGTCTCTACCGCGTCGCCCCAGGTGACGACCGGGCCGCTGCCGTCTTCGCAAAAGATCTATGTCACGCCCCAAGCCGCGCCCGATCTCAGCGTGCCCCTGCGCGAGATCGAGCTGTCGTCGCCCAGCGAACCGCGGGTGCGTGTCTACGACACGACCGGGCCCTACACCGATCCGGCGGTGACCATCGACGTTCGCCAGGGCCTGGCGCGCGCGCGCCGGGCCTGGGTGCTGGGGCGCGGCGGGGTCGAGGAATATGACGGCCGGCCGATCCAGCCGATCGACAACGGCAACGTGAAGAGCGCGGCGTTGCTGCCGTTTCCCCACACGCCGCGGCCGTTGCGCGGCCTTGCCGGCAAGCCGATCACCCAGTTCGAATGGGCGCGCCTGGGCGTGATCACCAAGGAAATGATCTATGTCGCCGAGCGTGAGAATCTCGGCCGCAAGCAGGCGCTGGAAGTCGCCAAGGAACGCTTGGCCGACGGCGAGAGCTTCGGCGCGGCGTTGCCCGAGTTCATCACGCCCGAGTTCGTGCGCGCCGAAGTGGCGGCAGGGCGCGCCATCATCCCGGCCAATATCAATCACGGCGAGTTGGAGCCGATGATCATCGGCCGCAATTTCCTGGTGAAGATCAACGCCAATATCGGCAACTCGGCGGTCTCGTCCTCGATGGAGGAAGAGGTCGAGAAGATGGTGTGGGCGATCCGCTGGGGCGCCGACACGGTCATGGACCTGTCGACCGGCCGCAACATCCACGACACCCGCGAATGGATCGTGCGCAATGCGCCGGTGCCGATCGGCACGGTGCCGATCTACCAGGCGCTGGAAAAAGTCGGCGGCGATCCGACCAAGCTTTCCTGGGAGGTCTATCGCGACACCCTGATCGAGCAGTGCGAGCAGGGCGTCGACTATTTCACCATCCATGCCGGCGTGCGGCTGGCGCACGTGCCGCTGACGGCGAGCCGGGTCACCGGCATCGTCAGCCGCGGCGGCTCGATGATGGCGCAGTGGTGCCTGACCGAGCATCACGAGAGCTTCCTCTACGAGCGTTTCGGCGACATTTGCGACATCATGCGCAAATACGACGTGTCGTTCTCGCTGGGCGACGGCTTGCGGCCGGGCTGCAACGCCGACGCCAACGATGCGGCGCAATTCGCCGAGCTCGAAACCCTGGGCGAGCTCACCAAGATCGCCTGGGACAAAGGTTGCCAGGTCATGATCGAGGGGCCGGGCCATGTGCCCATGCACAAGATCAAGGCCAACATGGACAAGCAACTCAGCGAATGCGGCGAGGCGCCGTTCTACACCTTGGGGCCGCTCGTCACCGACATCGCGCCGGGCTACGACCACATCACCTCGGGCATCGGCGCCGCCATGATCGGCTGGTTCGGCACGGCGATGCTCTGCTACGTCACGCCCAAGGAGCACTTGGGTCTGCCGGATCGCGACGATGTGAAGGTGGGCGTCATCACCTACAAGATCGCCGCCCACGCCGCCGACCTCGCCAAGGGCCATCCGGCGGCGCGGCTGCGCGACGATGCGCTCAGCAAGGCGCGCTTCGACTTCCGCTGGCGCGACCAGTTCAACCTCTCGCTCGATCCGGCGACGGCCGAGAAGTTCCACGACGAGACGATGCCCAAGGAGGCGCACAAGACGGCGCATTTCTGCTCGATGTGCGGGCCGAAATTCTGCTCCATGCGCATCACCCAGGACATCCGCGAGTACGCCAAGAAGGGCATGGACGAGATGAGCGCCAAGTTCCGCGCCGGCGGCAACGCGCTCTACGTGCCCGACAAGGCTGCGGATTGACCGGTGTGCAGGCGGCGGCTGGGAAGCCGCCGCCGAAATCGCCGTTACCCCCCTCTATGGTGCGCACTTATTCCAGTGGGTGCACAGGCAACCTTATCCTTGTAAGCCGCGCGTCCTTCGACGTGCTCCACGACTCACCCTGAGGAGCCGCGCGAAGCGCGGCGGCGCGGAGGTTACCCCGCGCGATCGAGACGGCACGGAGCCTGCCCCGAGCGCAGTCGAGGGGGGCTTCCTTAGGTGAGGTTGGGCCGTGTCAGCATTCCATGAAGGCGGATACTGTCTAAAAGTTTCACTTGACATTCTTCGGGATATAACTTAAGTTCTCCCAACCGCTGCCGAGATTCGTCGGCAGGCTCCGGTTCAGGCGCCCACCCTTTTCCTGGGAATGGCGGTGCGCGCCGATCCGTCATGCCTGCCGCTGGGGTCGTCCGGCGGTCCGCAGGCCTCAAAAATGGCTAGCGGAAATTGCGGAAACTGCGGAAACCCCTCTGGAGTGCATCCCATGGGTGAGACGGTGAAACTGCGGACAGGTTGGTCATCGGCATGTGGGTTGCAGGCCAGGCATGGCTTGGGCGGGGGCGGCGCTTCCTTCCCGGCTGAATCGGCAAAACGGTAGCGGAAAGTGCGGAAACCCCCTCGGATGCCGATGGAATCGGTGTTTCGGCAGCGCCGGAGGCGGCGCTGTTGGACTAGCGGAAAGGTGCGCAAACCCCCGCGCCCGCACAGCCGGCGCAGGCGCGCGGCACCTTGCGCCGGTCCGACTGCTGGGGGAGACTCCCGTGCTTCGGCCCGTATTAGTAGGGTAGCGGGCTTCACCTTGGGGCGTATCGGACGATGAAAAGGCTGCGCACCCTGCTTGGGATCGGGCTGGGGCTTGCCGTCGTGGCTGGCGCCGGTTGGTATATTTCGCAATCCGGAACTAATCCGCCGGCCCGCCAAGGGGGTCGTTTTGCCGCCGGGGCGGCCACGCCGGTCGGCATCGCCACCGCCGCCAAGGGTGAAATTCCCGTCGTCATCCGCGCCCTGGGCACGGTGACCCCGATCAACACCGTCAACGTGAAGACCCAGATCACCGGCCAGCTCATCAAGGTCGAGTTCAAGGAAGGCCAGATGGTCAAGCAGGGCGACCTTTTGGCCGTGGTCGATCCCCGGCCGTACGACGTCGCCCTGCAGCAGTCGATTGGCCAGCAGCAGAAGGACGAGGCGCTGCTCAAGAACGCCCAGGTCGACCTCGAGCGCTACAAGAAGCTGGTCGACCAGCAATCGATCGCCCGCCAGCAGTACGACACCCAGATCTCGCTG
>Ga0070698_100002039_pt1 | contig 22443 bp, 17 predicted proteins | sample KBSK1502metaG_FD_65477 | JGI IMG/M metagenome (GOLD analysis project Ga0070698, IMG submission 65477) | Corn, switchgrass and miscanthus rhizosphere microbial communities from Kellogg Biological Station, Michigan, USA - KBS K1-50-2 metaG | ecosystem: Host-associated > Plants > Roots >...
CGCGCGCTCACCTTGTCGGAACCGTTGATTGTCCGGGAGACGGTGGCCGTCGAGACTTTGGCGTGTTTCGCTACTTCCTTGATATTCATTGGTTTGCAACTTAATTCTAGCAGTAAAATCTGCGGCCAAGCGCTACGGCGGCTATTTCTTGACGCCGGGTATTTTCATGTCTTGAATCTCTTGCCCCGACGAAGTCGGATAGAGATAGTGCACTTCTCTCAGGGCTTCTGTTTCGCCGCGAGGATTCGTCAGGACGAGAAGCAGGGTCAAGCGCTCGAGGGAAGTGTCCGCCGCCCAATGGGCTTCCAGTTTTTGTTCGTGTTCGAGATCCGCCAGCGGAAAACTGCCATCGTGCAGAAGGCGATTCGCTCCGTCACGGAGTTCCCAGCGGAGGTTATATCCCCGCAAAGGATAGGAAGGCAATTCCCCCAGGCCGCGCCGGCCGATCCGCACTTCAAAACCAACCGTTTCATACCATTTCCCGAACATCCATTGCGCTTTGAGCGTCGCCGGGGTGGTGCGCTTCTGCCAGGCGAAAAACGAAGGCCTCCGCTGCCGGTTCTCATCCACTACGCCGTGATCCACATAGCCTGCCGAGTAGCCGGGAAATAGATTTCGGTGCGATTTGTAATCCTGATAGCACCAGAAAATGGCGCCGGCAATCCAATCGTAGTTTTGAAATGCATCCAGCTGATGTTCGAGCGTGTGCACGCGCAGCTTGTCGGCTTCGGCCGAGTCGGTGGCGAATACGCCGGGGGTTCCAAATTCTGAAATAATGAACATCTTTTCCGGATACTGGCGCCCGGCTCGATCGAGCATCGGGATCAAGCCCTCCTCCGGACCGTTCCATGCGCCGTAGTATTCGTTCATCATGATGAAGTCCGCGTCATTGGCCGCTTCTTTTGCGGGATCTGCGCCGTAGGCGATGTCATTGTCCGCGAACGTGACGAATCGTCCCGGGTCCAGCTGGTTCACCCATTCCTTCAAGGCATGGAAGTAGGCGCGGCCGCCCGGCGTGCTCATATCGCTTTCATTGCTCACGCTCCAGGCAAAAATGCTGGGGTGATTGCCCGCTTGTTCGATCATTTCCCGGATCATCTGTTTCGCGAGTGCGATCACTTCCGGATTTCGAAGCTGTTCTTCGGAAAACTGCCACAGGGGAATTTCGGGAATCAGCAGGATTCCGTGGGCATCTGCGTAATCGAAGATTCTTTCGTGCTGCGGATAGTGCACGGGTCTGGTGAGCGTCGTGTGCAGAAGTTTCAGATCGTCGTAGTCGCGTTTGATTGTGCCGCTGGTTTCGGCCAGCCCTTCCCAGGGAGACTCCTCGTGACGGGTCAAGCCGGAGAGTCGCACGCGCTCCCCGTTCAGCAAAAGATGCCGGTTGCTGATCTCGATTCTCCTGTTTGCAAAGGTGTCTGTTTTCTCGTCGAGGGCTTTGCCGGCTTCAGCCACAGTCACACTGATCGAGTACAAGTTGGGATGATCCAGGTCCCACAGCAGAGGCTTCTCGATGGAGAGCTCAAATTCGACGCTTTTCTTGCCGTTTGCCGGGACTGCAACCGTTTGTGTTTTGCTCCCGCTCAACGCGCCTCCGGGTGCGTAGATGCGCGCCGTCAAGAAGAGCTTGGCTTCTCTGCCCTGCTCGTTTTCGACGTACACCGTATCGCGGAACTTCGCAGGGTCCCCCGCCGCGTCCGATCGGATCTGCTGGCGCCGGATGAGGACTCCTTCGCTTTCGCTGAGCCATACGTCGCGCACAATTCCGCCGTAGTGCCACCAGTCGTACCAGATATTTTTTGAGGACCTGAGCTTCATGGCCAGTCCGGGGATGCTGGTCAACGTCGGCCGATTGTCCAGCAGGACGGCAATCAGGTTTTCCCCCGGCTTCACAAGTTTCGAGATGTCAAAAAAATATTCGGTGTGGCCGCCGTCGTGGCTCCCGGCCTCCACTCCATTGATCCAGACTCGCGAATGGTAAAAGGTCGCGCCGAAGTGCAGCTCCAGGTGCTGTATCGGGCGCCGCGACGGCAACTCGAACCGGCGAAAGTACCAGGCCAGTCCTTCGTAATCATCGTACCTGCCGATATTCCAGGTATGCGGAACCAGCACCTGCTCGGTGCCTTCAGGCATCGATTTGTTCCACCCCGCCGCCTCGCCCTCGGATTTCGCGTCGATGCGGAACAGCCACGGACCGTTCAGGTCGACTCTCGAAGCGGCCCCTGCCACGGGCGGCAAGGTGAACGTGAGGCAAACCGTGATTAGGCGCAGCAAGCGGCCTGGGTACCAGCAGTTCATCGCTTATCTCCGGAGATGCACCAGGAAAATGTAAACGCTATCATAGTCTTTCACCCTAGAACAGTCTGCGGCTTCGTCGGTACGGAAAGGCAAGGGAAGAGTGCGAATCGATGCCCACCAGCATTTTTGGGTCTACAACCATCGCGAGTTCGCATGGATCGACGAATCGATGGCCTCCATTCGTCGAGACTTTCTGCCGGCCGAGCTAGCGCCGCTGCTCGAAAACAACGGGTTTCAGGGAAGCATTCTGGTTCAAGTGCGACAGACGCTCGACGAGACTCGCTGGATGCTGGATTTGGCCGAAGACAACCCTTTCATTCTGGGAGTCGTGGGCTGGGTCGATTTACGGTCGCCCCGATTGCGCGCAGAGTTGCAGTCGTTCGCCCTCCGGCCCAGGCTTGTCGGGATTCGTCACATTGTGCAGAGCGAGTCGGATGACTTCCTGCTCAATTCCGCTTTCCTGCGTGGCATATCCCTGTTGGAAGAATTTGATCTTGCCTACGACCTCCTGATCTACCCTAAACACCTTCCGCTGGCCGCACGGTTCGTCGAAAGATTCCCGCGGCAGCGATTTGTTCTGGATCATCTGGCCAAGCCGCCGGTTAAAAGCGGCGGTTTGGAGGCCTGGGCGCGCGGGATCCGGGAACTGGCTGCGCTTCCGAACGTCTTCGCCAAACTGTCAGGTCTGGTCACCGAAGCAGACTGGCAGGCCTGGACGGCTAAAGGCGTCCGGCCGTACCTTGACGTGGCATTCGAGTGCTTCGGACCCAGCCGATTGATGATCGGTTCGGACTGGCCGGTGTGCACCGTTGCGGCTTCTTACGAGCAAACGGTAAACCTTGTGCAAGACTATCTCTGCGCGTATTCGCCCGAAGAACGCGAGGCGGTTCTTGGAGGCAACGCAGCAAGGTTCTGGCGATTGACGGCCCGTTGAGGGATGCTGCCAGGGATAGCCGCAATGTTTTACAGTCGGGCCGCAAAGCCCCGTGCTTTCAGAGCGGGGATATAAGGCCCCGTTAAAGCGGGGCCTTTTGTTGCTCGAGGTATTGCTTAATGATGCCCAGCGGTGCCCCGCCGCAACTGGCGGCAAGGTAAGACGGCGACCACAGGACATTTTTCCAATAGTGTTTCTCAAGATCAGGTCGCTCAAGTCTGAGCAACCGACTGGAAACGCCTTTGAGGCTGTTGACCAGGCTCGATACCGAGCGCTTCGGCGGATAGTGGATGAGCAAGTGTACGTGTTGGGCTGCACCGTTCATCTCGACGAGTTGCGCCTCGAAGTCCGTGCAAACCTTGTCGAAGATGACTTTGAGTCGCTCTAGGGCGTCTTTGTCAAACACCCTTCTTCGATACTTTGTAAGAAAGACCAAATGGACGTGCAGTGCAAATACGCAATGCCTGCCGTGGCGAATATTACTCGACAGCAACATAGACCAAGAGCATAATAGAGAGGTGTTGAGACTGCAAGCATACCAATTCGAGCTTCGGCCAAACGGCGAGCAAATCCGCAACCTGCGGCAGTTCGCTGGGTCGTGTCGCTTCGTCTACAACAAAGCCTTGGCGCTCAACACCGAACGCTATTCGTCATCTTCGGGCGAGGTAAGCCCGTCGTGTCAGGAACCCGCCGAAGGTATCCCCGCTTAAAGCGTGGAGCCCGTAGGAATCTTCTCCCTTTAGGGGGGAGAGGATGTCAAAATGCCGTGGAAACCGAGCGCCCGCGCTGGCAAGGGTTCGCGGGACGAGAGATCCCATCCATTTCATGTCCAATAAGGTGCTCAAACTCGACCCCAGGGACAATGTGCTGATCGCGCTGGCCGCTCTCAGAAAAGGCGATCAGATTTCATTCGCATCTCAGAACTACACCCTGGAGCGCGACATTCCAGCCAAGCACAAGTTTGCCACCGAAGACCTCCCGGCGGGAGCGGACGTGATCATGTATGGGGTGATCGTCGGGAAAACAGTCGAAGCGATCGGTCGTGGCGGCCTCCTGACGACGGGGAATATTCACCATCAGACCGGCGCATTTCAGCCGAACACGGATGAATTTCACTGGACGCCGCCGGACGTTTCACGATGGCTGCAGAAGGAGTTCCGGGGTTACAAGCGGGGCGACGGGCAAGTGGGTACGCGCAATTACTGGCTCGTTGTGCCGCTGGTGTTTTGCGAGAACCGGAACATCGCGGTGCTGAAGCAGGCCTTCGAAGAGGAATTGGGTTTCGCCTCGCCGCCGCTTTATCGACGCCAGGTGGCGGAACTGGCGCGGCTTTATCAGGACGGCAGGACAGCAGAGATCAGCGCTCACGCCTGGAAGGCGGACCCTGCAGCTCCCGAGCGTTCCCCGATTTTCAAAAATGTGGACGGCATCCGATTCCTGCTGCATGAAGGTGGCTGCGGCGGAACGCGAGAGGATGCGAACAATCTCTGCGGGCTGATTGCGGGCTACATCCATCATCCGAACGTGGCAGGAGCAACGGTGCTCAGCCTGGGGTGCCAGCATGCGCAGATTGGTATTTTGCGAAAAGAGTTGCTCCGGCGAAATCCCGGTTTTGATAAGCCCCTGGTGATCGTCGAACAGCAGCAAAGCGGCACCGAGGCGGCGATGCTGACGCAGGCGATTCAGGACACCTTCCTCGGCCTGATAAAAGCCAATGAGTGCCGGCGGACAAGCGCTCCTCTTTCGAGCCTGTGCGTTGGGTTGAAGTGCGGAGGTTCCGACGGCTTCTCCGGTCTTTCCGCGAACCCGGCGATCGGACACACTTCCGACCTTCTGGCTGCTCTTGGCGGGAGAACGATCCTTTCGGAATTTCCGGAATTGTGCGGGGTGGAACAAGAACTGATCAACCGCAGCCAGCGCCGGGAAGTAGCGGACCGGTTCATCGAGCTGATGCAGCGTTACAGCGAACGCGCCAAGGCGGTGGGGTCCGGTTTTGAGATGAATCCTAGTCCGGGAAACATGCGCGACGGATTGTTGACCGACGCCATGAAATCCGCGGGGGCGGCCAAAAAGGGCGGGAATTCTCCGGTGACCGCAGTCCTGGACTACCCGGAGTACGCGACCGAATCGGGATTGAACCTGCAATGCACGCCGGGAAATGACGTGGAGTGTGTGACCGCGCAAGTCGGCGCGGGAGCAACTATGGTGCTGTTTACCACCGGTCTCGGAACACCGACAGGCAATCCCATTGCTCCCGTGGTGAAGCTGTCCACCAATTCGGAGCTCGCGCAACGGATGGCAGACATCATCGACATCGATACCGGCGCAATTATTTCCGGAGAGCGAGCCATCGAAGAGATGGGAGAGGAAGTTCTCGACTTCGTGATTCAGGTGGCCAGCGGAGAGATTCATACCAAGGCGGAATCGAAAGGTCAGGAGGATTTTATTCCCTGGAAACGAGGTATTTCCCTCTGAACCCCGCGAGGAGCGACGCCAGGAATTTCCGGCTGGACGGCAAGGTGGCCGTCGTTACAGGCGCCGGCAGCGGCATTGGCCAGGCCATTGCGGTGCGCTTCGCGGCGAGCGGTGCTGCGGTTCGAATCATCGACATCAATTGCGCCCACGCGGAGGCCACCGCGAAGCGAATCGCCGACGGGGGCGGCGGCTCGCGCATTCATATCTGCGACGTTACCGACCAGCTGCAGGTACAGGAAACGTTTCAGCAAATCTTTGCTGAGACGAGGGTCGAGATCCTTGTGAACAATGCCGGAATTTCGCATATCGGCACGGTGGAGACGACGACCGAGGAAGACTTCGACCGGGTCTTTCGCATTAATGTAAAGGGCATCTATCACGGCATCCACACGTGCATTGGGCACATGAAGGCGAACGGCGGAGGCGTGATTCTCAACATGGCTTCGATTGCCGGGTCTGCGGCTCTCGCCGACCGCTTTGCCTACTCGATGAGCAAGGGCGCAGTCATCGCCATGACCTATTCCGTCGCGAAGGATTACCTCCCCTACAATATCCGCTGCAATTGTATTTCACCGGCCAGAGTGCACACGCCGTTTGTCGATGATTACCTGCGGAAGAACTACCCGGGACGCGAGAAAGAGATGTACGACAAACTGGCCCGGTCACAGCCGATCGGAAGAATGGGCAAGCCGGATGAAGTAGCTTCGCTGGCACTTTTTCTGTGCTCCGAGGAAGCGTCCTTCATCACCGGAGTCGACTACCCGCTCGATGGCGGCTTCTTTAACTTGCGCGGCTAACCTATGGAGCTCCATCTAGAAGGAAAAGTGATTGTAGTGACGGGAGGGGCGAAAGGAATTGGCGCCGCGATTGTGCGGGCGTGCGCCGCAGAGGGCGCCGTCCCGGTCTTTCTCGATCGCGATGCGGAAGCCGGGCAGCGATTGCTCGCCGCCTTACGGGGTTCAGGTAGGAAGAGCGAATTCATTGCAGGGGAAATCACCGCGCCAGAAACCTGCAGCCAAAGCGTCGAGCAGGTCCTGCAGAAATTCGGCCGGCTCGACGCTCTGGTCAACAACGTGGGCGCCAACGACAATGTGGGGCTCGAGCACGGCACGCGAGAAAAGTTTGTCGCTTCGCTCGAGCTGAACTTGGTGCATTACTATGCCATGGCGCATCATGCCTTGCCCGCCCTGAAGCAGTCTCGAGGATCGATTGTGAACATCAGCTCGAAGACCGCGGTGACTGGACAGGGAGGAACCTCAGGCTACGTGGCGGCCAAAGCTGCGATTCTGGGCCTCACGCGAGAATGGGCTGCGGAGTTGCTGCCGTCGGGGATTCGTGTCAACGCAGTCGTGCCTGCGGAAGTGATGACGCCTCTCTATCAACAGTGGGTTTCCGGATTCCCAAATCCCGAGGAAAAGCTCGCGAGCATCACTGCGAAAATTCCGCTGGGAAAGCGCATGACAAAACCGGAAGAGATCGCAGACATGGTGGTCTTCCTGATTTCCGAACGAGCCAGCCACATCACCGGCCAGCACCTGTTTGTGGACGCCGGTTACACGCATCTGGATCGCGCGCTGACGTGAACGGAGGCGCCAGATGATGACTTCCCGGCATGCGGCAGCGAGCCAGAAACGTTCCGTTCCCATCACCGAACGCCGCTTTCTTGTGCCTTTCCTACTGATCACCAGTTTGTTTTTTCTTTGGGCTTTCGGCGTCAATCTCAACGATATTCTCATTCCCCACCTGAAGAACGTTTTCGGTCTGAGCGATTTTCAGTCTTCGTTCATCCAGGTAGCGTTTTTCGGGGGGTATTTCCTGGCCGCTTTTCCCGCAGGATGGGCGATGGAAAGAATCGGCTACAAGAAGGGAATTCTCGCCGGACTGTTTCTTTGCGCCGCGGGCGCCATCCTTTTTCTGCCGGCGTCTTCGTCGCGCGTCTACGGATTCTTTCTCTTTGCGTTGTTCGTGATGGCCTGCGGCCAGAGCTTTCTCGAAGTTGCCGCCAATCCCTACATGACGATTCTCGGTCCCGCCGCCAGCGCGGAGCGCCGGCTGAATTTTGCCCAATCATTCAACGCCGTTGGTGCGATGCTTTCCGCGAATGTCGGACGAGTGTTTATCTTCACCGGTGTCGAATACGCCCCCGCGCAAATTGCGACCATGAGTGCGGCGCAACTAGCTGCCTACCGGGCGGCGGAGGCCAGTACGGTGAAAGGCCCGTACCTGGTGATCGCTGGGATTTTTTTACTGGTCGCTGTGCTCATCCAGATCGCCCATCTGCCAGATGTGCAAGAGCCGGCCGCGGAAGCTGGCACTGCGAGCGTCAAGGAAAGCGTGCTGTCGCATCCGCATCTTCTCAAGGGGGTGGTCGCTCAGTTTTTTTATGTAGGCGCCCAGGTCGGAGTGGCAAGCTTTGTCATCCGCTACGCACAGTTTGCCGTCCACGGAACGTCAGCGAAAACCGCTGCGCTGTATCTGTTGCTGCACCAGACCGGATTCATGGCCGGCCGGTTCATCGGTTCTGCGATGATGAAGAGGATTGCGGCACCCCGATTGTTGTCCCTGTTCGCCGCCGCTTCGCTCGTTTGCGCCGCTGTCGCTGTGTTGACTTCCGGTCTGCTGCCGGTTTGTGCGGTAGTGCTCATTGGATTTTTCCATTCCATTATGTTTCCGACCATCTTCGCGTTGAGCATCAAAAATCTCGGCCCGGCTACCAAACGCGGTTCCTCGCTGCTGGTCATGGCGATTATCGGCGGAGCGTTTTTCCCGGCGATCATGGGGCGAATTTCGGACGCCTCAAGCATTCAAAAGGCATTTATCGTGCCCCTGCTGTGCTACCTGTTCATCCTTTATTTCGGATTGTCCGGATACAAGCCGACGGCCGAACCTGCCATGGAATCGCTTCCTACCGAGGATCAGGGCGCGCTCGCATGACCAGACGTTACTGCCTGACGTTGGATTTGAAGGACGATCCCAGTCTGATCGCCGCATACAAGCGCCACCACGAAAAGATTTGGCCGGAGATCACCCGGAGCATCAAGGAGGCCGGTATTCTCGACTTGGAAATCTATCTCCGCGGAACCCGGATGTTCATGATTCTGGAAGTCGACGAAAAGTTTTCGTTTGAGAAGAAAGCGGAGGCCGACCGCAACAATCCTAAAGTCCAGGAATGGGAGAACCTCATGTGGAAATTTCAGAATGCGCTGCCCGAGGCGCAGCCGGGCGAGAAATGGCTGGCCATGGAAAGAATCTTCAAACTGGAAGGCTGAGCTCGTACCTTTTGCACGACCGCCCGCGCCGGTACGCCCCAGGCAGCTTTGGATTGATGCCTTCGCACGCCTGGCGAGCCGCTCATGCCCACATTGTCTGGCGACGATGCAAAATCCTCCAACCGTTCTCCGCCGACTTAACGCTCTTGATCGAATGAGGCAGCCCCAATCCTCTGCTTTCTGAACAATTCCTCCACTCGAATCAAGGTGTCGATTTCCGCCACCGGCTTATCGGGCCGCGCGCGAAGAATGCGCGGAAAGCGCAGCGCGAATCCGCTCTCGTGCCGCCTGGATTTTTGGATATTGTTGAACGCGACTTCGATGACCAGTTTCGGTTCGACGATGCGGCGAAAGCCCTGATCTTCGATCGTGTGTGCCAGAAAAAACGTTGTGTACTCCCCGATTTCGGCGTCCGTGAGCCCGGAGTAGGCTTTTCCGATGTTCAGCAGCTGTTCTCCGTCGCGCACCGCAAACGTTACGTCGGACAGCACGTTGTGCCGCTTGCCGTGGCCGTATTCCGCGGCGGTTACCACCACGTCCAGCGTGGCATAGGGCTCTTTCAGCTTTACCCAGGAGCCGCCCCGGCGTCCCGGCGTATAGGGCGATTCGATTGCTTTGGCAACGATTCCCTCGTGCCCGGCGTCCAGCGCCGCGCGAAATTCCGCTGCCACCTGTTCCGGCGTTTCACAGAGCTTGGTTTCGGCGACTTCGACACCATCAATCTTGGCCGCCAGAAGGTTACGCAAACGCATTCTGCGCTCGCGTAACGGCAGATCCAGCAGCAGCTCGCCAAGGTCAAAGAGCAGGTCGAAAGCAATCAATTTTACCGGGATGTCCTGTTTCAGCCAGAAATCGAACTGTTTTCGCCCAAGCCGACTCTGCAGCTGGGTGAAGGGAAGAGGTTTTAGGTCGCGCCAAGCCAGAATTTCGCCGTCCAAAATAAACTCTCCGGGAAGCATGGACAAAGTCGCGTTAAGTTCCGGAAACTCGCTCACTTCATCGAGCGTTCGAGAATAGATTTTTACCCTGCCGGTCGCATCTTTGTGGACTTGCGCACGAATACCATCGAACTTCGGCTCGATGTAGACCTCGGTGGTTTGGCCTTCCAAGAAAATGTCCTTGGCTGTTTCGACCGGATTGGCCAGCATGAATCCCAGGGGATGAAACAACCTTACGGTTGCGGATTCCAGCCGGTTTTCCGCTGCCAAGCGTAGTGTTTCGCCAATGTCGCCCAGCATCATATTGGCACGGCGCACCGCGGAAGCCTTGCGGCCAAATGCTTTTGCGATCGCCTCTTCCAGCAGGCTTTCCTTCGATCCGATTCGAAGGTCGCCGGTGAGAATTTTGACGATGTACTTGACATCCGCGGCGCCGGACCTCTCAAACCCGTTCTGCAATCGTTTGTCCTTTTCAACTTGGGTTCGCGCTGCGGACAGATCATCAAACAACTTCGCCAGTTCCGTTAGGGTCAGTTCGCCGCGGTTGTGAGATTGGCGCAGCAGTTCCTCCGCCATGTTGCCGAGATCGCCGTGCTTGCGGTAGATTTTGCCAAGGTCTTCTCCCTCCCGGCCCGCTACTTTGGCCACGGCGCGCAGCAGGCTCGCTCCGCCAACGCCGACCACGCGCTCTTCGTGCTGCGGAAACGCGCGGCCCGTCAGGTACTGCGCAGCCAGGGAAGCATCGGAGAGCTCGAGCGAGGCAAGGAGTTCGCTGATCAACCGTATCTTTTCGTTGCGCTTCGAAGTGCGGCCGACGGCCTCCGCGGCCTCCGCAAACTCTTGTAGAGTTGCAGTATGTGGTTTCACGGGGCGTGCCGTGCAGGGAGGGATGCCATGGGCTGACAGTGCGAACGCCAGAAGCTCGAACGAGCGTCGGCTCCCTGTTTGCGGGACGGCGCAAGAATCGGCGTTGAAACCTCTTGCGGGATCGCAAGCCCACCCCGCGACTGCCCCGTCGGTGCGGGAAAAACTGCGCTCGGACAGTCGCGGACTGCGGCTTCGCTCAGGTAACGCCCGCCCGCGGCGCTTCGAGAGTTATCAATCGGCATCATACGTTTAGGGTACGGGCTCGATCCGGCTTCGGGGCTCCACTATTAGATGCCGCCCTCGCGCGCAAGTGTCACAATAGGGAGGCATGTCGATAGGATCGTATCCCACTTCGGATAGGTTACTCGGTTTTGTGCTGGTATCTTTCGCAAGCAGCTTCGCGTTTTTGATCCGGCCCGGGGACAGGTCATGAGAGTAGGAATTCCGAGGTCCTTCAAAATTCTTGCGCCGGGTGACTCGTTGCGCCGCAGGACGGCGTTCAGTCTCGCCATCGTCAGAATCATACTGGCGCCGGTAATTTTTCTGGCTGTGTACTATCTTTTTCGCATGGGCTGGATCGTCGATCGCATCGTAAACGTGGATGCGCCGGCAGCGGCTCTTGCGCAACAAGCTTCCATTGAAATGTTGGAGGCGCGCCGCGCCGAGCGCAACTATCTGTTGCTTCACGATGCGGCCCATTTGGCCGCGAACCACGATGCGGTTGCCAAAGCCGGGCAAATCCTGGATAACATCCGCAATCTTGAAGATTCAGACAAGGACACGCTTCAAAAAGCGTCTGAAGCACTGGCCTTGTACCAGCAGCAATTTGCGGAAGCCGTGGCCGCCTTGGACAAACCCGGGCAGAGACCAACGGACCGCATTCAGACCGTGGTGAAGGCTTACGAGCAGGACTTGAACAATTTGCTCAAGCGGGCCGGGCGCACCAGGCGAGAGCAGCTTGTCGAGGAGTTGCGAGAGCGAGTTGGTTCATTTGATACCCAGATATCGAGCACCGTCGAGGAAGGAAATCCAGAACTGCAGAAGCTCACGGAGAATCTGCAGAGTTCGAGCCAGGAAGTCCTAAAGAGAATGTCCGAGCTGGAGTCTGCGAATTGGGCGCGCGTCCAAGTGGATCATGCTGACGCGAGAACGTTAATCCGCCGGGCAGAATGGTCGCTCGGAATCGTTTCCGCAATCACCCTGCTGATCAGCGTATGGGTCAGCTACGTCCTGCCGCGACAGGTAATCAAGCCGCTGCTGAGTTTGAAGGAAGCCGTCGACCATGCGGCGGAAGGGAACTATGAAATCGAGCTTGACGTGCAGGGTAAGGGCGAGATCGTGGACCTGGTTGGCAGCCTGCGACGTCTGCTCTCCTCGGTTCGGCGGAGAGCGTGGCCAAAATCGTCGCAACGTGTTTCTTGATCCGTAAAAGTCCCGATGTCGCGCCATGCCGTCCGTTATAAGTGAGCGCGATGGGGCCGGGCTCCGGAGCGCATACCACCAGCCGAGAATTTAACCGTGGGCCGTAAATCCTCGCCTTTCAGGTCGGGGATATAAGGCTCTGTTATCCGTTTAGAGCGGAGTTCGCTGCTGTTCTATGTACTGCTTTAGAATGCCGATTGGAGCGCCTCCACAACTGGCGGCAAAGTACGACGGCGACCACAAGACGTTCCTCCAATAGCGTTTCTCGATATCAGGACGTTCGAGTCTGTCCTTTAGGGCCTACGGCCCGCGAAACCTCATAAAAATCACTTCGCGTTAAGATCGCAACGGCTTGGAGCGGCGAGGTCGAGAACTCAGTGGAGAAGTCGAAGCTGCGAGTCTGTCTGATCCGGAGCGTGCGTGTTTGAGCGGATAATTGGGCGTCGTTGTTCTCCCCTGGGGCAGCGGCGATAGTCTGTGACCCTGGTTAAGGTAACCGCAGCACGCTCTCCGCTCCCGGCTCTGAGTAACCGACTCGCGATACACCCTTCAAGCTTTGACGAGGCCGGACACCGAGTGCTTCGGCGGGTAGTTCACAAGCAAATGAACGTGTTGGGCCTGGCCATCCATCTCCAGCAGTTCTGCCTCGAAATCTCGGCAAACCTTGGTGAAGATGGTTCTGAGTCGTTCGATCGCGTCTCCGTCAAATACCTTCCCTCGCTACTTGGTGACGAAGACCAAATGAACATGAAGTTGAGACACACAGTGTCTACCGTGCCTAGAATCACTTGATAACTCCATAGACCAATTCTTAATCTACCCTGGACAAATGGCAAGAAAGATTCTCAAATTCAGGAATCGGCAACCTCAAAATCAAAGGATGTGGGGTGGTCTTCCTTCCTCAACATGCTTGCTTACAAAGCTGAGAACGCTGGTAGGCAGCTAATCAAGGTAGACCCGAAATACACAAGTCAGGAATGCCCCAACTGCCACGCCTTGGAGAAGAAGTCGCTCTCAGAACGAGTCCATCGCTGCGATTGCGGTCTAACCATAGGGCGTGGACTACGCCTTCAAGCGCAAACAGCGGGGCAGCTAGCCTCTGTTGCTTGAGAAGCCCCTGCCTTCAGGCAGGAGAGTTGTCACCCGATGGTTCCTTGCAGCACTTCACGCAGGACTTCCTGCTTTTGCGCGTCGAGTTTCTTTCCCCGAGAAGTTAAATAGAAAACGTCGATCGCCTTCTGGCCTTCTGTGTCGATCAGCGCGACCTCGATATTGCAGTCAAGCCGCGCCAGGGCAGCGCCCATGTCGTAGAGCAGTCCAGGGCGATCCTGTGCGACGATTTCGAGCAGCGTGCTGTGAGCGGATGCTGCGTCATCGAAGTTCACGGCGGTCGAAACGGCAACCTTCGGCGGACGCGCACGGCTGGCGGATTCGCGGCTTTGCAGCAGCGGCTCAAGCGCCGCTTTACCGCTCAAAACATCCATCAGGCTCTTCTGAAAACGTTCGGCTTCGCTGGGATTCAATTCGAGCGTGCGGTGCAGATCGCTGAAGTGGAAGGTATCGAGTACCACGCCGGCCGCGTTCGCGAAGGCATCGGCCTTGATGATATTCATGCCCCAGGCTGCAAGCACCCCGGCAATCGTCGAGAAAAGCCGCGGACGATCAGCCGTCAGCAGCGTCAGTGAAAATCCGTGGCGCTCCGCCTTCAGTTCGGTCTGCAAAGGCGCGCTGCCAAGTTTCCGGTACAGCGCGAAATGTCCCGCAATTTCAGCGGCCGAGTGCACCGAGAGATAACGCCGCGGAAAACCTTCCAAGAATCGCTCGATTTCGGTCCTGGGGGCGCTGCCCGCTGCGGCCTGAATCTGCTCCAGCAGCGAATTCTCGTCCGAAGCGTGCAGCCGGTCGCGATCCAGGCTGCGGCTCAAATGATTCGCCGTGGCCACGAAAAGTTGCCACAGCATCTCCGCCTTCCACGGCGTCAGAGCTTCCGGATTTACGGCGTGAATGTCGGCGTAGGTCAGCAGGCACAATCGTTGCAATCGCTCGAGCGTTCCGACCGTGGCTGCGAACGCCGAAACCGTTGCGGGATCAAAAATATCGCGCCGTTGCACGGTTGCGGACATGTCCAGATGATGCTCGATCAAAAATCGCACTTCGGCTTCTTCTTCCGGCATCAGTTCGAGCCGTGACGCCGCGCTCGCAAGCGCGGTCAAACTCCCCTGCACATGGTTTCCGACCGGCATTCCCTTGCCCGTGTCGTGCAGCAGCAGCGCGAAAATCAACAGGTCGCGGCGCTCTTGCATTTTCCACACCGGGGCGAATTGCGTTCCCCTAGCGTCGGGTGGTTCGGCCAGCGCCTGCAAATGTTCAATTGTGCGCAGCGAATGTTCGTCCACCGTGTAGCGGTGATAAAAATCGCGCACCACCAGCGAATCGATGGCACGCATTTCCGGCAGGATTTCCATCAGTATCCCCAGCCGGTGCATGGGCCGCAGCGCCATGCCGGGATAATCCGCCGCCAGAATCTCTTTGAGCGTGTCCCAGCTGACTGCCTGATTTCGCGCGGGAAGCTCGGAATGCGACACGACATAGTTGATGGTGCGCTCGGCGTCGCGGCTCAACATCGTTCCCGTCCGCGCCGCCTCGGTGAAAAGCGAATAGATGATGGAGCGGTCGGCCAGCGCGGGCTGGTCAAGAATTTCAAACTGTCCGCTGCGAATCGCGAAATGTGCGCCGCTCGGTAGCTGTTCGGGCCGCGCCACACTTCTGGCAGCGCTAAACAGCCGCTCGCGCAGCGAAATCGGCTGAGCCATCTTCTGATCAAGATAGCGCAGTAATTGCCGGTTCAGGGTGCGCGCATGGCGAAAATAGAGCCGCATCCACTCCGCTGCGTTCCGCTCCGTTCCATCTCTCACGGCAAGCGAACGCTTCGCGGCCTCTTCCTGCATTTCGTAGGTCAGCGTATTGTCGTTGCGCGCGTTGCTGTAGTGCAGCAAACATCGAATCGAACTTTGGAATTCGACGGCATCCGCCGCCATCTCTTCATCCGCCGCGGTTGACCCGCGCAAATCCGGCCGGTCACCCAGAATCTGCCGCAGCCAGAATGCCGCCTGGTAGTCCCGCAGGCCTCCCGGCGCCTCCTTTACATTCGGCTCCAGATGAAAAATCGTGTTTCCATAGCGCGCCAGGCGCTCTTTGGTCAACCGATGCAATTGCGTGAAAAGGAAGGACCTTGACTGCTTCTCGGACGGAGGCAGAATGCGATTGTCCAGCTTGTCGAATAAATTCCGGTCTCCTGAAAGGAACCTGCGATCGAGAAGCGCCAGATGAAACTCTGCGTTGTCCTCCTCGATTCTCTTGCATTCGTCGATGGTCCGCCCGGCACTGCTGACGCGGAATCCCAGGTCCCACATGGTGCGGGAAAATTCGGAAATGAAAGGCCGGAATTCCTCTTCTGTTCTTTCGTTTTCAAACAAAAACAATATGTCCAGATCGGAGAAGGGAAACAGCATCCTCCGGCCATAGCCGCCGAGCGCCAATAGCGCCAAGCCCTCGTTCGGCGTCTCGTGAATTTTCATCACATCGCCGAAGATCTGCTGGATGATGCTGTCGGCAAGCTCGCACAGTCCGTGTAGCGTCTCTTTCGCCGTCGCTCCCGCATCGAACTTCGCGCGAATTCGCTGCCGTTCCGCTTCCACATGCGGTGCGAGTACGTTCAACGGTTTTGCAGGGCCTGCCATTTTCCTTGCTGTAGGCTGTTCCGGGGGAAAGCCGGATCGGGCTGCGGTTGACACGATGTCAGAGCGCACTTTCGCCGCGTTCTTCATTGCGAATGCGGATCGCCTCGTCCACCCGCGACAAGAATATTTTACCGTCGCCAATCTTCCCTGTCTTGGCGGTCTTCAGGATTGTATCCACAACCGTGTTCACCAGCTTATCGGGCAACACCATCTCCAGCTTGATCTTCGGTAGCAGGTCCACCGTGTACTCGCGCCCCCGGTATACCTCCGTGTGCCCCTTCTGTCGTCCGTGTCCGCGCACTTCGGTCACGGTCATTCCTTCAATGCCGACTTCGCGCAGCGCGTCCTTCACCGATTCGAACCGTGATGGCTGAATGATGGCTTCCAGTTTCATCATGAATGTTCTGTATCGCCTCCGCCCTGCGATCCTGCGATCCCCACGCTCACGACTCGAGGTAGTAAGCTTCTTCGCCGTGCTGTGTCACGTCCAGGCCTTCCACCTCGTGGTCTTCGCTGGTTCTGAATCCCGTAACCAGGTCAGTGATTTTCAGAATCACAATGGTTCCCACAAGTGCCAAGCCCCACGCGATCAACACGCCAGCCAGCTGGTTTCCGACCTGGCTCCAGTGGCCGTCCAGACCGCCCACTGGCTTGCCCGGGCCAAAAATCGGATTGACGATTTCCTTGGCGAATGCCCCGGTCAGCAGCGCGCCAATCGTTCCCCCCGCGCCGTGGACGCCGAACGCGTCCAGTGCGTCATCATACCCGAAGAGCGCCTTTACGCGGGTGACCATAAAGTAGCAGAACAGGCCGGCCGAGAGTCCGATCACCAGCGCAGGCATCGGCCGCACAAAACCCGCTGCCGGAGTAATGGCCACGAGCCCGGCAACGGCCCCTGAAATCGCACCGAGCGCGCTGGCTTTTCCGTTCTTGAACCATTCCGCCAGGCTCCAGCCGATCGCCGCAGCCGCGGCCCCCAGGTGCGTCGCGACAAACGCGCTCGATGCCAATCCATTCGCCGCCAAAGCACTTCCGGCGTTGAATCCAAACCATCCCACCCACAATAAGCAGGCCCCAATAAAACTCAGCACCAGGCTGTGCGGTGGCATCGGTTGTTTCGGGAACCCGATCCGTTTTCCCATGTACAGCGCGCACACCAGCGCGGACACTCCGGAAGAGATATGCACAACGGTTCCGCCCGCGAAATCCAGGCACGGAAATCTGCCCCCCGAGGCATTCAAAAACCCGCCTTTGCCCCAAACCATGTGCGCCAGCGGCGCATACACAAGAAAAAACCACAGCGTCATGAACAGCACCGTTCCGCTGAACTTCATCCGCTCGGCGGTCGCGCCTGTGATCAGAGCCGGGGTAATCACCGCGAACATCATCTGGTAAATCATGAACGTCAGATGAGGAACCGTGCCGGCATAGTCCGGATTCGGATCAACGCCCACGCCTCTCAGGAATGCGTGCGAGAAGTCCCCGATGACCGGCCCGCTGCCTCCGAACGCCAGGCTGTAGCCAACCAGCGCCCACAGCACGCTGATCAGCCCCATCATCGCAAAGCTCTGCATCATGATGGCCAGCGTGTTCTTGCGCCGCACCAGGCCGCCATAGAAGAGCGCCAACCCGGGTCCCGTCATCATCAGGACCAAGGCCGCACTGACCAGCATCCACGCGTTGTCGCCTGCAGACTGTGCGGCAGTCACGCGCTGGTCAAGCTGCGCCAGTTTGTCGTTCACTTCCTTTGAAACGTCGGATTTTTGGGCCGTACTAGGGGAGGCAAGAGAACTCGCGGCGGGAGCCTGCTGTGCAAGGAGCGAAGGCGCCAAGAGTAAAAGACCCATCGCAAAACAACAAGACAATACCGCGCGTTTCATCACTCGTTCCACTCCGCTCGGTTGGAATTGCACTACTGGGGACGGCACATCGGACATGCGGCATTATACGCACCCTCCGCTTCCAGGCTAATTTTGAAATTTTGATCTCACCGATCTATTTTTCCGATGCTCCGACTGTTCGCCTGAAGCGATCGGCTTCTAACGTGTTGCGGCCTGAATTACTTGCTGCCCGCCGCCATCCGCTTCACTTCACGGACGTATCGATCCGCGTCCCTCGTTGGTCTTGGGACCCTACGGCCGTCCGAAACAGCGAGCGTCAGCCGCAGCGCGGTTTCAAGCGAAACCCGGTGTCCCTGAGACACATAGACCGGGTTTGCTCCTGCCCTGGTTCGCAGGGCCGCCCCAATCGTTTCCTCTCCATCCTTCAACGCTGCCCAGGCGCCCTGTTCGTCGCCAAGCGAGCCGTGTGTGCCTATCAAAATACTCTTCGCGCAGCCAATCGTGGGCCGGTCCAGTACGATTCCCAGATGACTCGCGAGCCCCATGCGCCGCGGGTGCGCGTATCCTTGCCCATCGCAAAAGAACAACCCCGGCATCGTTTTGAGCTTCGCTAGCGCGGCCAATAGCGCCGGTATCTCCCTAAAACTCAAAAACCCCGGCACGTAGGGAAACTCGAGCCGTACCTTAGCGTAGGCCCGTTCGAGCTCCTCCATCTCCGGATACTTGTATACCACCACGGCTGCGATCGCCTGATTCGCCTCCCGCAGCACCGCCCATCTGTTTTGCATGGCCTTGAACGTCTGCGAACCCGTGAGTACGAACGCCGCATCCAGTCCCGCCACCGTTCGAATCTCCCGCAAACGGTCCTCTCCTACCCATCTTCCCCTGAGCTCTTCCTGGATCTTTCGCGCCTTTGCGGTGCTGACATTCCATTTGTGCTTTACCCGCAATCTCATTTGCGTGGCATGCCTCGCCTCATCGTATAATGCCTTACGGCGGACCTCATTCCGATGACTCAACACGCGCCCATTGAAATCAACGTTCGCGAACAAAACGGCGTACACATTTTTGACCTCCACGGCCGTCTCACCATCGGGGACTCGAGCGATCAGCTCACCGCTGCCTTGAGCTCCATTCTTCAAAACGGCGCCCGCAAGGTCATCATCGACCTCAACGGTGTCCCCCAGATTGACAGCTCCGGCATCTCCTCGCTCGTCCGCATGTCCGTTTCCCTCGGCCGCGAAAACGGGGCTCTGCACCTCGTCTGTAAGCCCGGCCGCGTCCGCGACGCCCTCACCGTCACCCGCCTTGTCGAAGCCATCCCCACCTTCGACACGCTCGCCGCCGCCACCCAGTTCCATTAGCCAGAAGGGATGGAATCGGCGCCGCTCTCAGGGACGGATCCGTTTGCCGTAATCTCAAAAGATCGAAGGGCCTTGCGAGGACTATCAGAGGAATTTCGTTTGGAAGGTTTTCCTGACCACCGACAACTTGCCGCTGACCCGCTTGCGACTCTCTCTACCCGCTCTTCTTTAATTCCGCGAGCACCAGCTTGGCCACTTCTTTCAGCGTCTCGAACACGCCGCTCCCTGTAATCGCCACGCCTTCCAGCACTGGCTCGCCCTTTTTCTGCAGGTGCTTGGTCAGCACGTCCACCGGCATGGCGTTCGGCAGATCTCTCTTGTTCAATTGCAGGACATAGGGAATGGTGTCGAAGTTCAGGTTGTGTTCTTTCAAATGCTCGTGCAGGTTTTCCTGTGTTTCAAAATTCGCGTCCAGGCGCTCTTCCTGCGAATCCGCCACGAACACCACGCCGTCCGCGCCCTTCAGAATCAGCTTGCGGCTGGCTTCATAGAACACCTGCCCGGGCACGGTATATAAATGAAAGCGCGTCTTGAACCCGCGCACTGTTCCCAAATCCAGCGGCAAAAAGTCGAAAAACAGCGTCCGGTCGGTCTCCGTTGCGAGCGAAACCATTTTCCCCTTTTGATTCTGTCCCGTGTGGTCGTAGATCCACTGCAGGTTCGCGGTCTTTCCGCCCAGACCGGGACCGTAGTACACCAGCTTGCAGTTAATTTCGCGCGCAGGAAAATTGATGAAAGGCACTTGTCTTAACCCGTTTTAGTTCCAAGACTTATAGCACACGCGTCCCGCCCCGGCCAAATTCCGCGCGCCAGATCCCATCCCTCAATCCGAGGGCGCACGTCCGGAGAAGAACTGCGGCCGGCCACTCGAGCTTCTGGGCTCAAGGGGCTAGTGCGGCATCACTGGCAGCGCTCTAGTAGTCTCCGCGACAAGCGCCATCCGCACCCAGCCTATTTTTCGCCCCTGCTCCCGTCTGGTAACGATGGAATCGAGGCTTCGCAGACCTGTGCCTAAACAAATAGGCAGGTCAATAGTCGCTCTCCCGTTCCACAACGGCCATCAGCGAGGTTCCCAGAAATCTCTGCGGAATGACCTCGCAGCGAGACAACGCACCCAGGGCCTGGTTAATCCAGGGAGCACGCGAATCGAAACCGGTTTTGATGGTTTTGTCGCGATCGTGCTCGCGTATGAGCCACAGTTTTCGCACAGCCAGAATTGGCAACAGCGGCGCGCCCCAATATGTCCAACTTCGAATCATGAGTCGATTGCGGATTACCGTCTTTCGGATCGAGCCGAACACATAACGCCGTACGTGCCCTGCGGCGGTGTCATAGGAAGAAAACGCCCATAGTCCCGCGGGAACGTTGATCACCAGTTTTCCCTGCGGCGCCAGGTGAAACAAGAGCGCTCCTAGAAAACCGTCTTCGTCGGTAATGTGTTCGAGAACATCGAACAGGAAAATCAGGTCGAACTTTTCCCGAAATGCCACATTCCTCTGAAAAATATCGTAACAACACACCCTGCTCTGCGTGCTCAGATTTCGTTTGAGCGCGTACTCATTCAAATCAAAACCGGTGACGGTTCGCGCGTAGGCATCTTCTATTTGCCTTTGCAGCAGACCGTGGCCACAGCCGATTTCTGCCATCTCTTGCGCACTGAGAATGAATTCGCCGGCTAAATCCCGGAGCACGCGGAATCTGCGTTGGATCCAAAAATGAGCGATTGCGGCGATCCCAAACCAGCTGTCCGCCACGCTAACTTTGGCAGGCGGAGACAAATACTCAACGGTTCGCTGTGGCTCAGCGTCAGAAGTTATCTTCACCGCGGGAATACCAGGAGTCCCCAATATCACGTTTGCGATTCTTTCCTGAAGCCCTCTTGTAGATCCTTTCCTTTGGCAGTGGCCTTACGGCCCGCGGTCCAAAGAGACCATCTCACGCGAGCTACCGGTAGGCGGGCCAGCACGTCTTGAAGTCGCTGTAGCATCTCCGGTGAGACACTGCCTATTGTGGACTGGAATCGCGACAGAGAGTAGAAATTCTCTATCCTTGCGCACGTGTCACCTGGTCTGCTAGCAGACTACAGGAGCCGAGGCCTTAGAATCCGGAAATATTCGACGTAGTGTGGTAACTCTTAAGGCTCGCATATTTTTGAGGGTGGAATTCATGACACAACGCATCCTGGTCACGGGCGGCGCAGGCTATATCGGCGGCGCGGCAGTTCGCCTTCTGCTTCAAAACAGCTACCAGGTCACCGTGCTGGACAATCTTTCCCGCGGTCACCGGAACTCACTGCCGGACGGAGTCCCGCTGGTGTTAGGTGACACAGGCGATTCGCAATGTCTTTCCAGGCTTTTTTCGGCAAACAGGTTCGATGCCGTGATGCATTTCGCCGCTTTCGCTGAAGTGGGCGAATCCATGCTTCAGCCGGCACGCTATTTTCAGAACAACACCTCCTCCACACTGGCGCTTCTTGAGGCCTGCCTCGCCCATCGCGTTTCAAAATTTGTCTTTTCTTCGACCGCCGCAGTTTTCGGTATTCCGGAATCCAGTCCGATTCCAGAAGCGGCGCACAAGAATCCCGTTAACCCTTACGGAGAGTCAAAACTCCAGACCGAAATCATGCTCGATTGGTTTCATCGCATTCACGGACTTCGTTACGCGGTGTTGCGGTACTTCAATGCCGCCGGTGCGTGGAATGGCCATGGCGAGCACCATGAGCCCGAATCTCACCTGTTGCCGAATGTGTTGCGCGCCGCGCTTGGCACGAGTGGCCCCGTTCCTATCTATGGAACCGACTATCCGACTCCCGATGGAACCTGCGTGCGCGATTTCATCCATATCTACGATCTCGCCGCCGCTCATCTGCTTGTACTTCAAGCGCTCGACGACGCTGAGTGCAAAATCTACAATCTCGGCAACGGCACGGGATTCAGCGTTCGTCAGGTCATCGATGCGGCATCGCGAGTCGCCGGGCACCCAGTGCCGTTTGTGGACTCCCCTCGCCGCCCTGGCGACCCGCCCATCCTGGTAGCCAGTTCGGAAAAAATTCGCCGCGAATTGGGCTGGTCACCCCGATACGCAAGCCTTGAAGAAATTCTCAAAACTGCGTGGACCTGGCATGTGGCTCATCCGAACGGCTATGCGGAATGAGCTTGCCGGTTTCATGCGCGATTCCCGCACCGCCGCAGCTTTCTTTAGTACCGTTCCTTTACCGGCCCGAAAATTCAATTAACTCCTTTGTTTTTATATGCTTTAGAAAACCCTAGGTGTTTTCATTGGGCTTGCGAAACAG
>Ga0070698_100002040_pt1 | contig 22439 bp, 11 predicted proteins | sample KBSK1502metaG_FD_65477 | JGI IMG/M metagenome (GOLD analysis project Ga0070698, IMG submission 65477) | Corn, switchgrass and miscanthus rhizosphere microbial communities from Kellogg Biological Station, Michigan, USA - KBS K1-50-2 metaG | ecosystem: Host-associated > Plants > Roots >...
GCACTTGCCGGTCCCTGAGATGCCGGAGAGGATAACGAAGGGTTTCGCGGCAAGTGCGGCGACGTAGCGGGCGAGAAGGCCGGCGGGAAAGAAGAAGCCTCGTTCCTCGCAGAACTTCTGGATATCCTGACCTCCGACCGGAAGCATCGCTGCGGCCTCCTCAGGAGCGAGCGTTCCTTTGAGCAGCTGCTCATGGAAGCGGAGGAATGTTGGTAGATGACCCGGCGTGAAGGTGAGGAATGCGGTCTCGGGACCGGCGATCTGCGTGTCCTTGGTGGACCGATAGAATCCCTTCGATGCCCCGGCGACGATATCCCCGCGCTTCACCTGGGCGGACGGCGACGGCCGCTCGCCCTTCTTGGCTTTTCCGAGATAGTTCTGGAGGTAGCGGCGGTCGTAAGCGACGACGACATCATCTTCGCGCGCGTAGCCGAGGAGGAGGTCAATCTGTCCGTTCGCGTCGATCTCGTCCTGGGGGCCGTTCGAGATCTGGATCCTGAACTCGTCAGCGGCGCGAACCGTTGGGCCCCCTCCGCCGTGAGTGATCTCGAAACACCACACCCGGTACCGCGTCTCGCCCTCGGCGCCCCGGAGGACGACGCGAAGGGGGTTACTTGGCGAAGCCGGCTGCTCTTTCTGAGCATAGCCCGTCTCGCGAAACCCGCGGAACATCCGCCGGAGATCCTCGAGGCTCAGGGCCATGCGTCACCTAACGCCTTGAAATAATCGCGAAAAGGGCTTCGTTCCGGGCCGCCAGCGGCACCAGACGCCTGCGATCATAGCCTGACCCGGGCTGACGCTGTGAGCGCCGCCGCCGCGGTCAGCTTCCGGCGAGTGCCCGCTCGGACGGGAGCGAGACGCGGCCGTTCTCGACCATGAAGTAGCTCTCGCAAAGGGCGCGAACGAAGGCGAAGGAGATTCGTTCTACCCGGTAGCCTTCGTTCAATAGCGTCCGGATGGCGAGGCCGTGAAGATACTGGATCGAACACGGATCAAGCCGCGGCCCGTCGAGCGTTCCCGCGCGGCCGACATCGCGCAGATGACGTCCTAACGCGTCGAGCACGACCTTCTCGAAGCCCTCGGGAAGCGGCCGGCTCGCGACCGTCGGCCCGGTGTCCTTCGGTTTCCTGAGATTCAGGACCACGTCACCGTCGGCAATGTTCTCGTCGTTCCGCTCACCGATGTATCCGCGCATGCTCCGCTTGCTCTTGTCGATGCCGCCTGCGAAGACAAGCGCGAACCCCGCCTCCTCCGCCGCCGTCTGGATCGCGCGCCAGACCTCATCGTCGGAGTTGTGAAAGACGACTGATGCCCAGCACCCGGGTTTGAGGACCCGGTGCATCTCGGAGAACGCACTCTTCATGATCTGGTAGTAATCCTGGAGCGTCTTGCCGTTCTTGCGGCTTCGGTTGATGACGGCCTCGGTTTCGGCCTCCGTCGTCTGTCCGAGCCATGACTCCCAGACGAGATTCAGGTCAGCGTAGAAGATGTTCGCCCCGAACGGCGGATCCGTGAAGACGTAGTCCACCGAGTTCGCTGGAATTTCCTGAAGCGCCGTCGCGCACCCGAGCCGGACCTCGACGTGGGTCGGAGGGGTGCTGATCTCCGTCGCAAGGTGGCGGTAGAACGTAACGAGCGTCTGGATCTTGTGCCGCATGATGGGCAGCGGATTTGCCTCGACCGAGAGCTGTGGCACATAGAGCGTTCCCGTGAGGGGCCGCTGGCCGCCACGCGCGTTGAAGCGGCGCATCTTCGTGGCGTGCCAGGCGGTATTCGTAAAGGCGAAGGCGAGCGCCGCGCGGACGCGGCGATCGGGCACGACACTGATCTCGCGCCAGAGCTTACCGAGGGCGCGGATGTTCCGCGGCGTGTAGAAGTCGGCCACGTCATGGATGCGCTGGAGGTGGAGCGCGCAGCGGACGTACATCTCGGCCGTGGGATCTAGCGGCATCCGCGGGTGCGGGTACGTCATCCGCGTTTGGACGATATCCTCGATCAAGCGCCGCTCCGAGGCGATAGGCCGGTGCTGGCCGCGCTTGCCGCAGGAGCCGATGCATTGGTAGGCAGTTACGACGGGCACCGCTGGGCCGCGCCGGACGAGTGAGCGCTTCACGTGCCTCTTGCGGCAACGGGGGCACTTGATCTCCTCGGCCACCCTGCCCGACTCCGTGTCGACTCCCACATCCCAGAGCACGATCCGGCCCCTTGTATTGGGGCAGGCATAGACGTCGCTCCAGAGCGTGTGGATGATGGCCGCCGGTCCCCGGCAGCGGTCGCATCGCGTGCCATAGAGCCAGCGGAACTCGCCCTCGCACTGTTGGGCCACGATCTCGAAGGCCTCAGTGAGGGCCTCCGGGTCACAGGACGTGGAGTGGTTGAAGGCGAGATGTGCGGCGCCAACGCTGAGATCATTCAAGAGCGCATGGCGGCCGGCGAGGCGGGCGGCAACGCCTGTCATACCGCTTCCCGCGAAGGGATCTAGGACAGTCTGCCCGGGCGCGGTGTAGTGCTCAATGTAGGGGACGATGGCTTCGGGAGGGACCTTGGTCGGATACGAGTGCGCAAGGTAAATCGGGGTACTCTTAACCCCGCGGATCTCGCGCTCGAACGGCTCATCCGGGACGCCATGGTCTTCGGCGGCGGCGGGATCGTACGGCACGAGAGATCCGGAGAAGCGGGTGGCAATCTCGTCCGTATAGAAGAGAGGGAGCGGGTTAGCGACGGGCATTGGGGAGGAGATTGAGCTGACTGGAGAGGTCATGGCCTGCGCGCGGCACCTCGTGAGGCAGGTACCAATATTCACCGCGCCGCGTAAAGTGCTCTTCGCAGAGCGCTCCCACGAAGGCAAAGGACACCTCGCGGAACGGCACGCCGCGCTCGAGGAGGGTGCGCACGGCGAGCGTATGGAGATGTTGGATTCGGCGCATGTCGTTCGAGAAGGTCTCTGGCTCAGTCTCTATCCGACGGGGAAGCGAGGCCAAGTGGCCGATAAGCGCCTCAAGGACGAGCGGCCGAATGTCGAGCTCCTGAAGGTCGCCGTGCCTGTTCGTCGATGAGTGCCGAGGCTTACGAAGATTGAGGATCACATCGACCGCGGCGACGCGCTCCGTCCCACGCTGGCCTCTGAGGCCCTTGATGCTCGGCTGCCCCTTGTCGAGGGAAGTCGTCCCGAGAAGCTCGAATCCCGCCCCGCGGACAGCATCCTGGATAGCCCGCCAGACGTTCGCGTGGGACGAGTGGAAGACGATCGAGGCCATGCCCCCTGGTTTCAGTACTTCCCGCATGCGGGTGAAAGCCTGCGTCATGAGCCGTTCGTAGTCGGCGAGTGAATTGCCTCCCCGGTTGCGCTGCTTCGTATGGATGAGGATCTCGTCAAGCGGATCAGTGTACTCGCCGAGCCAGGACTCCCAGAGGAGAGCACAGTCGGCGTAGTAGATGTTCGCCCCGAAGGGGGGGTCCGTGAAGATGTAGTCCACGGAGTTTTCCCGCACCCCGGCGAGTAAGGTCGCGGACTCGCGCACCACCTTGGCACTAGCGGGGAACGTAGGGTAGGCCGCATAGTACGCGTGCACATCGCGCAGTTTGCGGCGGAAAAGGCTCAGGACGTTCCACTCGTAGTTCAACGAGGAGATGTAGAGGGTCCCGGTCTGGACGTTCGTGGGGCGCTTCGCGTTCCACTGATACCGGCGCGAGGCGCGGTTCACCATCGCCGTGAACGCAAAGCGGAGCGCCGCCCGCACGCGTTCGTCCTTCGTCGCGCTCACGAGCCGCCAGAGTACCGCGAGCGATCGGAGGTTGCGACGAGTGTAGAAACCGTCAACCGAGGTGATTCCCATCGCCTCGTGGGATCTTCGCCACATCTCGCGCTCGGGCCCGAAGGGCACCGCGGGATACCAGTCGGTGATCGGCTCCTGCTCGATCCGATCCGAGAGCGAAACCTCGTGCTCGGTCGTCGACCGCTCTACCATCCTGCCGCAGTCCTCACGGCAGGAGTACTTCGTGGAGACTGGGATCGAGCGCCGCCAGACTAGGTCCGTTTTCCTGGAGTGCTTGCCGCAGGCACGGCATTCAAGGAGGGGTCGCACGCTTCCGGCCTTAAGATCGACGGCCGCGTGCCAGTACGAGATTTCGGCGCCGCAGCCGCACGCAAAGATATCTGACCAGACGGTGTACTCAATGGTCGCCGCGCCGCCGCACCGGTCGCAGGTTGTTTCGTAGAACGGAGCGACCTCGGCCTCCGCTTCGCGTTCGAGGCGTTGCGCCCCGGAGCGAAATGCGCGCGCGTCGCATGGCGTGACGTAGTTCGAGGCAATATGGATCGCGGCCGGGGCGATATCCGAGAGCCGTGCGCGACGTCCAAGAAGGATCGCGGCAACACCGGTCATCCCGCTTCCGCAGAACGGGTCGAGGACAAGATCCCCCGGGTTCGTAAAGCCGGAGAGAAACGGGACGATGGCCTGATAGGGCACCTTCGTCGAATAGCTGTGAACGTTGTAAACGGAGGTGTTCTTGCCGGCGCGAATCTCGGCCGGAAGGGCACCGGTGGGTCCGTCAAGCGCAGGCGTGACAGTCGTGCGCGCGTCGGCTGGCGGTTCGCTCTTGAACTCGGCACGATCGTTCACGCGTCGCTTGTCCTGGGAGATCGAAGTGGGTCTCTTCGCCGAAGGCCGATTTTCCATCGGGAGGCAACGATCAAAGGGGATTGAAGTTCATGGCTGGTCTAGGAAGGCCGGCCCGTCCATACTCGGTGCAAGTCCGGATCGAAAATGCCGGCATGAGTTCGTGTCGATCCTGCCACTGCACATGGTAAGCTGTCAACGAGAAACCCCTATATCTAGCGGTTCTGGGGGCGGTCATCCACGGCGAACTAGAATGGTGGATGAAGGCAACCCTTCAAGCAGGTGTCCTCCGAGCTATCCCTGCCCTATCCACCGACCCACAGTAGACGCGATTGGGCGACGGCCCCCGGGCTAGCGGCTCTGCCAATCCCTTGAGCATACGATCCGAGGGAAAGAGCCATGCAGGCCCTTGCAAATAGTCCTTCTCTGGTTGGGCCCACAGGGTAACTAGGCGCGTCTGTGCGTGTAGTTCCCAATGGAGGATCGCGCCGAGGGACCTTCTTCAGTACGCAGTAAGGACAAGAATCAGTTTGACCCCCAGGGGATCCGTTCGGCCATTGCTTGAAGGACAGAAGGAAGGCAATCAAAAACTACAAATCAGTGGGTCGATGGGAAGCCGGCGGTCGACCAGAACTGCCAAGTTTGATTAGGACCCCTCAAGGTGGAGCGTCCTGACCGTGCGCGGCGGGCTGTGGTGGCACGACGTCCTGAGCCTGAACAAATAACAACAGCCGGTTGATCGCATCCGAAATCAGTTGGCGAGCCTCAAAAGAACTAAGTTTCTCCTGAAACCGAAGTACCGCCTCTAGACTCGTGAGCGCTTCGTCTATGTGATCCAACGGACCGTGCGGAAGCTCATTTCCGTTTGCCCATCGATGGTAGTGGCAGATCTCGTGGGCCGCGGCAGCAAGAACGCTCAACGTCGAGTTTGGGTCGAGTAGTCCGCCGCCCGGCTGAATGTCGGGGCCGAACGTTATTTCCGCGTGATCTCCGTTCGCATCTTCTGTTACAACAAAGCGAGTCCTTTGCGCAGCGTCATAGCGAACCGGCGCTTGCGGATCCAAGTGCCTAAACATGAATATCACGCGCGTCACCTGTGCATCGCTAAGCGGTTGCTGGTTTCTGCCTGTAGGAAGCGAGGGCCGAGGCATGATCGTTACTTGGACGCAAGAAATGTCAGGTCAGTCGTCGTGCCGGACACCGCCAACAGCTGTCGCAAGACCCGACCGCACTCGGAGCGCGCACCACCGGTGTTCACGACGGTCAACTTGTCGTCAACTCTTCCGGGCTTTACTACGCCGACCTGCCGCCATAGAGGATTTGCTTTTGCGAAGAGGTCTCCGCCCCATCGGGCAAAGGTGTATTGCTTATCTTTGCCGAGTTTGCGCAACTTGGTTCGCCAGGCGGCAATGGCAGTGGCGGTTCCTCGAGCAACGAGGTCACGGCGGAAGTCTTTCATCAGAGCCGCATAGCCATGCATCATGACAGCGGAGTCAGCGAGAGACTCTTCTCGCACGAGACGGCGTGCTGGCGCATCGAGTCGACCTAACTCTGGCCGGATCTCTGCCAGCATGTCATAGAAGCTGGCTGCTATGTCGGCCATGCCGTCAAGCTCAGACTCTTCGAGCGATTCGTCAGGCGCAAACGTCTTCATCATCTCGCGGAGCGTCGATAGCGTGACCACTTGAGGATTCTTTTGAGTCATGCGATCCGTAACGCGATTCACGTTGCCCTGCAGATTCTTTGACTTTTCCACGACCTTCTTGGCGAGCAGCGAGAGATCGTCGAAGGTCGTTAGATCGTAAGCCTTTGACAACGCCGTCGGAGCCGGCCTTTGATTCTTGTCGAAGAAGTAGTTCCCCTCGTTTTCTCGCGAGAGGAAGTACAAGTCCACCTTGAATTCTTTCTCTGGCTCGAAGGCTGGATAGTCACCCTCTTTGCTCTTTTTGATGTGAACAGCCTTGATGATTGCTTGCTGCCTATGATGGGAGTCAGGCAGATATACCTTCCCAGTATAGATATAGAGCTTCCGAGCATCGTTGTCCCAGTACGCCTCAAAAGCTCCAGGCCGAAGATTCCACACAAGCGGGCTAAGGAAGAGCTGCTCTCCTTCCAGCAATTTGTTGGCGATGTCGTCTGCATTGGCCGTCTGGAATATATACTTCTTGGGATCGGGATACCCGTCGGCCAAACTCAATTCCTTGGCCGGCCGCGGCTCGATCGCAGGCTGAATCCCGCGCTGCACATCTTGGTCGGTCCAGAGCAAGTGAGACGCGGCTGCATCGGCCAATTCGTCCGCGGTAATAGTAAAGGTGGCTAGAAGTGGATCGCTCCCAGATCCTCCGGTCCACTGAACGTCGTGGCAAGTGAAGCGCCCTTGATATAGACCGCCCTTGGCGGTTTTCTTAGGTGTTCCTCGAAAGCCCGGCAGTTTCGGCAATTTTTGGGTCATCGGTCTCCCCAGTTCGCGCAGGCGAGGTCGCGCTGACATCAAGTCTAGCAGCGTCGTGATGGTCTTGGTTAGGCTGCGAAGAGTAGTGGAATTAAAGCCGGCGCGTCGAGGGCTCTCCTCCGCCTGCCCGCGAGCATGCAAGGACTAGTGCCAGGCCGGTCAGCCAACAATCCCACAGGTCGCTGCTGCTGCGCTGGAGCCATCAGAGTCCAGGAGCAAGCCTGACCGCTTCGTGGCCCACGGAGGTCGCTCCTGATCGATTCACGGCGGCCAAGGCTGGGCGTTATGAGAGGGCGCGGCCGGGACCGAGACGTTTCCGGGGCCTTGGAGGATGCGGCATATGGCACAATCCATCTCCGCGCACACGCGCGTGGGCACGAACATGTCGGAAGCGAGGGAGGGGTGGATGCCAGGGCACGCTGGGTTTGATACTGCGAGCTATCCTGGCGACCTCGCGATGGAAGCATTCAGAGAGAGATACGCCTTCAGTGGGTACTACCTCAACTCTCCATGCCACCGTGACGAACCGGCTGGTGAGTGGACACCATGGATGGGAAGATGGCGATTCTTGACGAGCCTGGGGTACGGTCTTGCCGTGATCTATGTCGGTCATCAACGTAATGGAGTTAGTCCGTGTACGGCGACGACACAGTCATGGCAGCAAGGTCAAGCCGACGCCGAGGATGCGATCACGCAGGCGGAAAAGGATCAGCTGCGTGGCGACGTGACCATTTTTCTTGATATCGAGGGTGGCCCTCCACTGTCCAGCGACTGCATGGACTATTGTGGAGGCTGGCTGACGACGATGCTTAGCACCCAATATCACCCCGGATTCTATAGCAGTTGGCGGAACGGTGACACGCTGATCACGAAGGCGAGCGAGTGGTACCAGGAAACCGGTCATGATGGTAGGCGTCCAGCGTGCTGGCTGTACAAGATTGACGACTCGTTCGTTCCAGAAAGTCGGCAGCCCGGGGACACCGGGAAGGCCTATGCAGACATTTGGCAGGGACGCATGAACATCGAGGAAACGCACCGGCATCCCATCACGGGCATAGCATACACACTGAGAGTCGACCAAAACGTGGCGACATCTGCGAACCCGTCAGGGGTGTGGTGTCCCGAATAAACCGGCGTTCGGGGGAGGGCCACGCAAGTTTACTCGCCTGTCTCCAACAAACCTTGTGACCTTACGGAGTAAGGACAAGAAGAGATTGACAATACTGTATGGTGCGAATAGATTCCCCGCTGGATCTCGGTCCCGCTGGATCTCGGTGTTGAAAACAGCTCGTTAGTTTGCTCTCTGAGAGGCCAGTAGCGAATCTGAGGTAGGCATCGCGTGGCCGAGGCTGCTTAGGTGGAAAAGAAGAGGAGGGCGATGGAACGCGCTTCCGATTCTAGCGGCCGTGATGCGACTCAGATCGATCGTGACGACGTGGACCTGGGCCGCCGCAGGTTCCTCCAAGCTGGTGTGATTGTTGCGGCGAGCAGTTTCTACGGCTGTGCTAGCAATCTGTTGCCGAGGCCCCCAGGCCAACAAGATGCACCGTCGAGCTGGCCCAAGTTCCTAATAGCCCGCCCCCAGGACCGCCTCTATCTCAATGTTGAAGCCCCCGGGTTTCAGCTTCGTCGCGGTTGGAGGGGTCCGTATTTGTACTGCAGCAACACGCTAGCTGAGCGATTCCTTATATTCACGTTTCCGCCCCAGCATTTTGCCGAGACAACGGTTCCTATTCAGAATCTAGCTGATCCAAGGATTCTGGAAAGGTCTTTGGACGCAATCGGCCTATCGCCGGCGGCGGACAGTCGTCTAGTTTTTCGAGTCCCGGCGGAGATCGAATCAATTCCGCTGTCGTTTGAAGGGCTGTTGGAGTGGAATAGATTTCAGCTAGTTGCTCCTGATCTCGAAGCCCTCAAGGTACACCTCGCCGAAGAAGGGAAACCTTACTTTGTCGGACTCGACTGGGCCAAGCGAAAGGAATCTGCAGTCGAGCTCCCGTGGGGGATTTATCTTCAACCGCTTGGAAAGAGCGGCGAGGACTATTTATGGAAGCACTCCGTCCAGGCGACAGCCTCGTCAGGATACTATCCTCTGTGGATAACGCTTGTTGTGAATCGATTTGGTCGACATCTGCCAGTTGATTTTGAGGTTCTGGATGTTCGGGGACTCAGCTACAAGAGCTATGACCAAACTGTGCATCGGGCATTCTATGAAGACAGCAGCGATTACCCGCCTTCTCTCGAATGCAGTCCCATTACCAACTGGGACAGGCTGGAGATAGCGGGCAGTCTTTCGCGTCGATTTCCGTACGGCAGCAAGAGCGACCCCCTTGTAGAGCTGATCTATGGGGAACCGGACCCAGGTGGTCCCGGGACCTCGTGTGCTGCACGCACTCATGCCTGCTACGTGGACAACCGTAGCGTACAAGTCTATACGTATGGCCTCAGTGCCCTAGGGGGATACCTTCGGCTCGAGGCAGCTTGGCCTCCTGAACCTGGATGTGCACTCAAGGGTTGGACTCACAGCACAAGCTCAGGACAGGATGATTTCGTCGAGCTAGAGCGGCAAGGCTGGCTCTACCCGTTCGGCATTCCCGCTGAACTTGTCGTGTTGTCGGAGAGGCAGTTTGTTCGGGACCTCGCCCATCATTTCGTTGCACCTCTCGTGAAGCAGGCGTTCATTCGGATTGCTCAGCCCAACGAACTTCATGTCGGCCATTTGGAGACAGCTTTTCCGTCTCTCTCAATCGCCACAGATCGTACACCGCCTCTTGATCCGCCACCAAGCGGCAACGTCAGCGATCTCGCACAGTGTGACTACTTTCTGCCGATGGTCGACGGTGTGCCAGTGGAATTCGTCCTAGTCGGGCAGGATCATTCGGGCAACGCAGCAGAGTCGAGGCTACCGATGTACTTCGTCAGCAACAACGCTCTCCGAAAAGATGGATTGCTCGCCGAGCCCCGTCACAAGGGAGCGGACACAATCCCTTGCCTTCCAGGACGCCGTCCGCCTAAGAACTCAGTGTGCATTCTGCCGTCAACAATTCCGAATGCTACGTGTCTCAGTTTCCCTCCCGCTGATGATCTAACACGCACCGGAGGATTGTGGGCCTTGGATGTGGAGTGGCAATCGAAATCGTACCGTTTCGCTCAATACGGTTCGAAGGCCATTTCTATTGCTTCACCGAGTAAACCGGGCAATACGACTCAGGAGGTCGTCTGGATTGAGTGGGTCCGCGGCGAACAGCCGACCTTAGTCGACGGTGTAGCGCCTAGACCATTTCAGGCGCGCGCTAGGATGATGAAGCTAGCACTTCACGGCATGCGCCAGTTTTCGGCGCAACGGTCGTTCGTTCTTGCAACATTCAGAAACCTGCAGTTCAGCTGCTTTCCAATACTCGACCCGGAGCCGGCACATAACCCCCGGTATCGAGAGAACATCTTGGACCCGAATTCGAGCGGCGATCCCGCGGAAGTGTACCTGCAGGTGCTGGCTCTTCCTGGAGGTGTGACAAGCTCCGGAGATGCACCGCTACCAAGGGGTGGGTTAGAGCGTGCATCCGCCTACAACACTCCCGAGCGCTTGGAGAGGATTCGGCAGGTGTACTTCGGAAAGGCAGGCATGGCGCTGCCCGCGTCCTTGTTTACGGATCTCGACAATGAAATGCGATTTGGATTTGAGGCGACGACAGAGAGCCTTGGAGGACTAGCCACTCCTGACTCGCCGATAGGACTGCTGACGAGAGTCTATGGTCCGCTGGGCGATAGTACATTCGATCCTGCCACTCAGAGAGAGGAGGGGGCGAAGCCCGTACCGTCGGACCGGCTGGACTACATGGCATATCGGCTGGTGAACCGACTAAATAATACGCAAGCCCCGTTTGACGACACGACAAAGCTCAGCGCTACGTGCAGCGCTGAGATGGCCGCTCTTCTTGTTGGTCGCGTCGGCGCGCTCCCGGGAGCAGCGGTGAATCAAGGCGGGTTTCCGCAAGTCGGAGGCGTTGGCAGTCTTGCATCTATGTTTGGCGTCGACGCCGAAATCCTACCTGGGATCCGTCTGGCAAAGGTGTTCGAGACTACGGGGATATCCTTCGGAGGCGCAGCTGTTGGTTCGCAGGCCGGCGCGACCGACGAGATGGTGGCTGAGCCCCTGCGGTGGGACTACAAGGTTACCGGTGCTGACCCATTGCTTGAGTTGTTTGGTGATAGTCCTGGTCAGATTCCTCTATCAAAGGCGTCCGAGCTTTTCGGAAACCTCACGAAGGGTTATGAACCTGGCGAACCGATAAACTTTGGGATCGAGGCGCGCCTCGACTGGCAGACGAACTCGTTGGGGAAGGTCGACCTAGGTATTATCACGTTTCGCCCAGAGCGAAGCGGGAATCAGAGCCGTTTTAGCGTTCATGCAAGCGCCCGAGTGGATTTCCTCGGGGGAAAGCCGGCGGTAGAGGCGACTGCGAACCTGAGAGACTTCACAATTTCAGTGTTTGATAGTCTCGATGTTGAATTTCTGTCCATTCTGTTCGCTCTCGATTCCAACGGGAGAAAGAGCCTCGTACCCGCAATTGGGGAAATCAAGTTCCGCCGGGCTTTGGCATTCATTGAAAATCTGAAAACGTTGCTCAAGGGCCTGGAGGACCAATTGGGCATAGACGTGGCCGTGTCTCCGCAAAGAATTGAGATTTCGCAAAAGCTGGCGATCCCCCCCTCCTCACCTGGCCGTGAAGGTGGCACTTTCACAATCGGACCGGCTCTGATTGAGAACCTTTACTTTCGTTGGGGCATAACAATTCCGATCCTCGAACGCTCCGTGCTCGCGGTGCATTTTGGCCTAGCATCGCGAGAAGACCCTTTCACCATCACCGTACCGCCGTGGGGCGGGCGGGCGCACGTCCTCATCGAAGCGACAACCCAGGGCATGCGTTTGTTCGAGGCCTCGCTCGAATACGGGGGAATGCTGAGAGCGAAGTATTCGATTGCGGAGGGCGAACTCAGCCTGATGGCGGGTATCTTCTTCCAAGTTGCGCCCAATAGCTTCACATTGATGGCGTACGTGAAGCTGGTTGGAACACTGGACGTGGCGAAGGTCATTACATTCAATGGATTAATTCAGATCACATTGACGGATCAGCAGGGCGGTACCGGCGAAAAGCTGACCGGCGAGGCTCTAGTGAAAGTGTCCGTTAAAATCGGCTTCATTCGCTACTCGTATTCCTTTAGTGCGCACCACGAAGAAACCCGCTCGCAAGGCGGACCTAAAACTGCGGCGATCATGGAAACGACCAATGCCCTTGCCCAACTGGGCCAACCGCCAGCGAGCATACTCGTGTTAACCACTGAGATCGTTGCAGCGCAAATGGCATCCAAGCGACTCTGTCTCTGTGAGCCCAAAGTGTTGAAGACTCACCACTTCAAGCCTTTCGAGTTGATTGAGAAGGCCGAGTGGAGCCGGTTCGTTAAGAAATACGCTTACTGAAGGCATCGATGGCCTATGGCGATAGCTGATTTTCACTACATTGCAGTTCCGGTTGGGCTCGTGCGTTTACGAGGGGAATTTGTTGGAATCCCCGTGTCCATCGCGACGAATCTGCGCTTTTCTGAGAAGGACGCGGCCTCTCTGAATGCTGCCACGATACGTCGGATTGTTGATAGCCATGTGCTGATTCGGCAAAGTGGCGCTATTAGCGCACAGGTGACGAGAGTTGACCGTGCGGTTGGAGGAGACTGCAAGCTAGAGCCGATGTTTGGTGACGGCCCCGCTCAACTCGATCTCTTGCAGCGGTACCTTGTGGGGCCTGATGCGCTCCTAAAGGAGCAAGACGGATACGTCGTTAGTGATGCCCGTCACGACGACGAGTTCGACGGAATCGCTCCCGATAGGTATGTCAATGTGGGAGCACTGTATCAGCGGACGGTATCTCTTCGTAACGCCATGCTCTACTCAGCCATGGCACGCGTAGTCGCAGGAAGGACCTCCCTGGTCGCAGTGGACTTGCAGGGGGTTGCGCATGAGAGAGTTACGCGAGCCGCATCACTGATACTTCGCTTCTTTCATGAGCAGGTGTTTCGCGTCGGCGAACATCCTGAGGGTGAAATGTCGTGGCCGGAGACGGCAGCGGCGCGTTTTTTGTCCGAGGATCCTTTCGTCCGTTACGCGGCGTCAAGGATCTTCGCGTCGTTGCGGTCGGAGATGGGGGCCTTTCGGGGCCTGATAGTCGGAAGCAGGCCTCCGACGCACCCGGCTGGCCTAGGATCCCCTGGGGTGGATGCCACATTGACTGAGAATGAGCTTATGGAGCGACTGGCAAGACGGGAATTGAACACCTTGGTCCAAACAGCAGCGCGGGAGCCATTGCTCGCAAGACGGATGGGCTTGGTCTCGGACTGGATGCTATGGATGCCGCGCGCGTGGTTCTCCGCCGGCGTACGGTACCTTCTGTCTCTAGTGGTGCCAGAGGTGGCGACCCAGGCCGAACGGGGCAACGAGAATCCGCAACCTGAGATCGCAACCGTGGATGTCTCCGTGCCGAGCGCGTTCATAGTCGAAGGATTGCTTGTGTCTCCACAGTCGCGCAGAACGGGGAGCCGAAACGGTGCACTTCTGTGGCTTAACGATGACGACGGAGCACATCGGTATACCACCACACAGGTGAATGCAGATTTGGAAATTGTTAAGACTTTTCTTCTACAGGACTCGAACCGGGTACGCCCCCCGGCGACGGAGGCAGAAGTAGGCTTGCCGGAAACGCCAGAGGCCGCCGAAGCGACCGGTGCTGTCGACTGGAGGGCGAAACGAAATCCGGATGTGTCTGATCCTGAGACCGAAAACACGCACGGCGTCAATCAACCAACGACCGGCGGGGTGACGTTCCACGCGCCGGTCGCTGATCAGATAAATGCACAGACAGGTGGCACGCCTACGGTTGCCTATCACATGGAGGATCTATGGGTCGGTCAACGTCTTGATGTTCGGCGTGTCGGCGGTGATTCTAAGGATAGATTCTTGAGTTTGCATCATCAGAACGTCGAATACCGGTTAAGCCCGACGGCTTCACAGACCGGAGGCGGCCGCGGGTCGGAGGTATTTGTCTCGGGCGCGACTGAGGACTATTTCGACCGTGAGCAGATTGTGAAGGATAAGTATCTGGACACCGGGTTCGCTAAGTGGACAGGCCTCGGCACTGCGCACTGTCAGCCACTGATGGGCGCAACATCGTCGCCTTCATCAGAGATTGATCTCACAGGGCCACTCGTGAAGTGCTCAGAGCAGACTGAAGGAGTCACTCCGCGGCTCCTCTACGGAGAATCGTACGAGTATCGACTGCGCGCTGTGTTTACCGGCGGGGTGGGATTGACTCAGGAAGACGCGGATCGAGGCTTGGAGACGCTGGATGTCCAAACCGCTGCCCTGTACCGGCAGGCTTTCGAATTCTATCGCGCTGAAGGGTTCAGTCCAGGTGAAATCGTGGACCTTAGGGGAGACTTAGGGGCTGACATTCGCGAGAACGCGGGACAGCAGAACCACGCAGTGTTCCTGAGTTCAGACGACAACGAGAAGGAGTTTGTTATCGCTCCATCGCCGCTGACATTTGATCAGGCCCGTTTCCATAACCTCCTCGGCGGGAGCGTAGACGAGTCGACGAAGTTGAAGGATGTGTTTCTTGTGACCGATGTGCGGAGATTCTTCAGTGAGGTGAAGGGGTGCAGAACTTACTTCTGTGATCCTGATGTCAACAAGGTGAAAGTTGTTGCTATCTCGATTGGGAGGAATCCCTTTGGAGGGCCCGATACGGAGGTCGTGCATGGGACCATTTGCGACGCGGTGGCGCACTGGAGAGTCGGCGACGGGGTGGGGATATACGGCGACGCACGGGACTATTTGCGATTTCGGCCTATCCGAGTACGAGTACACGCTCGTACTATTAAGGTGCCGCGGATAACCAGATCCAGAGGCCCCTGGGCCTCGTGTATTGACGTCTATATCCCCCCAGGTGACGTGGTGGATCTGTATTTCTCACCAAGTGTCGACTCCGCAGCCGCAGCACGAACTGCGTTTGTCAATGACATCAAGAGAGGTCTCCTGGGTGATACGCGCTACGCCACGGCCTCTGGTGTGATTGCCGAGATGCCATGGGCCGCACTGCCACCCGTCGCGGCGCAGAGGGTGCTTAGAGTGATTCATGCTGTGAAGAAACCGAAGCGACCGCCGGAGATTCGGGATCTCACGATCACCAGGTCGGCGGATGAATCGGTGGGTCACATTGCCGGCCTGGTGAAAGTCGATGCTCAGACTAGCGGTAGTGCTTATTTCACGGCGACGTGGGCAGACATCGACGACGCTGTGAATCGTCCCGCCGCAATCTCGATACAGAAGACCTTTAGAGAGGCGCCCAGAAATATACGATTCGAGGAATTGTCAGGGCCGGACTATCAAGAGTTTCTCCAAGGCGAAGTCGCTAAAATCCTTCCGATGAACGGAAGGCAATGCTTGGAGAACACGCTAGTTTATTCGATTCCGCAGAAAGTTGGGGGGGCGATAGGGGCTGCGGCTCGTCCGACTGATGCTGCGCGGGTTGAGTTCAAGGATAACCGCCGCCGTCTTGTGAAGCTCCAGGTCAGGGCTAAATCACGCTACCGGAACGTGTTCAAGAATGGAGCCGAAGAGGAGTTCGAGACAGAATCTGATCCTGTTGAGGTGGACGTTCCCAACAGTGGCGTTCCGCCGCGAGTGCAAGTATCGCATGTTGTTCCCATCATCTCTGGGTGGATGGACCGGGAGAAGAGAGGAAGCGGGCGACTAAACTACAAGTTTGGTCTCAGGATCTCTGTGGATAGGCCTTGGCTGCTAACGGGTCCCGATGAGCGACTCGCTATTGGGTGTGCGCACGAAGATGAGACCGGAACGAAGGATGAGCGAGTGCGAAGCTACACGACAGATTGGGGAGAAGACCCGCAAGCGCGGCCACAACTACGCGCGACAACGCAGCGGCCGCGCGCCAGTGACTTTAGGGCTCCTAATGCCAACGATGTGGGCTACTACGACAACATCGTGGTGATCCCCGAGGGCACAGGGAGTCGAGGGAAGACGGTGTCCGGCCCTATTGTGCTCGCGGTTGCTAGCTTCCGTATGACCTATGACGAGCAAGCGCGTCTCTGGTACACGAGCGTGTTGATAAGGGGAGAATTCTTTGGGTGGATAAAGCTGGCCCTCTATCGGCATCAACCGCACTCGCTGTCAGGACGAGAGCTCTCCGCGAAACCTGTAAATGTATACGCGGCGATACTAGAAGGCGAAGTGATTACGTACGTGGAGCACGATCGCCATATGCGGATTGAGATTGGACCGACTCATGATCGCACAGTAAGTTACGACGTCGTGCAAGTTATTGAGGATGGCCCCGGTGTCTTTTCTCAGTCTGCGTCCGCAGAGGACTTCCGTAAGTATTCCCGCTCGGACAGTACGATGTATTTCGTCAATCTTCCAAAGGGTGAGCACCGCTACCTGATCAGGAGGAAGCGTGCAGGTGTAGTACAAGCAGTTCTTGCCGCGGTACCACGGTTTGACTAATCCCTGCGGCGAAGAATCACGATGAGAAGATCTTTGACGAAGAAGAGCTGGTGGATATGTTCGCTGCTCCTCGCCGTGGTGATGGCGGGATCAGGAGAGGCGGCGAGCACTTGTGACGTTGCCGTGGATTTCTTTGTGATCAGTGATGATGGCCTTTTGCTAAAGGCCGGATTCCTCGCGAACGTTATGGCAGAACGGAAGCTTGAGGCGCTGGAAGAACGAGCGAGGGCGAATGTTCTATATCTGAATAGGATCATGCGCGACGGTGTGCGGTTCTGCTTAGGGAAGTATGTGCTCCTTGGAGTTTCTGATATTAAAGATTTTGCGCCCCTCGGAATTGAGTCGAAGTTTTGGGAAGAGATAGAGCGAGCAGCGAAGACCGGAACGGTGAGTCCGACACAAAAGGTACGGGCCAAACAAGAGGCGCGACGGATTTGCGGGGTTGCGAGCCTGCTTATAGGTCAGTTTGTAGATTTTCTTCCGAGATCCGACGGTGCAGATCTGGTCCCGATTGCGACGAGCGGAGCTATTGGAGTGCTAAAGGAGAATCCGGTAAAGGTGGTGATCGATCGGTGTGAGCTCGTGGGCCGCTCTTTGGCCGTCAAAGACACTCCTATCGGGCCTTTGGCTATGGGCAGCATCATGGACTTGTTGACACTTGTCGCGCAGAAGATAGTGGGCCCCGTTGGGAGGACCATTTTCAAGGAATACGCTGTCTTCGACGGCAGAAAGAATGAGAAGGGATTCTTGCAGGCGCCGCGGCGAGGGATTCAGATTTACGAGCTGCTCGGTAACGAGGACGAGACCTTGGTTCACGAGATGGGACACTATCTGGGGCTGGCGCATACGTCTGGGGTACTACCCTGCGAGGATAACGATTTGGCTGAGTCTGGTGTCAGCGACACCCCAGCGATGAACGGTAGTCGCGACGATGCGCAGTACAGCCAGTACTTTGGGCTACCTAAGAGTAAGTGGCCGAGGTCGTGTGGTAAAGCGGTGGTCGATAGTGCAGGGAACTTGGACGACACGATGCCCTTAGACAATATCATGACGCAAGGCTCAGGCCGAGGGCTGACACTTCGCTTTACCGATGGCCAGCTGAACGTGATGAAGAAGATGTCTGGACTGCTCGCTCGCTAAGTAGTCGCCGAACTCCCGGACTGTCCTGGGTGGGAGGAGTTGGCTTCGCACTACTATAGGGCATGATGAGTAGTCTGGACGTGCGCGGAGAGTTCGTACCAGGTTCCTGGGGTGCACTTCCAGTTCGATTGCCTAAGGAGACAACTGCCGGTGGTCGCGTCTGATACCCCGCCGATCGACGCCCCCGACCGCCTGAGGAATCTGTTGTCGGCGCCTACTTCGTGCGGCTGACTGAGCTGCTAGATCGTGCGACCACCCCACAACACATAGCCCGTGCCTTTGCTCGTCAAATGGGCTCGAGGCGCTTCATGTCAGCCCTTGAGACGATGGCCGAGATGGACCGTTTGTATCGTGAAATGCGTTTAACGAGTTACGGGACGTCACCATGTTCTGGTGAACGTACTTACGATCGAACACGTGGCTGCAGTAATGAAGCTGTATGTCATCTCATGGCATACCATGCTGGATCTTGTCGCCCGCCTGGTCAACGCCCTGCTCGATCTCGGTATCGCTGATCGGGACATTAGACTTCGCCTCGTGCTCAACAACGATCACGTCCGGGCCACCCGAATTCCTGAACTTGTGGCCGAGTGCGAAGGAGCAGTTTCCGCCAACGAGCTTCGGAGACAGCGAAATGACGTGGTGCATCGCGGAAGACTCTTGGCAGCAGGTTCACCGGCAGACGGTTGCTATGACTTCTGCGATCGCAGGCGAGCTCGCGGTCAGGACGGCCGAACGGTTCGGGAGAGACGCGAGCGAACAACAGGCTGGAGCGGACCGGTTTGACGCCGACCGCTCAGCGTGAAAGTTAGTCCGATGGTGCCCTGTCCTGGCAGCCAAGAGGCTCTGATTAGATTCGTCGGTAGGCTGGTCGACGCTGCCCAGGCTGCCGGCTGAGCAATTCAGCCCCAGCAAATCTGTGGGGAATTTCTTCCAGCACCTCACCAGGCACCCAGAGGGCTACCCCCAGGGAAGCAGGCCGTCTACTGGTTCTGTTTGAGCGGCCATGCTCTGAAGGTTGGAAGGTCTGGGCCCAACAGGGGCCCTCGTGTTTTGCAAGGTCCCCGTAGCGAACGCGCGCCGGTTGGCCCCAAAAGAGGCGCCGATGACCCGATATTGAAGAGCAATGGAAGGAGGCTGTGGCTAAGCTATCCTGGCCTAACGAAGGTGACTGCGTTCGCGCCGCTGTTCAGAGAAGCAGTCAAAGCGTTAAGCAGTTCAGAATAGTGGAACCATGGGTCATGGCGGGTCATGGCTCCGATCACCGTTTCCCCTTTCCGCCGAGGGCCTGGCGGAGCCCCCTTCGGACTGGATCTACCGCCGGAGCCTTCGTCACCCTGCCAGAATGTCCGGCGTTCCTCCTTTCAGACTTCCTGAAACCCGCAGGTCGCTCAGGAAACAATGCCTTGAGAGATTTTTCAGCCTCCGCCCGGTCTTCTGAAGTTAGAGAGGGATTCACGCTCAGCGTTGTCCAGAAGGCGGCATTGATTTCCGTCGCGAGGTTGTCGAGTTGTTTTAGACGGGATGGCTCAGGGTTAGGGCCAGCCATGGCTTCCGTGAACTGAAACAGACGCTGGCCGATGGGGGAATTGCGCTCGTAGCCAGCCAGAGAGATCACGCCAACAGCAGGGCCGCCGGCAGCGACTTCCAACGGGAGGCAAACGATCCATTCGTACTCGGTGTAAGCCGCGTCTCTCCTGGGCCTTTGGTAGATCACGTCTGTTTGCCTGGTGGCACCTTGATGCCAGAACACAGGCTGGCTAAAGCGGAAACAATGCCCAGCGATTCCGGAACCCGCCGCGAAACTCGTGCCCCAGGAAACCGTCGGAAATTGCCCGAAGGCCGGCAGAAGGCGCCGCTCACTCTCATGCCACAAGAGACCTATCCAGACTGCCTCTGGGCCGAGGCCCCAAGTGCGCCGTTCCCTCACTCGGCCGCCAGAAAGTGAGGCAAGACTCGTCGCTAAAGTTGAAGCCACGGTTTTGGTCAGGTTGTACCCCAGCGCGGTCTTGGACTGCTGGGACCCTCGGCACTTCTCGAGTACTGATCTGGAAAGGTTCGAGGCGGGGGAGGCCAATGTGACTCTTCTGGTTCTAGGCTGATAACAGAGGGAGTAGCGATACGTGACAACCGGCGCGGCGACGCTGAGCTCGGTGAATCCGCCCTTGGTCGGCCGCGTTACTTCGCACCGACGCTCTTCTTCGCGAACACGCTCCCAGGTGGGCTCGCCACGAACCTCGACACGCCGCTCGACGAGCGCAACGGCCCTGCCGAGGTGCCCTCCGCACTCAGGCAAGAACCTAAGGGAGAGTACGAGTTGCTCTGCATCGAGCCGAATGATGTGGGAGATAGCATCCCAGTCGTCGTCTAGATTCGGGAAGAGCCCCCGACGCGGCTCTAGGAACGCGAACTCCGCACCATCCAGGGCAATTGCGTTCGAGACGTAGTAACGCCAAGCAATGCAACTATAGCTCGGTTTCTCCGCGTTGAATGTGTAGCGAGTGCGACCTTGTCCAAGGTAATGCTCTTGAGGGGGGCGGCTACCTCCGTCCCAACGAACGTGTTCGGCTCGGATGCCACCGTGAGGATGATTTGCCATGGCTAGCGGGATCTCACGTCCGCCAGCTTCGACATCCTGAAACGATATGTTGACTTCGGCGATTCCGCCGCGCCGCACCGTCCAGTCGCGGCGATGGGTGACAGCGCGAACAACTGGTACGGCTTCGGCTGGCCCATGGTGCAAACGATGAACTGTTTCGGATTGTGGTGGTTGATACACCCCCGTGGCACCTTCCCTCTCATACAGAGCCACGAAGACGCGATTTGGATAGAGCCGAACTCTGGAGAATTGGTTGCCGACGGCATCGGGTCGATCGGGCGAACCGGCTCCAAGGGAACCAGTGGCAATGACCACAATCTGATCCTTGACCACGCGAAGCAATTCCAAGGCGCCCTTGTGTGTGTGGCCGTGGAAACCAAGGCGAAAGCCGGCATTGTGAAGCGAACCGAGGTGATGCAGCAAGAGGTAGTCGGCGCTCCCGTGACTGCCCGCGAGCCCGTGGTGCCAAACTGCGACACGCATTAGACCCTTGGCGTGTTCGTTGGCAAATAGAGTAGCTTGCAGGATTGAAGGTGGCGCGATGTGAGCACCGGTCCAGTATCGGTCGTTGGTGAAACACGAACTGAAACCAAAAAAGGCAATGCCTTGGTCCGGGAAAACGTGAGCCGACCAGTCGTGGCCGGGGTCCCGGCTCAAGAGGTTGAATCGATGTTTTACCGCCGGACTTGATGGTATAGGGCCATAAAACTCGCTTAGAAAGGCTTGCGCGTTCGTAAAGCGGTGACGGTAGTTGTCCAAGTCGACGATGTCAATGAGCTGCAGAACACCAAGGTCATCCGTGTGGAGGCGAAACTGCACGTCAACCGGTCGCTGCCGCCAGTCCCGTAAGATTCTCGGGATTTGGCCGGCCGGGGCCTTCGATGAGAGCGGAATCGCCGTGCCGATGGAATGAGACCAGTCCACGTCATGATTGCCCGGCACAAAGATGATTCGTTGATGCTCTGGCTTGCGAAGGAGCTTGACCAGGTGGTGTTTAGCGAAGCGCAGTAGGTCGTCGTATTCCGGTTTGCTGGCAGCCTGGCTGAGATCGCCGCTTACAATGATGAAGTCGACGCTCTCGGTAGCAACGTGAGGGACAACACCCAGCCACACTTCCTCGAGATCTTTGAATGGAGGGGTGATGTGTAAGTCGCTTATGTGGAGGATATCCACGTGAGCGCGGACTCCACGCAGGGTGCGAAGGCTTAGCGAGCAGCGCCTGAGCCGCCAGCTTTCTGTTTGCCGGCCCGAGGGACCGCGCTCAGGGCCTTCAGGAGGGCCTTCGTCTTACGGACTACCTTGCGACCGGCGGCGATGTCGTAGCGTACTGGCCTACCTAAGACAGCCGCGTCACTGAACTGCGCTGAACTTGTAGATGTTGCCCCCATTGGCTGCCTCCTCCTTGAGGCATTATAGCGAAATGACGGGACCTCATGCTAGAAGGCGTAGCAAGAGAGGCGAACAGTGGAAAGGAGTGTGGTTCGGAGTTCGGCCTTCGGGACTATGAGGGAGGCAGTGTTCTCGTCGCCAGATTGGCATCCAGGAGCGTCTCCTAAACCCGGTCAGGGGGCCGAAATTCGGTGCCCAATCGGTGCCCAACTGGGATGGAAACGGACGTACTCGGTGCTACTGGGCCAAAATTCAAGTTGTTGCGCGTTTAGCTCATGCGCGTGATGCGCTTGGACCCGCTGATTAGCGCTTTTAGTCAGCTGGTCCAGGTTGCACCAAGGCATGAAATTGACCATCGCTATTCGCGGCCTTTCCGTAGCTGAAAGGGCGTAGTCCAAGGCTCATAGCGGTGCCGGTTCTAGTGCCAGTTCCGCATAGAAATGGGTCTTAACCGGTGGGTCTTGGTCGTATCACCTCTGCCTCGTAAGCTTCGACTATTTATCACTTGGTGGCACTTGGTCTGATTTCATCCCAGGTCCCTGGGGGCCACTTCTAAGCCGAGGGTCGGGGGTTCGAATCCCTCCAGGCGCGCCAAATTTCCGACCCGGATTGCTTCCTCCCCGGCGATGGCGGTCCGTCGAGCGGCCCTGACTCGGGCTTCAGCCGAAA
>Ga0070698_100002042_pt1 | contig 22433 bp, 11 predicted proteins | sample KBSK1502metaG_FD_65477 | JGI IMG/M metagenome (GOLD analysis project Ga0070698, IMG submission 65477) | Corn, switchgrass and miscanthus rhizosphere microbial communities from Kellogg Biological Station, Michigan, USA - KBS K1-50-2 metaG | ecosystem: Host-associated > Plants > Roots >...
ATCGTGCTCGTGCTGCTGTCGGGCAGCGCCCTGGCGGTGAATTGGGCCGATACGCGCGTGGGGGCAATCGTCCAGGCCTGGTATCCGGGCGAAGAAGGAGGGGCCGCAATTGCGGACGTACTTTTCGGCGATTACAACCCGGCAGGGCGTCTACCGGTGACGTTCTACAAATCGGTGGACCAGTTGCCGCCGTTTGAGACTTACGCGATGGACGGCAGGACGTATCGATTCTTCAAAGGCCAACCGCTTTATCCATTTGGCCACGGTCTTAGTTACACAAAGTTCTCGTATTCTGGTTTCAGCGTTTCATCGCCCCGCGTGGGACCCGGCGATTCTGTGACGGTTAGTGCGACTGTGGAGAATTCAGGAAGTCGCAAAGGCGATGAAGTGGTCCAGGTTTATGTCACCGACGTCGCGGCATCGGTGCGCGTGCCGATTCGATCGCTCGCCGGAATAGAGCGGGTACATCTGGAGCCGGGCGAGCGAAAAGTGGTGAGCTTCAAAATCGATCCGCGCCAGATGACAGTGATCACAAACGACGGCCATATGGTAGTTGAGCCAGGCGAGTTCAAGGTGACAATCGGCGGGAAGCAACCGGGCTTCAACGGCAGCGCCAATGCCGAAACCACCGGGTTTGTCGAGGGACGCTTTTCGGTAACCGGTAAAGTGACTGAGCTGCCGCGTTAGTCGACAGCTTCCGGCCGGTCGATGAGGTTTATGGAAAAGTAAACTACTTGTTCAGGGTTTAGTGCTCATCCTTATTGAAATGGCTCACGTAATTGGCCAGCAAAGAAATCTCACGTTTGGACAACTTCTTGCCGAATGCTGGCATATCTCCGTTCCCCTTCTTAATCGTTTCTACGAGATCGTCGATATTGCCGTGCTCCCTCCACCAACTTCTATTTGTGAAGTCTGGTATCTCGAGCATCTGCCCCAGGACGGTATGTCCTTGCCCATCAGCGCCATGACAACGAGCGCATTTCTCGCCGAAGGTAGCCTTGGCCCGGGTCAACTGTTCAGCGGTAAGGCTAGCCTTCTTTGCTGAAGTTTCCTGGGGCATTACACGCGCGGAAATCCAGGGGTGCCCGCCGAGCAGGACAACAGACAAAAGCAGCGCGATCATTCCTATTTCTTTAGCGACCAGGCGTACACACATCATAACTAAAAGACCTCGGCCAGTTTGCGAGGTATAACACGGCAATACTAAAAGGGCCAGGGGTAGCCCCCGAGCAATTTGCGAGACTCATTTGTTGGGTGCTTTCAGAGCTTCTTTTCCGCTGCTTTCCATTGCCGTGGCTGTTAGAAAGTGCGGATTGATCAACCGACAGCTGGCACAGGGTCTGGCAGTGATCGTGGTGTGTTAGTATCCGTCTGACGTTAGCGCAGGTTGGCCGTTCGTTTTTCCGGACTGATCTTACCACGAGTTTTTCTACAACTTTGCGACACATAGACCTCAGAAAAGCGAGTGTTGCGCGGGCTGACACGATCCGCGATATCAATCGCCAGATCATTCTCAATTACGTGCGCGAGCGAGCGCCCATCTCGCGCGCTGAGATCTCACACCAGACGGCCCTGCAACGTTCCACTGTCTCGCACATTATTAACGAGTTGAAGACTCTCGGTCTGGTTGAAGAATTCGAAGGACCGTCAACGGGGGGAAGACCACCAAGTCTACTTCGCCTGCGAACTAAAGGGCCCGTAGCTATAGGTGTAGATTTGGGCACGCAGCGTACTGTGGTGGCCTCAAGCGATTTGGCCGGTCGCGTACTCGACCGGGAATCGTTCACCACCAACCCGGATTCCGATAAGACCCTTAAGAGGATTATCGATTGTTGCAGGAAGCTGATGAGAAAGAAGGACGCACGCATTGAAGGCATCGGCATAAGCCTGCCTGGTCTGGTCGATCACGAAAGCGGCATAGTTCATTTTATCCCTCATTTCAAGTGGCGCCGCTGGCCCGTTGCGGAAAAAGTGCGAAGGGCAACCGGGGTACCCGTAACGGTCGACAACGACGCGAACGCAGCTTCGTTGGCTGAACTATGGTTTGGCCTGCCTGAAATTCGCGAGGCACGGGATTTCATAATGGTCCTGGTAGAGGAAGGACTTGGTACTGGAATTGTTTTTGATGGACAGGTCCATCATGGTGAAGCAGGCGCGGCAGGAGAGTTCGGACATACGATCATTGGCACCGGCGCTCCAACAACGTGTGCTGGGGGAAGTCGAGAGTGCTGGGAGGCTTTTGCATCCGAACGCGCCGCTCTCGCACGCTATAAAACACTGAAGTCAGATGCAGCGGATCGAACAAGCTTTGACGAACTCGTCAACAAAGCGCTCGCCGGCGATCAAATTGCCGGCGAAGCATTGCTGGAGACCGCACACTACATCGGGGTTGGTATCTCTAACCTGCTCGCCGGACTAAGTCCAAGCACGGTCATTGTTGGCGGAATCATTGCCCGCGCGTGGCCATTGATTGCCGACCGTCTAAAAAAAGCGGTCGAGGAAAACAGTATTTGCCGTGGCCTGCCGTCCGCGCGCATAGTTGCTTCTACTTTGGGTGACAACCCGCAGCTCATGGGTGCTTTGAGTCTTGTCCTTGCTCCCCGGTTCTCCTCAAATGACATTAGCTAAACTCGCGGCGCTTTCACTCTAAGTTTTGACTAATAGGACAGCACAACTTGATTCACCCTCTAGCTTTTCTCTGGAATTGTCCTGATTACTTTTGTGGTGGTTGAAGTCTGATTGAGGCCGCAGTCGTGAAGATGAAAAAGACTCTGGCTTGTTGAGCCAGAACCTTGATGTTAGACTTGCCGGGCCATTTAGATTGTGCTCCCCGTATTCATTCGCGGCTCCGGTTGGGTCTGGGAACGTCGCGAAATCGAATCAAAGAAACTCCATGGTTGCAGGTCTGATTTTGATCTTGGCTATAGCCGTTGGGCCGGTTCAGGATGACGCCGCGGTGCGCCAATCGGAGAGTGACTTTGCCCGCGGCGTTGCTCTGCAAACGAAAGGCGATTTGCAAGGCGCACGCGAGGCTTACGAGGCTGCGCTGCGCTCCGTGCCAAACCGCATCGATGCACTTTCGAATCTGGGGGTCATCTACGCGCGACTGGGACAGTACGGGGAAGCCATCAAGCGGTATAGCCAGGCGCTGTCTATAGATGAAAAACAACCTGAGATACGTCTGAACCTCGCGCTCGCTCATTACAAGAGTGAGGAATATGGACTCGCCGAACGCGAGCTGGCTCAGGTCGTGCGCGAGCTGCCTACTAACTACCAGGCGCGTTTATTGCTGGGAACCTCCTACTATCAACTGAACAAGCTAAACGAAGCGGTCAAGGAATTGGAGATGGTTTATCGTGCGCAGCCCGAAAATATTGCGGCCGCGTACGCGCTCGGCACGGCCTATATCAGCATTAACCAACCTGACAAAGCAGAAGAATTGGTCACTAAAGTTTTCCAGAAGGTCGATTCTGCCGAAGCACACCTGATTATGGGTTCGTTCAACCTCGCGGTGAAACAGTTACCGAAAGCGATCGAAGAGTTGACGATGGCCAGCCAGGCAAATTCGCGGTTGCCGACCGTGCATTCTCAGCTCGGAGATGCCTACCTCTTTTCCGGCAACCGCGAAGAAGCAATCAAGGCCTATGACGTTGAATTGGAGATCAACCCGCGGGACTTCAACGCAAACCTGCGACTGGGCTGGATCTATCGGGAAGATGGTCGCTTGGATGAAGCTGCCAGACTTCTTAGGAAGGCGATTGACTTGAGGCCTGACGATACCGCTGCACTTTACCAGATGGCCCAACTGGTTCAAGCGAAAGGCGCAAGTGCAGAGGCGGCCAACCTACTGGAGCGCGTCGTCAACCGGGCGCCGGATTTTACCCCCGCACATGTTCTGCTGGCGCGGTTGTATTACAAGCTTGGTCGCGCAAACGATGCTGAACGTGAGCGCGTTACAATTCAAAGGCTCACCGCCGAGCAGCAGAAGCAGGAGCCAACTCCGGAGACAAGAGCAGCGCAGGCAGCGAAGGAGTTGGCGGCCGATGTTGACTTGCAGCAGAGGGGCGATGATTTACAGCAAAAAGGCGATTTGCAGGGGGCGCGCCTGGCTTATGAGGCTGAGTTGCGTGCCAGGCCGCGACGGGTAGAAACGCTCTCAACTCTCGGTATTGTGTTTGCCCGGTTGGGTCAATACGACGAAGCGATTCGACGTTATAAAGAGGCCCTGGCAATAGATTCGACCCGTCATGAAATCAGATTGAACTTAGGTGTTGCCTATTTCAAAAAGCAGGAATTCGCAGCGGCCCAGGGCGAACTGGTCCAGGTGGCGTCAGCACAGCCGTTAAACTATCAGGCCAAATTGTTTCTCGGTCTCTCCTATCTGCAGCTGGAGAAACTTCCGGAAGCCGTCGCCCAACTGGAACCTGTGCACGGCGGCGAGCCTGACAATATGACAGCTGCTTATGCGCTCGGGTCGGCTTATATCAGCCTCAAGGAGTTAGATAGTGCCGAGCAAATAATTAATCAGGTGTTCCGCCAAAAAGATACTGTCGAAGCGCACATCCTCAGCGGCTCCTTCTACGTAGCTACCAGGCAGTTTCCGAAAGCTATCGAAGAACTAGCTCGGGCCAGTCAGCTGAACCCTCGTGTGCCGGCGCTCCATTCTCAACTCGGGCTGGCATATCTGTCTTCTCGGAGCCGCGAGCAGGCAACTGCGGAATTTCGTGCTGAACTGGAGATCAACTCTCGAGATTTTATTGCCAATCTCTTTCTTGGCCGTATCTATCGTGAAGACGGAAGACTGGACGACGCATCCCAGTTGCTGAAAAAGGCGCTGGAGTTACGACCCGATGACGTCGGAGCGCTCTATGAAATGGCCCAATTAGCTCAGTCCCGGGGTTTAACGGAGGAAACCGTAGCGCTGCTCGAGCGCGTTATCAAACAAGACCCGGAGTCAATCGCTGCGCATGTTATGCTGGCCAGGCAATACTACAAGCTCCACCGCTTGGTGGAAGCCGAGCGCGAGCAAGCGGAGATTCGCAAGCTTAATCAAGAGGAGCAAAGACTTTACCTGGAACGGCAAAAGAAAGCGCCAGCTCCCTAAATTCCAGCCGGCGAACCCGACTACGCCGGAGGCTTCGATTGCGCCACTCAAAAACGCTTGGAGAAACCATAAGCGCGAAAGGTAGTTTTGAGTGATACACCGGATCTCTATCCTCTCTCTCGCGGCGTTGTTGTTGTGCGGGGATACATTCGTTTGCAATATGGCGCCCGCAATAGCGCAAACAGCTGCTCCTGTCACCTTCATTGAGATATCGTCGAAAGAAAGCGGCATTAGCTGGGTTCATAACAGCGCCGTCTCGCCTGAGCGTTACTTGCCGGAAACTGTGGGAGCGGGTTGTGCGTTTTTTGATTATGATAGCGACGGTTGGATTGACGTCTATCTCGTCAATAGTGGCCCCTCAGATTTTTTCTCCCCAAAGACGCCTCTGAAAAATGCGCTTTACCACAATAATCACGACGGTACATTTAGCGATGTGACAGACAAGGCAGGGGTGGCGGGCGGCACGTTTGGCATGGGAGTAGCGGCTGCTGATTACGACGGTGACGGCTGGCAGGACCTCTACGTTTCGAGTTACGGACGAAACATCCTGTATCACAACAACCACGATGGCACGTTTTTGGACGTCACCGCTAACGCCGGTGTAGCTGCGCCGGGCTGGTCAACCTGCGCCGTTTGGTTTGACTATGACAACGACGGTAAGCTCGACCTTTTCGTGTCAAGCTTCGTGCTTTACAACAAGGAGATGAGCTGCGGCAATAACCGGTTGGGGCTGAAGTATTATTGCATCCCGCGCGTCTTCAAGCCGCAACCGAGCCACCTCTTCCACAACAACGGTAACGGCACGTTTGCAGATGTCAGTAAAGAGTCCGGCATCGCCAATTCACCGGGCAAGTCTTTCGGTGTAGTGGCTACGGATGTAAACAGTGATGGCTTAACCGACCTCTTTGTCGCCAACGACACGATGCCGAACTTTCTCTTCATCAACAAGGGCAGCGGCAAGTTCGATGAAATTGGATTGCCTGCAGGAGTGGCCTACAGCGAGGCCGGTGGGGCTCGCTCAGGCATGGGAGTGGACTCAGCTGACTATGATGGTGATGGCTGGCAAGATCTGTTCGTGGCAAATATCGATCAGGAGCTATTTAGTCTCTATCACAACCAACATGATCTGAATTTCATAGATCAGCCAGGTGAAATTGGTCCAGCAACCCGTTTGCTGAGCGGCTGGGGCTTAAAGTTTTTCGACTACGATAATGATGGGGATCCGGATCTTTTCCTGGCCAACGGACATCCGGACGATATGGTAGAAACGCTGACGACGCGCGTGAAGTATCAGGAACCACTGGTATTGTTTGAGAATGACGGAAGCGCGTTCAAGAATGTGACTGCACGGTCCGGGGCAGTCTTCGCCAGGAGTTTCTCGGCGCGCGGAATGACAGTCGGTGATTACGACAACGATGGCGACCTTGACGTGCTTATTTCAAATAACGGCGGACCGCCACTATTGCTGCGCAATGAAGGCGGCAATCGAAATAATTGGCTTGGCCTGCAACTGGTGGCGACGAAGAGCAGTCCCTCAGCCGTTGGGGCGCTGATTACCTGGCAAGTGGGAGGGGTTAAGCGCAGCCGTTTCAGGACAGCCGGAGGAAGTTACCTCGCCTCACACGACCAACGTGAGGTGCTTGGCGCTGGACCAAACGGCAAAATCGAAAGTGTTGAGATTCGCTGGCCAAGCGGAAAAGTGGATAAACTTTCGAACCTGCCTATCAATACCTACATCAAAGTCGTCGAGGGTGAAGGAGCAAGAGGGCCTGCCAATGGCAGAAAGTAAATACCAGAGCAAGGCATTCGCTTAGCTCTCCGGCGCGCGAAATGCGGGCAGGATATGGCGAACCGCGCCTGCTCTTGAAAAATCATGAACGTAACTAGTTTTGTTCGGACAACGGCAATGCGTATCAAACACGTTTCCATCTCGCTGCTTCACCAGGGCGCCGTATTGGGAGTGTTAAGTTCTTTTGCATTCGCTTGTTCAATTAATGTGGCGGGCCAACGGCGTCACCCGCGAGATTCCGTTAAGCCACCTGCCATAACACCGCAGAACGCCGAAAGAACCGGTACTGCCGCCCCAACCCAAGACTTCGACGTGTTGTCCAGTCAGGCTGGTGCGGCCCGTGACGCCGACCGTATTGATGAAGCAATCACGCTTTACACACAAGCGCTGGCTCTCAAACCGCAGTGGGCCGAGGGTTGGTGGTATTTGGCCACGCTCTATTATGATCACGACAACTATAGCGAAGCCGCACGGGCTTTCAAGCAGACGGCACAGATACAGCAGAAAGCCGGCGCGCCGTGGGCCATGCTCGGTCTTTGTGAATTTCAGCTGGCTCGCTACGACGATGCTCTGATTCACATCCAGCAGGGTCGCCAACTCGGCCTGGGCGATAACGGCGAGTTGGCTCGAGTGATGCGTTACCACGAAGGCCTGCTGTCAATCCTAAAGGGTAACTTTGAAGTGGCGCAGCAAGCTTTGAGTTCGTTGAGTTACGAGGGTCTGAAGAGCGAAGATTTGATCGTCGCGCTGGGACTTGCGTCGCTGCGAATCGGCATGACGCCGAAGCAAGTGGACATCAACTATCCGGATCGTGACCTGATTCGCCGGGCCGGTCTGGCCGCGCACTTCGCGGCCCAGAAGAATATGTCTGATGCCCAGCGAGAATTTGACATGCTTGCTCGGGACTACGGCAAGATCGCTAACGTCCAGTATGCCTACGGGCTCTTCATGATGACCAACCGCGATGACGAATTGGCGCAGGCGGCCTTCGAGCGTGAAATCCAGAATTGGCCCAAACATGTCCTGGCCCGATGCCAGATTGCTAATATCAAGCTTCGCAACAAGGAAATTGAAAGCGGACTGAAATACGCCGAAGACGCAGTAAAGATGTCTCCGCGTCTACCTCTGGCCCGTTACCTGGTCGGGCGCCTCCTGATCGAAGCGGGCCAGAATGAGCGCGCAATTCAGGAACTCGAGACGGCCGCGCAAATGGTGCCCGGCGAGCCGAAGATTTTCTTCGCGCTCGCGCGCGCTTATACCAAAGCCAATCGCAAACAGGACGCGCAACGCGCGCGCGAAACGTTCACCAAACTGAGCGAGGCCGCACAGACTGAGGGACAGTCAAGTTCGCTGCCGGATGATAGCCCTGCCGACAAGCCGCAGCCTTGAGAGAATTCAAGGGTTTGCAAGCCGGCTTACGGGCGCGGAAGTGTCCCAACTTCCGTTTTCTCTATGAAAAATCTGTAGCCTCTGTGCTTCGGTGGTTGATAGGAGCACTCACCACCGCGAAATGAGAACAAAACACGCTGCACAGAGAAATTCAATTTCGGATTAATGTGTTATCCACAAAAAGAGACTCTGGTGGTAGTGATTTTCGTGACGCTATGCGCTGCGCTTGTTTGGTTCACTTCGCCGCAACGTTTGCGCGCGCAGGAACCAGTCATGAGCGCCGGCGGTAACGTTCAGGCTACGACCTCCTGGCGTCCGAACCGGAAGGACGCAAAATACGTCGGACCTCAAGCTTGCTCAAAATGTCATGAGGATGAGGTGAGCCAGCACTCGACGGCCATGGGCAAGGCGATGGAACCCGCCGCCGCCACCGTGGTTCTGCGCTCATACCCACGGCTCACCTTTCGCAACGGCAAATACTCCTATGAGATCATTAGTCACGGAGAGCAGAGTATTTACACCGTAACCGATGGCACGAATTCATTCTCCGAACCAATCCTCTACGCCTTCGGGCAAGGTAAAGCCGGCCAGACTTATGTGTTCCGGCGCAATGGCTCTTTCTACGAGAGTCGCGTTAGCTTTTATAAAGAACTCAAGGGTCTTGATTGGACGATGGGCTACCAAACCACTCTGCCGGCTTCCCTCGATGAAGCTCCGGGTCGAGCCATGAGCGCCGACGAGGCGCGAGATTGTTTCACCTGCCACACTACCGGCGCGGTTAGTGGCCTGCAATTGCAACTTGATCGTTTGATTCCAGGCGTGACTTGCGAGGCGTGCCACGGACCCGGTGCGGAACACATCGCCTCGATGGAGCGTAAAACTTTTAAAGATAAACGTATTTTCAATCCGGGAAACATGGGAGCAGACGAATTGTCGCAGGACTTTTGCGGATCGTGTCATCGCAGCGCAGAGCAAGTGATGACTAACAGGCAATTGCGTGGAATTGTTAGTCTGAGATTTCAGCCTTACCGGCTGTTTACGAGCCGCGGTCACGATCCGGATGACATGCGTCTTCGTTGCACCTCCTGTCACAATCCGCACGCTAATCCGGTCGAGGAGCCGGCCTTCTACGATGAGAAATGTTTTGCCTGTCATCGCTCAGGCGCCAGCCTGAAGTCCGCCTCGGTAGCCAAAGCGGAAGAGCAGGAAGGTCGCACCGACAAAGCCTGTCCGGTGGCTGAGCGCCAATGCGTTTCCTGCCACATGCCGAAACTGCCAGTGCCGGGTTCTCACTTCCTGTTCACGGACCATCGCATCAGAACCGTCAAGCCAGGCGAACCGTTTCCGAACTGATCTGGCTCAAGCATTCCTCGTCGATATTGATAGTTTCGCCAGGACGCGCGTCGATTTCTCTCGGCGTGAAGCTGGGATCATGAGCGGAATAAGAGATATTGTGTATCACCCGGACTTACTCTTGTTCGAATGGTTCCTAAGTAATCCACGCGAGCCGTTCCCGAGTTGGAGAAAGTCCAATGCGGAATGCATGGCCAGATCTTTCAAGGCTGAACGGTAAAGTGCCCGGTGCGTATAGTCGTGCTCGCGCCATCGGTCACGGTTGCTATTAGTCCGTACTCTCCCGCGGGAAAGGCGTCGAGAGGTATAGTGCCGGTATACTGGATACGGCCGTTCTTGTCAGGCGCCGGCAACTCTACCGGCAACTGCCCCAGCGACTTGCCACCCTGATCAAATTCGATGCTCATCCTCGGCGTGGTGGACGAGCCCTTTGCCGGATAGACTGTCAGCAACAAAATCAAGCCGCGCCCCCCAATCTTGTGCAGCGCTTCTCCCATGTTTGGATAGAGCAATACCTCGCCTACCTTGAAGGGATTAGGCGCCTGCTGATCCGCAGGCTGGAGTTTCTCGACTCGGCCGGCTACGACCAGACTGCTGACACGTAACTTGGCCGTGTCCGCCTCCCCCACCAGGAGGCTGCCATGGGTAACACCGCTTTGGTTTTTGGCTGCATCGTAGACAATTGACTCGACGGTGTATTGACCTGGATCCAGTTCGGTCTCTCGGTAGAACAGGACGTTGCCCTGCTTAGCCTGATCAAGCCCAGCAAGTTGTCCGGTCAGCACATACTGGCCGCTAAGCTTTCTCAACACTCGCTGCGACCCATCCGTAATTAGAACCACCACGGAGAAGTCCGTCCGATAAGTCTTTTTCTCGGGGTCGCCGACAAAACTGATAGCGCTTAACGGGGCGTCAACGATCACCGACACAAGACCGGATCCGTTGTCGTTAGGAAAGCTGAAAGCTGCGGCCTTCGTAGCCAGGGCGGTCGGTTGAGTCTTGCCCGCGAGGATCGCCAGCGCCGGCGCCTCAAAAGCCATCACCGGAGAATCGTAAGTAGTGGCGAGGGCGTAATAGCCTTTGCGCGCCTGAATGTCCGTCCCTGAACGGTTGACCTTGACGTTGATCTGACGGAAGCGGCCATCATAGTTTTGGTTTTTCGATGAATAGGTCAAGACGTAGTAGGAATGCAAATCTTCATTGACCTGGCGTAAGCGCTCGCCCGGGTTGTTGGTGGCGTTGACTAACATGCCGCCGGTCTGTTCGGCGAGCTGGCCGAGACCGCTCTCGGGACTCTTGCGAATCAGCGCTTCGTTTCGTTCCAGGTCCTTCATCATCGAGCCGAAGGCATCGCTGGAACTTGCCGCCTGGGCGGCACGCGTTTGGCCGAGCGTCGACAACAAGCTTCCTGCTTCGGCGTCGCTGCTCTTGACGCGCAGACCAGCGGCGTCAACTGCGTAGATGCTAACGTTAGCACGGTTCGCATTGCTGATTACGGCGCGGAAGTTTGACGCTACAGCAACCGGAATCGCCACCCCTTCCGAGAAAAAGATCACCGCCTTGCGCCCAGGCAGTTTCCCCATGGCCGAAATCACCGAAAGCAATCCGTCGGTTGTTGCCTGGCCCTTTTGAGTCTCTTCCAACCGTTCGAATTCCTGGGCGGCGCGCAGGCTCATTTCAGCCAGAGTAGCATCCAATGACACCCATCCGGGGGTATTCACATCCAGGCCTGCCCGCGAAATCTGCTCTCGAGCGTTAAGATTTTGCGTCGCCAGATTTGCGACCTGGGACGTGGTGACACTGGGAACGGTGGAGCTGGTAACGCCCGCGCGATCGATCGCCTGCTTCACGAGCTGGCCGTCGCTGGTAAACGTTTGCAGGACCGAGAGCGTTTGATCAATGCCGAAGACCCCAACGAAATCATTTCCGGCAAAACCGGCGCCGACGTAGCTCAATGCAGCATCATGGGCCCGCTTGCGAGATTCGACTGTAAGTCGATCAAAGATCAACGCGACTGCGCCGAGGCGACCGGAGTTGAAGTCGTCGATGACGCGGCCCGGCGCTTTTGAGGAAGTCGGCTTGGTTACTGTGTCTGCAACGGAGTCCGCATCGGCCGCTACTAAACGAAAAGACTTGATGTCCTGAGCGATGCCTTCTTCAAAAACTTGAAAATCAGAGACTTTGAGGTCCTTCACCGGACGCCCTTTCTTATCGCGAACCACGGCATCCAGCATAACTTCATTGGTGCCGACAACGACCTTCTCCTCGGCCGGCCGTTGCCCCGTCGGCGTTTGCGCCAACGTCGATATAGGAGAGATGATCAGGGCGAAAAGTAACGTGAGAGTAATTTGTTTAGTCATCTTGAACACCAAATGAAATCCAACAGCGATTGGTACGCTTTCAGCGAAGTGATAAATCACTTGTTCAGAGGTTCCCTTAGTCGAGCTCGGCCTTTCGCTACCACCACTCCGCGCTCCCGGTTCGGATAACGAACGACCTGGAAACTTTTGAGCAAGCCTTGCTACGGCGTCACCTGGACGCGTCTCGACGTTGACGCCGTAAGTGCTCCCTCTTGCACCGTGATCTTCAACTCATATTCACCGGGTTGGAATCTATCTAAAGGGATGGCGCTGAAGTACTGGATGCGACCGCTCTGATCCGGTTTTGGCAAATCGTAGGCGAGGTGGCCCATCGCACTGCCATTCTTGCTGATCTCCAAAGCCAGCCGCGGCGGCGTCGTATCACCGCGAGGAGGATAAATCGTCACGAATATCGGCAGCTCCTTATTGCTGGACTTGCTCACGGCGCCCAGATTTGGGTAAACAAGCACTTCGCCAAACTGGAACGGGCCCCTGGCTTCCGCCGTCGTGGAAGCGGCTGGTTCGGCACTCTTGATCAGTACTATGCTGCTTAATCGCAACCGGCTCTGATCGGCGGGGGGTACGTTGACGGTGGCCGTGTCGACGCTGGATTGGCCGCTGAGCGCATCGAAAACCACGGAGGCAATCGCATAACGGCCAGGATCGAGATTCGGCTGGCGATAGAAAATTACCTTGACGCTTTTGGCAGTCGCTAACTGGTCAACTGATCCAGTCAGGATGTACTGAGTACTAAGTTTTCTCACCACTCGTTGCGATTCGTCCTTAATTAGCACCACGACGGAAAAATCAGTGCGGTAAGTGTGAGTGTCTTTATCAACTGTAAAACTGACCGAGCCGGGCGGTATCTCAACCACAACTGGGACCAATCCTAATTTGTCTGATTCAGGAAAGCTAAAGGCGGCAACCCGCGCATCAAAAGCGTTGCGTTGCGGATTGCCGGCCAAAATGGCCAAAGCCGGGGCTTCATACGAAAGGACGGGCGTGCCATAGGAGGAATCAATGGCGTAGTAGCCCTTACGTGTCTGGACCTCTACGCCAGGCCTGTGCACCTTGAGCGCGATTTGGCGAAAGCGCCCATCATAGGCCGCGTTTCTCGGTGTATAAGTCAAAAGATAATAAGAGTGTAGATCTTCAGTGACCTGGCGCAATCGCGGACCAGGGTCGTTGGTGTTCGCAATCAACAGTCCTCCGGTTTCTTTCGCCAAGTCACCCAGGGCTCCGTCCGGATCTGATCGCATGAGAACTTCATTACGTTCCAGGTCTTTCATCATGGAACCAAAACTATCGCGGTTCTGACCCGCCTGCCTCAACCGGCCCTGGCCCAGCTTTGTTAGGGCGCTGCCTGTCTGACTGTCGCTGCTTTCGGCCCGTAGGCCGGCGGCGTCCACCGAGTAGATACTCACGTTGGCGCGGTTGGCATTTCCAATGACTGAACGGTAGTGGGCCATGACCGTCGTCGGCAAAACAACTCCCTCAGAAAAGAAGACGAGGGCTTTGCGCCCCGGGAGACGTCCCAACTCATTTATGATTGCCAGCAACCCATCGGTCGTAGCAAAGCCTTGCTGGTTCTTTTCCAATCGATCAAACCCTTCAAGAATATTTTGGGACATTGCGGCAAACTGCTGGGCCGCGGCAGCGGCCCCGATCGTGCTCGAAGGATCGCTGGTTTCTCCGGCTGACGACGCACTCTGATCCACCCGGGTAGAAAGCGCGGTTTGTTGGTCGCCAAGTTTGGCGATCTGGTCGGTATTGGAAGCGTAGCTGGAGGAACTATGAGAAAGCCCGCTTTCGATCGCTTGCCTCACCAGGGCTTCGTTGTTGGTAAATTTCTGCAGCACCTTAAGTGAAAGGTCGATGCCAAAAACGCCGACGAAGTCGTCCCGGCGCATTCCGCCGTTCAGATAATTCAGGGCTGCCAGTTTGGCGATGTTTCGTCCGTTTGGCGAGAGACGGTCGAAAACCAACGCGAGCGCGCCAATTCGATTCGGATTAGTGAGGACACCCTTGGAGCTGGGACGGCCGGGCGCAGTCGCAAGATCGCTTTCGGCGGGGTTCACACTATTGTTTGCTTTAGGGTTTCTGTCAGTGTTGGGTGTGCCGGCGTCGCCCTCGCGCCTCACTAGTTGAAAAGACTTGATTGCTTGTGGTACGCCGTCCTCCAGGACTTCGAAATCTGATGCAACCAGATCTTTTACCGGCCGCCCTTTTTTATCTTTGACGACCGCGTCCAGGACCACCTCGCTCGTGCCTATGACGATCCGATCCGGCTCCTGGCCCGATCCCTCCGGAATTTGAGCGAGAGTTGATCGAGGTGCAATTACACTTATTAGTAAAGACAAAAGCAATATAGAGACGATCCAGATCCTCATGATGAAGCCCTCAATACTTATTCCTTACTTAGGTTTGTCACTTACTAGCCTGGGTCCAACGAAAGCTCTTTCAGGGCCGTTTGGCCAGTGGGTCGGAGCCTTCCCTGATTGTGACGTAACGATTGACGACGATGTCCTTCAGAGTTGTGACCTTGCCGCTGGGCCAAAGCACGCTAAGCGCATCAACCTTCTCGCGGTGGCCGAGACCAAAGAGAATCCGTTGGTCGGAAGCCGAGCAATAACTCGTTCCACCAAGAAGTTGTTTGGTGCGTTGCACGCCTCCTGCGCTTAATGTCACCTTCGCTCCGACCCCATCGCGACTGGACTTAGTACCGACGAGACTTACCCCCAGCCAATGGTTACTGTCACCGCCGTCGTTACGCAGCAGCATAGGAGGCTCGCCAGCGTTCAACAACAGTAGGTCAGAATCACCGTCGTTATCAATGTCGCCGATAGCCAGGCCGCGCCCGAGGAACGATTTCTTCAACGCAGCTCCGTGTTGGGCCGCCACTTCACGGAATGCCTTGCCGGTATTTTCAAATAGGAAGGGCGGCTCGGCATACGTCGTCTGGGAAAAGAATTTGTTGATAGGTTCAAAGGGATGGCCGTTAAGAACAAACAAGTCTACCAGTCCGTCGTTGTTGTAATCCAAGAAGCGCGTGCCAAAGCCACTCATCACGTAACTTATATTTCCCAGCCCCAGCTGGCCTGTTATTTCGTCGAACGTGCCGTCTCCATTGTTGTGCCAGAACGCATTTGTTTGCTGTGAAAAGTTGGTGACAAAAACATCCTGGTATCCGTCCCCATCGAGATCTTCTGCGTCAACACCCATCCCGCCGCGAGCGCTTCCATTTGGATCTAAGGCACAATCGGCCTCCAGGGCGACCTCTGAGAAAGTGCCGTCACCACTGTTGTGAAACAGAAAGTTTGGGACGCCATCATTAGCCTGAAAGAGATCCATTTTTCCATCGTTATCATAGTCGAAGGCAATTACGCCCAGGCCTTTGCCGATATGCTGGCTGATTCCTGCTTTCTCGCTGACATTCGTAAATGTGCCGTCACGGTTGTTGTGGTAGAGCAGGCTCGCCGAGCCTCTGAACTTTCCCAGGTAGCAATAGGGACGACCCTCAAAGAAGTCGCAAGCGACTTTGCCGTCCGGGTCGAAGCTCAGGTAATTGCAAACGAAAAGATCGAGACAACCGTCATTGTCATAATCAAAAAAAGCGGCGCTCGTGCCCCATTCCTTATTGCCAACTCCGGCGCGCGCGGTCACGTCGGAAAAGGATCCCTTGCCGGTATTCAGGTAAAGTTTGCTCGCACCATAACCCGTGATGTACATGTCTGGCCAGCCGTCATTATTGTAATCGCCAACGGTCAGGCCCATGCCCAGCATGCTATTAAGGATGCCTGAGCTTTCGGTCACGTCGGTAAAAGTGCCATTGCCATTGTTGCGATAAAGAACGTCTCTAAGAATAGTTTGCGGATCGGTTTGTGGCGTTTGCGAATAACAAACGAGGTAAATATCGAGGAGCCCGTCACTATTGTAATCGATGAAACCTCCCCCTCCTCCCATCGTCTCAATCAGGTACCTGGTACCGAAAGTCAGGGTGTTGATGCCCCATTTGATGCCAGCGATGCGAGTGATGTCGACAAACTCGACTGGCTTTGATTCATTTTGAGTGCTTCTCCTCTGATGTTCATTTGCCCTCGCGCAAATCAGACAGGTCATTACGATGATTGGAGCGACAACTAAGGCCTTCATAGAAAGGTACCCTTGGAACGTTCAGTCAAATTGTGCAGTGCCATTTCGCCTGTTGATGCTCAGCTGCGCACCTAATAATTACTCTCTTACAGAATTAAATTTGCGGCGTCATGCTACGCAAGGGGTCGACAATCCCATTGCTGGCCTGGTTTTTCGCAGGCTCGTTTTATTAAAACGGTCCAGGATTGATCGCAGACTTGCTTCCGCGCTGGTTTCAGTCTTCGAAGTGCCGAGTCTTGATAGTAAACCGAACAAAGTCAAGCTCAAATTGCGGCAATAATAGCCTTGCGGAGGGTTGGGTGAGAGATTCTGAGAGGCGTCGCAGATCAGCATTGCTACCCCGCGGATCGTCGCTGAAAATGTTCTAAGTCGGCCGTCAGAAAGGCGCGCGCACGGCTAGTCAGTAAATGATCGCATTAGCCTCCCTTCCGTAAAAACCCGAGGGCCAACTGAAAAAGATCTTGACAAATAAGTTCATGACATGATATTCACCTTTTGGTTGGTCGTGCAACAAACTTTTTCATCCTAAATAATCTTCGTTTCGCTTTGATTGGCATCTGATTTTTTGCCGGAGCGTCTGTTTTCCCGACGCTTTAAGGCCTAAATTGTCGTTCCCTCAAGCAGAGTTTTTTTCGAGTCGTTAAGGATCCAAGTCAACCCGTTTCCGGTCTGTTGGAGGATGCTTATGTTTCTCAAAGGACAACCGAAGCTGTCGCTCGATACGTGTGGTGGTGAGAGAGTTGATTCGAGCAGACAGGGAAATGCTTACGCCTTCCATTTCTTGCTGGGCCTACTGCTTTTGCTGTTCACCGCAGTCGTTTCTTTAGGCCAGGGAGTAAACGGTACCTTGCGAGGGGTTGTTAAGGACGAGAAAGGCGGCCTCGTGCCTAATGCAGGGGTCACGCTCACCAGTGTCGACCGCGGCGATGAGCGCTCGACAAAGTCTAATGATGAGGGTGGTTATATTTTTACTGCGGTGGCGCCTGGTAAGTACACGATCAAGGTTGAAGCTCCTAACTTCAAGACAGCCAGTACCGAAGTGTCAATAGCGCCCAGCGAAAGTCGCAGTTTGGACGTTGGCTTGGAAGTTGGTGCTCCCAGCGAAAATATAACGATTACAGCAGAGGCCTCGCCGATTAAGACAGACACGGGCGAGCGCTCGGACACGCTTACTGCAAGGCAGATTGACAATCTATCGATTATCGGTCGGAGTGGGTTAGAGCTCTTACGGATTTTGCCTGGCGTCGTAGCGCCCGATCCGGGTGACCCAAATAGCGGTATTGATCGCGTTACGTTTCAAGGAGGCGCGAATGCCACTGCAAACTATACCGTCAACGGCATTCGCGGCCAAAACAACAGCGTTAGCATAGATGGCTCGCGGGTCATCGACATCGGTGCGAATAACGGTACTATGATAACGCCTAATGTTGACATGGTTCAGGAAGCTACAATTAAGAGTAGCAACTATGCGGCGGAGTACGGGTCGGGCGGAGTTCAAATCTCTTTTACCACCAAGGGCGGTGGCAAGGATTTCCATGGCGAGGTATATGATTATATCCGCCCCGGCAAGCTACAGGCCAATGATCGTTCCAGCTCCTCGCAGGGCATAGCGAGGCCTCCTACCAGCTTTCAATACCCTGGTGGCAATCTCGGTGGCCCGCTGCTTCTTCCCATCAAGAACTTCAATAAAAACCGGGACAAGCTGTTCTTCTTTGTAGGCTTTGAGGTGCAACGCCAAAAGCCGGATCGGGGAGCGAGATTTGGCACCGTCCCGACGCAGGCAGAACGGAATGGGGACTTCAGTCTGTCTCCAGCTTTTACCGGGCAAGGGCGCCCTGCTAATCACCTTTGTCCTCCAGATACTATTGGCTGGAGTGATTGCAATGGCGGCGGCGGTTTGGGAGCCGACGGTGGCGCGAGATCGCCGGTACCCAACGGAAACTTTGTTCCTTACAGGAATGCTCTCGGCTCGGCCTTGCTAAACCTCTACCCGCTACCAAACTTCGTCCCTCCAGCGGGAAGTATCTACGCGCTGCAGCGCAATAACTATGCTTCGAACTTTGTTTCCCCGGAGAATCGCACTGATCTGAAGATGCGGTTCGATTACAAGGTGAGCGACAGCACTAACGTCTATTTGCGTCTTGCGCGGGAAAGCGAGAGCGATGATAGCCCCTATGGCATTTGGTGGGGGCCCTCAGCTTTTGAGCTTCCCAGTCACGTGGTAGGAACGAATCTGGGCCGTTCCGCAGCGGCCAATATTACAACCGTGCTGAGCCCGACCATGACCAGCGAGTTGGTTATTAGCGGCAGCAAGCTCAAGCTACGATATGACTATAGTGATCCATCCAAAGTTTCGAAGTCTGCTTTGGGCGTACAGAACATAAAGTTGCCTTGGGATAATACGAGCCGGGCTCCTCAGACTCCGTATGCTTCAGTTGCACTAATCAACGGTTGGGCAAATGGCGCCGGCAACATGTGGCAACCAGGTGGTCTACCGCTGTTTGCGATAAACGACAGCTACTCCGCTACTGAAACCTTGTCCAAGGTTTATGATAATCACACTCTAAAGTTTGGCGGCTTAATTGAGCGGGCCACGAAGGTGCAAAACCTCAACAGTGTAGCGGAGGGACGCTTCGAGTTTGAGGGGGATCAAGCCAGAACCACGGGCAATGCCTTTGCCAATCTATATACCGGCCGTATTAACAATATTCAGCAGAGTACCGAAGTGCCAACGGGCCACTTCAGATTTTGGAATTTCGAAGGTTACGCTCAGGATAGCTGGAAGATGCGGCCGAATGTGACAGTAGAATTCGGTGCCCGCCTCGCTCTCTTCACGAACAATACCGAACAGACTGGACTTGCCACCGTCTTTGATCCCAGCGCCTACGTCCGTGGTCAGGGAGCATATCTGTTGGGAGCGAATGGTCAGCCGGATCTTAACCGGCCGAACGGTTTTCTCACTTTCAAGAATGGGCAGATCCCCAAGGGGGTCTACGACAAGAATGCTCCGCTTCGAGTCTCTCCTCGCTTGAACATCGCCTGGGATATTTCCGGTAAGGGTACTACGGTCGTCCGGGGTGGCGCTGGTGTTTTCTATAACCGGGTGCAGGGCAACTATCAATACGCCATCCAGACCCTGGCGCCAAATATGGAAGTCATCGGAGTCGATAGTTGGGGGACTGCTCCTAACAATGACCTTTCGTTTAACAACCTGACGAATTTCAACCCCTTCAATACAACGTCTCCCTTCTGTCGATGCGTAGCGGGAGGCATATCCCAGGATCGTAACTCGAATGTGATTCCCAGAATCACCACGCTGAGTCTCTCGGTCGCCAGACGCTTGCCGTTCCAGAATGTTTTGGAAGTTGCGTATGTTGGTACTTTCGGTAGGCACCTACCCCAAAGGACAGGTCTCAACTTTATCCTTACGCCCAAGACTTCGGGCACTTTCCTTGCGCCCGGCGGAAATCCGGCTGGTACGGTCGATCTTTCTAATGCACAGCAACGCGCGGCGCTGGGCCAAAACGGCGGCGCCTTTGCAAACTTGTTGCCGTTTCCTGTTTTTTCGCCTGACAATGGCGGCGGTATCCAGTTGCAAGAGTTTATCGGAACCTCGAATTATCACGCGCTGCAGGTTACTCTAAATAGGCAGTTAGGGAAGAGTTTGCAGTACTTTCTGACCTATACGTTCTCAAAGGCGTTGGGAACTACGTCGACCAACGAGTCGGATGGCGACGCGATAATTGATCCGATAGACACGCGTGGACGCAGTTATGGTGTCCTGCCTTTCGACAGGACCCATATTCTCAATTTGTCCTACAACTATGAATTTCCAAAACTGGCCCGCGGATCGTTTTCCAATCCTTTCACCCGTGGCTTACTGAATGGCTGGCAAATGTCGGGGATCACGACTTTCCAGAGTGGCCATCCAATTCGGATCAAGTTTACCGGAGCTATCAACAACACCAGTTCCGTATTCGGAAACTTTGGGTCGTACGCAGTGGTTGGAACAAATGCTCTAAGTTCCTCGGGTGTGGCGCCAGTAGTTTTGCGCAACGCCACAACGGGCAACGGAAACATCAACAGCTTATATATCGATCCGACAGCATTCGCAGTACCTGCCCCTGGCAGCAGCGGACCCTATCAGTCTCCGTTCTACCTGCGCAGCCCGACGACGAATAACTTCGATGTGACATTTTTCAAGAACTTCAAAATGAGCGAGACCAGGAAGCTCCAGTTCCGGGTTGGGTTCTTCAATGTCTTTAATGAGGCGTTTGCCAATCCGGATACCACTCCTTCTGATATTGGCAACTATAGCGGCGGTAGCCTGACCTTAAACACGAGGAACAAGTTTGATCCACAGTATGTTAACAACCTGTGCTATCAACTCCCGATCGGAACTCCCAACGGTACCGGCACGTTGGCGGCTGCCGGTAACCCGCAGCCGCTCAAGGCTGGCGGCAGTGTTTCTGTAACCGGAGTCTGCGATCCAACTAAGGGTTTTGAGATCGATCCGAATTCGGCCGCTACGTTCGGCAAGATTATCAATAAACACGGACACCGCAGGGTTGAACTGGCGTTGAAGTTTTACTTCTAAGGCGGTCCTTTTGTAGCTAAGCAGATTCTGGTGCGAGAGAGGCCGCGGCCTCTTTCGCGCCAGAATTCTTTTATGCCTCGGGTCAGTCAATTGTGCCGGCGAGTCTGAAGACGGAGGGCGCAATCAGAACTCCTTATGCCAATCGAAAAGACCCCCGCTGTAGCCGACGCTTTTTCGCTGCCGGGATCTTGCTGGCACTTTGTCTGGGAGGATTGGCGAATGCGAGCGCCCAGGATAGGAATGTTGCAGTGCCATCGCGGCCGGGTACGTTTGTTACGATCCAAGGCCGCGTCTCTCTGTCTGACGGAAGGCCGGCAGCCCGCGCGCTGGTAAAACTGACTACGCGAGGAGGCGTACCTCGCCAGACGTTTACTAACGATCAGGGGCGTTTTGAGTTCAACCAAATGGAAGACGGTGGCTACGTCTTGACAGCCAGCAGCTTGGCGGACCCTGGTCAAACTTCCGATGCTGTAGAAGCAGACACGAGCAGTACCGCCACTGGCACTCTAAACGTAAGCCTCACACTTCATCCACCCTCGGAAGCCGCTAAGAAACCCAAGCCCGGCGTGATACGCGTTGGTGAGTCTGCTCGGAAAATCCCAAAGGAGGCGCGCAAGGCTTTCGAGCGAGGTCTCAAGTTCAAGGCAAACAATGAGGCTGGCAAGGCATTGGAAAGTTTCAGCCGGGCCATTGACCTTTGCCCGGAATACCTGGAGGCGTTGGCCGAGCGTGGCGATCTTTACGTCTTGCAACGCAAACTCAACGAGGCAACCGCGGATTTTGATCGCGCCTTGAAGCTCGATGACCACTTTGGACCGGCTCTGCGTGGAGCCGGTTACTGTAAGCTCGAAAAACGGCAGTTTGCCCCGGCGGCCGACGATTTCGAGCGAGCAATTCTAGCCGAACCTGAAAATGCCAGCACTTATCTGTTGCTGGGTATTGCGGATCTTGAGTTGGGTCGGCGGGAACCAGCTAAACAGGCCCTGGAAAAGGCATTGACTTTTACGACTCAACGTATGTCACGTGCTCACATCTATCTGGCTAATCTATACGCTCTCGAGCACCAGTATCAGCAAGCGGCGGACGAGCTTCGCAAATACCTCGACGCGGAGCCGACGGCGCCTGACGTGAAGTCAATGCAGGAGGTCGAAGCCAGGTGGCGGGCACGCGTGGCGGCGCCCTAGGACCTCAACTTCGCGCTACCTAACGCTTATGGTTTTGGTTAGTTTAATGTCTGCGGAAGAACCGCCGATCATAAGCTGCACGGCACCATTCTCTAACACGAACTTATGCCGCGATACGCTCCAGTAAGCAAGCTGTTCTGCTTTTAGTTCCAGGGTTACGGTTCTGATTTCGCCAGGTCGCAACGCGATGCGCTTGAATCCCTGTAACGCCTTGACTGGTCTCGGGACGGAAGAGTTCAAGTATTTCAGATACAACTGAACGACTTCTTCACCGGCGCGCCTTCCCGTGTTTCTGATATCGAAAGTTACGCGGATGGAACTGCCCGCTCTAATTGAAGCCGCACTCGCCCGCAGATTGGCATACCCAAAAGTCGTGTAGCTCAAACCGTAACCGAAGGGATAAAGCGGCGCGCCCTTAAAGTACATGTAAGTCCGCCCGTGCCGAATGTCGTAATCCATCATCGGCGGTAACTGCTCAAGCGACCTGGGCCAGGTTTGCACGAGT
>Ga0070698_100002046_pt1 | contig 22408 bp, 26 predicted proteins | sample KBSK1502metaG_FD_65477 | JGI IMG/M metagenome (GOLD analysis project Ga0070698, IMG submission 65477) | Corn, switchgrass and miscanthus rhizosphere microbial communities from Kellogg Biological Station, Michigan, USA - KBS K1-50-2 metaG | ecosystem: Host-associated > Plants > Roots >...
GCCGCTGTTCCGCGGGCGGGGCCTGTGCGGGCCTGACGGCAAGCCGGGCTGGCTGTCACCGCGCCCGACCCGATGTCGGCCCGGGAAGTTGCCGTCCATCCTCCCCCGGGCCTGGCGGCCGCCGCGCCCCCGCCGTCCCCCGGGGGGCCGCGCCCGCGCCGACGGCGCGCCGGCGCCGGAAGCGTCCTCCGTCCGCTGCTTACTGGCGCGTGCGAGCCAGCTCGGCCCGGGCGGCGTCGAGGTCACGCTCGGCCCGCTCGGCCCGGGCGCGCAGCTCGCCGCGCGACTCCTCGAGCACCTGGGCGCGGGATTCCAGGGCGGCCCGCAGCTCGTCCCGCTCGCGGGCGGCGTCGGCGCGCAGCTGCGCGAGTTCCTCGGCGTGCGCCGTGGTCACCTGAGACAGGCGGCTGGCGGTGTCGGTGAGCCGGGCGAGGATCTCGTCTCGTTCCCGTTCGGCGTCGGCGCGCAGCTGGCCGGCCTCGCGTGCGGCGTTTTCGCGCACCCGCGTGGTTTCGGCGCGTGCGTCGTCGGCGCGTGCCTCGGCGGCGGCGGCCCGCTGGCCCGCCTGCGCGGCCTGCGTGACGGCCTGGTCGTGAGCGTCGTTGGCGGCGCGGACGAGGGCCCCGGCCTCGGCCAGGGCCTGCTCGATCGCCTCCCGCGCCTGCGCCTCCGCCCGGCTGGCACGCTGCCCGGCCGCGTCGATGGCCGCGGCCTTGTCCTCCTCGGCCCGCGCGACCGCGCTGTCCCGGTCGTCCTCGGCGATGGCGATGCGCGCCTGGGTTTCCTCGCGGATCCGGTCGAGCTCGGCGGCGTGCGCGGCGGTGGCCTCGGCCAGTCGGTCGTGTGCTTCGCGGGCCCGGGCGTTCGCGGCGTCTACGTGCTCGCTCATCAGCTCTGCCGCCTCGTCGGCGTCGGTGCGCGACCGGTCGGCCTCGGCTGCGCGCTGCTCGGCGGCGGCGGCCCTGGCCTCGGCGGTGGCAGCGCGCTGCTCGGCTGCCGCGCGTGCTGACTCGACTTCGGCTTCAGCGGCAGTCGGGTCGCTCAGCGTGGATGCGGTCTCGGCGAGCCGGGAGCCCGCCGTGATGAGCTTGTCGGCCAGGCCGCGCATCTCGCGCAGTATCTCGGCTCCGTGCACCCGCGCCATGGTGACGGGCTGCTCAGCGTCCGCGTCCGTGGTGACCACGCCGCGCTCGGCGTCGGCCAGGCGCTTGCGCTCCCGCCACGCGGCCACTGCGGTGTGCTCCGGGTTCTCGCAGTACTCGGGCGGGCGGCCCGTTCTGGCGGCTAGGCGCGCCGACTGGTCGCAGCCGGGGTACTTGCAGGTCACGGTGACGGGCTGCTCGGTCATGGCGTCTCCTGGGAGCTCTAGTGGTGCTTAACACGAGCCTACGCGGGCGCGCGATGAAAGTAAAGAAAGTAATGAAAGAAAGTAATGAAAGAAACGAAACTATTCCGGCTTCGCGTCTACGTGCGTCAAGCACGGCTCACTCGCTGTCAGATCGCAGCCGACCTGGCCATCTCCCGAGCGATCTGGTCACATGGATGGCCACTTCTCGCGAGGCCTGGCCAATCCGCAGGTCGCGATGAGCGTCGCAGCGGAGACGGCTGCGGACGCTGGCGACAACTCCGGAAATTGGCCACACCCGATGAGACAGACGAGGCGCGGCAGCGTCTCATGGCAACTGGCCAACAGGGAGGTCAGCGGCATGAGCAGTGGCCAGACCAAAGGAGACCTGACAGTGAGGGTTGGGGGGTTGGCGTCCGGCCGGACCTCCCCCATCCCTGATAGCCGCCAGATCCGTGAGCCGGAGGAGGGAGTCAAGCCCGGCTTCGCGTGTACGTGCACCCGGCACCTTCACCGGTAGCGGTTGCCCTGCGGTCACGGCCGGGCTTGACGCCCGCTGGAGGCGAACCACACTTGCCAGGCGGCGGGATGGGGGAGTCCCTTGCACCTTCCGCGTACCGGGAGGCCACCCTCCGGGCCACTCCCCCGCCACCGCGGCCGCGGCCAGTATTGGTCACACGCCAACCGAAGCCGGGGCCCACAGCGAGGAGGGCACCATGGCACGTCGTCTCTACTGCCAGGACTCCTACGGCAAGGTGCAGCGGGCCCGCTCCGCCGAGCGCAGCCGGGGCCTGCCCGCCGGCCTGTTCACCAAGTTCCTGATGATCCTGGCCGTCCTCGTCGTGCTCGCCCAGCTGGTCCACTGACACGCGAAAACACCCCGCCCGGCAGGGAAGCCCGGGCGGGTGCCTCGTGGTGCCCGTGCATGATGCACGTCTCCTAATCTCTTACTCTGTTACTTCCTTAGTTACGTACTAACAGAGTTCGTTACTAACAGATAAGCAGAGTACGTAACTAACAGATAGTCGGAGTCTGTTACTGCTAGACTGCGTAAGATTCGGAGTGTCGTAGCCCGGAACTGCCAGAGTCGGGGCGTAGGATCGGCCCGTTCCTGGCCGCCAGGCCAGCGAGGGGAAAGGGGCAACAGGGGATATGACAGCGGCAGATACCGCGCCCGCGCCTCCGATCACTGAGGCGAGAATCGCCAGTCCGTGGATAGTGGCGGTCCCCAACCAGAAGGGCGGCGTCGGCAAGACCACGCTGGCGTTGGCGCTCGCCGCGGTGACGGCGGACGCCAATGGCCGCGCCCTGGTGATCGATGTCGACCCGCAGAGCTCCACGGCCGATATGGCCGAGCGGATGCTCGACCCGGGGTTTGACTTCACTCACGAAAAGGATCCGGCGATGCTCACGCGGCTGCGCGAGCTGCGCAACTACGACATGGTGTTCATCGACTGCCCGGGCAACCTGGAAGACACCGAGACGCTCGGCGGCGTCCTGGCCGTCGCTGACTACGCGGTGATCCCGTTCACGCATGACCCGCTGGCTGTCCGGCCTACAGTCCGGACAGCCCGGTACGTGGCCAAGCACGGCGTGCCTTACAAGGTCATCCTCAACAACGTTGACCCGCGGCTCGGCGCCGACGAGATCCGCACCGCCTGGGCGCTGCTCGACGGCGGGGAGCTGGCCCGGTTCCGGTGCGCGGTGCGGGGCTACCGGGCGTACTCAACCGCGCTGGCCAACCGGCAGACCGTGATCCAGTACCGGGGCCGGTACGCGGCGAACGTCCGGGAGGACGTCAAGCGCGTGCATACCGAGCTGCTGCTCGACCTCGGCCGTCTGGCCGCCGGAAAGGACGTGAGCTGATGCCCCGCCAGAGCGTCGCTGACCTGCTCGGCGAAGTCGACCAGGAGGGGACGCCCGCGGCCGCCGCGCTCCCGGCCAGGCCTGCGGGTGAGCCAGGCACCCCGGCGCCATCACTGACCGCGCCGTCACGCAGCCCGGAGAGCGTGCAGCGCCGCCGGGAGCGTGGCCCGCGGCGGCCCCGTGATACTGGCACTTCCGGAGTAACAGAGTCACAGACTCCCAAATGGCAGCGCCTTGAGCGCAAGGAACTGCGGCTGCGGGCCGACCAGCTCGACGAGCTGGCCCGGATCCGCCGGACGCTCAACCGTCAGCGCGGGGGAGAGGGCGAGCGGATCACTGAGAACACGCTTATCCGCGTGGCCGTGGACCTGCTCTTGACCCGGGCCGGCCGGCTCCGCGGGACCACAGAAGACGAACTCCGGAAGTCTGTAACTTCGTGATTTGCGATCCCGGCCGTCGGCTGGTTGTGACCTGGTGTGATACTCGAATGCGTGCTCGATGATCGCCCGCGGGCTGACCGGATCCTGGTAGCGCAGCTCACGGGGGAGGCCCGCCACCGTGCCCGGTGGCGTGAGCTGAGCGAGGCTGAGGAGGCCGCCGCGGTGGCTGCGCTGCGCGAGCTCGCGGCCGGGCGTGCCGACCTGCTGGCTGAGGTGGCCGGGCTCCTCGAGGGCGTGGCCGAGGGCGACTTGGATGAGCCGCTGGCCCGGCAGGGCGCGTGGCTGTGCCGGAAGGCCGGGGCCGACCTGGACGCGATACCGGCGTGGATGGAGGAGGGGAGGCGGCGTCGGGCCGCGGCGCGGCGGCCGCCGTTCTCCGGCGGCTTGCCCGGCGGGGGAGTGCGCCTCTAGCCCTGGCCGTCTGGGGGCGGAGTTCCGCGAGCCTGGCCTGGACTTCGGTTTCTCGGCGTACGTGCGCGCGAGCCCGGCGGCCAGCTGGCTGCCCGACCTCGGCATCTGAACCGCGCCGGGTAAACCATGAGGATGTCATCTGGCACCGGAGAGTGTAAGCGGTGAGGTTTCGTCGGCCTAATACGTCAGAGCTAGATGCGAGCTCCGGGTCGTTGACGGCGGTTACGACATGGTTCGGGAGGGTGGTCCGGCTGGATTGCGGTCAGTCCGGGGCTGCCCGCTCCGAGCCGGCGGCGGCGCCGTGGTCATCGTGAGCTAGCCGAACCTGCTGGGCTGACCGGAGGAAAGGGCGGGCGAGTCTGCGGGACTGATGCACGGCTCTCCCTTAAGTCCTGAGAATAGTGATTCTCAGGAGCAGACGGCCAACGTGACTCCTGAGAACGTGGCGGGCAGCAGGGCCGTCCGCACTGGACCGACTCCAGAGAACGCAGCCATACTCGAGCAGTACGGCCGCCGCCCAGTGCGGCGGGAGGTCAGCGCGATTCGCTGGCTCGTCGGGGACGCCACCAGGCTGTGGTCGGCCGCCGGGCCCGGCAACCTCGCCCTGGCCGGGCCCACGCTGCGGCTCTTGCATCCCACAGCCGGGTAAGTTACTCTGTCTACATGCGTCGACAGTTGTAGACGCACGTAGACAGAGAGCAAACAAAGATATGTGGGGAAGGCTGCCATGAAGACTGTGAGCATCCGGGACCTGCGGGGGGCCGGCCTCCGCGAGAGCAGCCTCAAGGGTGAGTTGCTCGCGCTCGCGAATCACCGGGTACTGATCGGAGTCTTCGTTCCTGCGACCTCAGGCTGGGTTGAGCAGGTCCTCGACTACAACTGGTCGCACGTGCGTCAGAGCATTGCCGAGGGCGAGCAGGCGATGGCCGCAGGCCCGCCCATGGTCACGCTCGATGGCGTGCTGGCCGTCGCCAGCGATGCCGACGATGAGGGACAGAGCCCTGATCCGCGAGAGGCCGCGACGGCGGGATTGGCCGCTCAGCTTTCGGGGGCCATCGTCGGCAAGGAGGCGGTATTGGCGTCGGCCAGCAGGGAAGCCATCGCGGGGTTGAGAGGAGCGCTGGGCCTCCCGGGGCCAGTCCCCGGCCCCGGGGCCGGCCAGGATGAGCCCCCGGCGCGTACCGTCCGCATCGGAGACCTGTCGGCGGCCTTGATCGAGCGGGCTGGCATGGCCGGGCAGACCCTGGCAATTACCCACGACCGGGAGCTGATCGGGATAGTGATACCCGTTACGCCGGACCTGGTGCAGTTCCTGATCGAGCAGAACATATCCCGGGTGCTGTACAACATCGGCCTGGGGGAGAAGCAGATCGGCACGGACGAGAAGCTTGCCACGCTCGACCAGGCCCTTGGTGAGGCCAGCCAGGCCCGCTCAGGGAGCGCGGCAAGACGATCGGTGCCCGGCGGCTCCGCGCCTGGCACCGTCCGGCCTCGGTTACATGTCCTGAGCCGCCGGCAGGGATGGTCGTGGCGTAACGACCCGCGCGGTAGGAAGGCAGGTTAATGCCTGATGACGCATCCCGGGCGGCTAGTTATGCCGCAGCCACCGAGAACCTCCGGAGCGCCACTCGGTGGCTGCTGACTGCGGCAGCGGCGGCGGGAGCAGCGGTGGCGGCCGGCCTGCAGCTCACCAGCATCGGATCGCTGGATATAGATGACTGGCCCCGGCTAGCCGCCGCCGCAGCCGGCCTGGCGGGTGCGCTCGGCGCCGTCGGCTACATGATCTTGCGGACCAGCCGGCTGCTGACCAATGAGTGGATCACTCTAGCCGACCTGGAACTGGACCAGTTCAAGACGCGACTGCGTAATTCCGGCCGCCGGCGGGACAAGCAGCGCGCCGCGGCGATCGACCGCGTCTATGACGAGCTCCAGGTTTACCGCGACGAACTCTACGGCGACGTCGCCGAGTCGATCTCCGACTTGTATAGCAAGTTCATCAAGGCCAATGACACGGCCCGGGCGCGCACCGGCTCCGGGAAAGGCTCCCGCCGCCGCGGGATATCTCCCTATCTTCCCGGGCAAGCGGAAGCGGCGGCCGCTCTCAGGAGCTCCGTGGACACGGTCGTGCAGGCTGCGAACTACTTCTACACGCGGTCTGAGTTCGCCGCATTGCGCCGGCATCTGGCGAGGGCCGGGGCAGTGTTCGCTGTCAGCATCGTGATCTTCGCCTATGCCGCTAATCCGCCCAGGCAGGCACCGGCTGGCAGGACCGTCCAAGCCCACCAACCTGGCCTCCCTGCCCAGCCGGCTGCCGTCCGGGCCGAAGGACCGCAGCTGGCGTGCTGCTTCCCCGCTGCGGTCCTGACGGCCAGCAGCTAGGAAGAGCGAGGTCTCCGGGTGAATCCGGAATCAACGGGGAGGATGTCCAGCACATAGAAGCCCCGGCGTGCCGCATAGCCCTGTTCCCGCCGGAGCCGCTGGAGTTCCTCCTTGGACATGGGCCGGTGAATCGCTATGTACCCGTCAAAACTGAGGGGGGTTGCGGTGTATACCGCAAAGGCGGGGGCGGCGCGGTCGGCATAGTCCCTGCCGCCTTCATAAGGGTCGAACTCGTATTCCTTTCCGGCGTTCGGCCCGCCAGCAAGTTCCACCCGCAGCGCATCAGCTAGGCGATCCCGGTCCTTCGCAAACCGCATCGACAGGACGGCCCGCTTTGCCGCCGGGCCCAGTACCACCTCATACGAGCCATTCACCCTCGTCACCCCCCGCCCTGAATCCTACGGGCTAGGGGGCTGTTGAATCTATAAAGATAGACTCCAAGGAAGCTGTAAGTTGAGTCAGTGCATCATTTGCCTCTTGCATGCAATTACTGCTCATAGGTTTACTGCTCATAGGTTAGCCGCTTGAACCGAGCTGTAATTTCAGAGGCGTAACTCCTGCCTGCCTGCAGCGCTGCCGGGCCGCCCCTGCCTCTTACCCCGGCTCTGGCTGTCCAGGTCCCGGTTCCGGTGCCCCCTGCCCTGCCCGCGCCTTCCTGTCGGTGAGACCCCCGGCTCATGCGCTGACCGCGTTCCGCACGCGGTTACTTCCGTCTATGGCGGGCGCGGTCTGGAGCAGCGCGTGGACCGGGTGATAACCCGCTGTATCACCCGGTCAATGGCGGTGCTCGGCGCTACCATCCGGTTCATGCGCGGGAACCTGCGGCTCGTCTTGGCGCGGCGGATGGCCGGGGCTCTGCGGGCCGCTGGGGTGCTCAGGGCCGAAACCCTTGGGGTAGGCCGGGGCGCTGCGGCGCAGTTCCTGGTACCACGACTCATCGTCCAGCGGCTCGTCGTGGCCGGACTCCCCGGAGCCCTCCGGGGCCGGGTCGTAGCGCGGCTCGCCGTAGGTCATGCCCTCCAGGCGCGGATCGGCCGAGCGCGAGCCGCCGTGGACGGGATTTGAGTAGCCTGGGTCCTCGTAGCCATAGTCGTCCATGGCCGGCTGCTGGTATATCGGGCCGGTGCCGTAAGCGGACCCCAGCACCTCCCGGGACTCGGGGTTGAGCTGACGGAAGCTGTAAGGCCAGGTGATGTCAGGGCCGAACGGCACCATCCGGGACCCGGGGTCCGGCGCCCGGTAGCTGTTAGGCCAGATGTCAGGGTCGCTGGGCAGAAGCCCGCGGGCCCTGCCCGCTTCCCGGAGCCGGGCAGCACCAGCTTCCACGTCGAAGGGAGGGGCCTCTTCTTCCAGCCGGGAGTCTGTGACCGCAAGATCGTCCTCCGGTATGCCGCCTGGTCTGAGGAGCCCGTGCACCCTGGCTGCCTCACCTAGCCGGGCCGCGGCTGCGGCGGCGTCAAACGGCGGAGACGCTGCCTCGAGGGCATCTCCAGATTCCCGGAGCAGCACGAGCAGCGGCCGCTTCCGGTGTTTGGGCATTCCTGCCCCGTCAGACTTGGCCATCAGGCAGTCCCTCCTCCCCTGCCATTATCGCCAGTAGGCGTCGCCGCCCTGCATGAAGATGTACCCGGGCCGTCGACGTCCTGATCCCGAGCATCTCCGCTACCTCGGAGATCTCATATCCGGCAAGGCAATGCAAGGCGATTACGTCGCGCTGACGGCCCTCCAACCGGGCGATGCCCTGGCAAGCCTTGTGGTAACGGTCTGCCGCAAAGACAGCATCGGCACCATCAGCACCGACCGCCGCGCCTGGCCGCTGTCCGGCATCGTCATGCGATCCTGTCTCTCGGGACCGGTGCGGAGTACGCCAGATTTGCAGTACTTCTCTAGCAAGCGTCGTCGCTAGCCAGGCGTTACGTTGCTGATCAGTCAGACCGCTGACAGTGGGCCAGTGTTCCAGCGCCTTCAAGTAGGTCCTCTGATGGGCATCATCCGCGTCGGCCTGGTGGCCGCGGCAAATCCGGTATGCCTTGCGGAAGAGGGCTTCCGAGGTTTTCCGGTAGAACGTCCAGAACTGGGCGTCCTCGTCAGCGCTCAGCAAGGCTTTCTCCCGGTCGTCTCATAAGCGCCGCGGCTACGTAGTTCCTGGCGGGCCGGGATATCTATGCAAAGCACCGTCCCATCTGCACGGCTGTCCCGCATGGTCGCCCCGCCGGGTACGGCGCGCACCACATCAACAACTGACGCCGCGCGGGCCCGCTCATAGCTGATACGGGCCCGCCATTCGATCAGCGCAGATAGCAGCCGTACCACACCCCAGGCCACCATAGGCATCCATAGATACATCGCAGCTGAGCCCCTTTACGCTCGATCAACGTAGCGGCTGGCATCACCTATATGCATGGGGGTCCAGAAGCGTTTAGGAGGTACTGGCAGCCGGGCTCAGCGGCTGCGGCCAATGTACCCGGCGAGCAGGTAGCCGGGGGAGCGGTCCAGGTTGCCGCGGCTGCGGTCGTAGCGGCAGAACGTGGTGGCGGCTCAGCGTACCGAAGCGGTGCGCTCGAGGGTGCGGTAGACGGTGGCGCGGCCGACGGAGAAGACCTCCATGAGGTCGGCGATGGTGTACTCGCCGGTGGCGTGCATACGGGCGAGCTCGGCTTGCTGGCGGGAGGTGAGCTTGGGCTGCTTGCCGCGCAGCTTGCCTTTGGCGCGGGCGACGGCCATGCCCTCCCGGGTTCTGAGTCGGAGCAGGTCGACCTCGAATTCGGCGAAGGTGGCCAGGATGTTGAAGAACATCTTGCCGAGCGGGTCCGCGGGATCGTAGATAGTCCCGCCCAGAGAGAGTTTGATGCCGCGGGCGACGAGAGAGTCGCCAATGTGGCGGGCGTCGGGGACGGAGCGGGCGAGCCGGTCGAGCTTGGGCACGACGAGGATGTCGCCGGACCGGACGGCGGCCAGGGCCTGGTCTAGGCCGGGGCGGGCGCGGCTGGTGCCGGTAAGGCCCTTGTCGAGATAGATCCGGTCGTCCGGGACACCGAGCGCGGCCAGGGCCTGGCGCTGGGCGGTGAGGTCCTGAAGGACGGTGGAGCACCTGGCGTAGCCGATGAGTTCGCCCATCCCGGCAGCGTACCGTTTAGCCCCCGGTCACCGGACCATTGAGCGGACTGGTCTTACGAGACGGCGTTCTCGCAGGCCACGCGGCCTGCAGGGTGGCGCTCCGGCGTGTCCGCTAACCGGTCCCCTACCGGACACTCCCCCGGGTGGCCCATTCCTTCCAGCGCGGCGCTGCGCACGGATCGACCGGGTGTCGGCGGATCGTTGCCTCGACCGCCGCATCTTCTTGTGACAGCGCGGGTCCGGCTTAGAAGCCGTAGCGGAGCTCCGCTTGCACGGCCGACGTCTGTCGTCGTGACCGGAAGACGCTCGAGTCCGGCTTGGGAGCCGTTACCGGGGGCCAACCCTCTGGAGCGTCTTCTCGAACGACGCGAGCCGGTCGCCTCGGGCCCAGTTCAGCAGCCGTTGCGCGCCAGCGTGCGCTGTTCATCGACCGGGTCGCCGCCGTCGGCTTGCCCCGACCTAGAGCGCTGCCAATACTCCCGCATGCAGGGCCAGGAGCATCGGTGAAACGACTATCGAAAGCAGGAGGATAAGAATTACACAGACAACGCCGACTGTCTTGAGGGAATGCACCAGGCGCCGATGGCTGGGGCGGCGCCGACGCCTGCTCTCGCGCGGCGGCCGGCTGACCGGTCCGCTCTGCCATGTGTCATCGTCCCTCAGCCTGAATTCCTTGTTCTGCGCCACCGCGGCTGGTAGCGGCCAGCTTGCCCGCTCGGCAGCTATCGGAGAGCCGTGCCAGGGCCGCGGCGGAAAATCAGGAACATCATGAGGACCACCGTGAGCAGCCCGCGCTGATTTGGCAGAGTTCACAGAGTCGCCGGGTTGGCCGTGAGTCTCCAGTCCATCGTCGTTCCTGCGTGTATCGAAGTTCATGAGGTCTCCACTCCATCGTCGTTAATGCCTGTATCGAAGCTCATACCTATATCGAACACCTGTTCCCCCCCTAACGTCAAGAGGTATCGAGTAGTGAACAATCACGATTTTGCTGTTCGACCTGGCCTGCAGTCAGCAGGAGACGCTGCGCCCGGCCAGGGCCGTGGCTTCCGAGGAGGGGCGGCGATGCAGGATACGCGGGTGAGCCCGGGATCTCCCCGTTCTTGACGCGATGGTGAGGCTGCCCGACGAGAGGGAACTTCGGCGCACGGGCCGGCGGGACTGCCTTGACCCGAGAACCGTCGATCAGGCGCCGCGGGTACCGCGCCCGCCATGCCGGACGGAGGCTCTTCCGTCTCGGCGAACCGTATCCTCGGAATGTCAGAGCCCACCGCTACTCTCCGTGTATGGAGAACGGGTCGATCGTGGTGCGACCACCGGCGCTGCGGCCAGTGCCTGGTCATCGTTGACGCGGTAGTACCAGACCTTGCCGCCCCTCGACTTGGCGGCCACTGTGTAGCTACGGCGGGAAAACGCTGGACAGCGCTGCACCGCCGAGGCACACTCCAGATGGGAATATTGAAACTGTTAGCGGGCTTGGGGCAGCTCCGGGCGCCGTATTCGATAGCATCTGCAACGAGAGAAACCGGAGTCCCTCAACGTCATATCTGTTGTCAGGGAGGGCCATCGAGGGGGGAACGGCAAAGGTAGGAGCAGGTCAAGGGGTGTGCTGAGGTAATGGCTAACGCCAGTGCCGGATCCGGCGAGAGCGCGGATTCAGCCGACGGGACCGATACGGCCGCCCGCGAGCGTGAGCTCGTCGCCCGGCTGACTCGCCGACGTGCCGCGTCAGGTCTCTCGCAAGCGCGGCTGGCAAGGCTGATGGGGACCTCACAATCTGCCGTGGCAAGGATTGAATCTGCCCGGCGCGGCGCGAAGTTTGCCACGCTCAGCAGGTATGCCGACGCGTTGGGACTCTCACTGGGCCTCGTTGAGGACACAAAGACACCGGCCGGGAGCTCTAGCGAGGATCCCGGCGCCGAAGCTGCCGACACTCCCCTGCAGGAACAGGTATCCGCCGAGCAGTCGCGGCAGGCGGCGATGCCCCACTTCGGCGCCGGGCCAAAGGGCCGGGCCGGACGGAAACCGAACGATAGCGCCCCGGCAGTGGTCACAGGGATGCCAGACAGGGTCGATCCGGATCATCTCCTCACCTGGAGGCAGCGGAAAATCCTGCGGGTCATCAAGGACTCCGTGCAGGACCGCGGTTACCTGCCGCCGCTGCGGGAAATCGGCGAAGCCGTGGGTCTGGCCAGCACGTCCAGTGTCGCTTTCCAGCTCTCCGTATTGGAGCGCAAGGGCTACCTACACCGCCGCCCGCAGACTGTAGAGGTGCGCCTGCCCGGTTACCCGGCGGTGCGGCCGGAGCCCGGCCAGGAAGAAGAGGAAGCGGCCGAGAAACCTGGCATTGACATCCCGTCGCAGGAAACTGCCTGCGTGCCCCTGCTCGGGCGAATCGCCGCCGGTGTGCCGATCCTGGACGAGCAGTGCGTGGAAGATGTCTTGCCGCTGCCCAGGCAGCTGGTCGGCGAAGGCACGCTGTTCATGCTCAAGGTCAAAGACGACGCCATGATCGGCGCCGCCATCGCGAACGGGGACTGGGTCGTGGTGCGGCAGCTCTCTCTCGCGAGGGACGGTGACATAGTCGCGGCAGATGTCGTTGACGAGGTGACAGTCAGGACGTTCAAGCAGAGCGACGGGCACGTCTGGCTGATGCCGCACCACCCGGCACATACGCCGATCCTCGGGGACAAGGCCAGCATCATCGGCCGCGTCGTCGCCGTCTTGCGCAAGGTCTGATTCGCCGTCTTCAAGCGCGAGGATGGGCGGCGGCTGGATAGTTGCAGTCATGGACATGAGGCAGCCGGCTGGTGGTGCCCCGCCGGGTGTTACCGCCGCGCCGTTTATCCGCTCTGGTCCTGCTGCCGTCCTCGATCTGGCCGGGCGCGCTGATCGCCTGGGGGGTACAGCTCGCTGTGGGTCGCGGAGGTGACCGGCATCGAGGCGTTCAGCGTGCTGGGCGCGGTGGCACGGGCCGCTTCCGGCCTCGGGCTGGGCACCGGCGTGCTTCCGGTGCAGGTGCGTACCCCGCCGTTGCTGGCCATGGCGGACGCTTGCCTGCAGGCCCTGGCACCGGGCCGGGAGGTCCTGATCGGCGTGGGCGTGTCCTCCCCGGTGGTGGCCGGGGACTGGCACGGCGCGGGCTATCCGGCCCGGCCGCTGGCCCGGATGCGGGAGTTCATCGCCCTGTTGCGCGAGTGCCTGTCCGGCGGCAAGGTCACCTTCGCCGGCGAGTACTACCAGTTGCGTGGCTTCCGCCTCGGCGCCGAGCTTGGCGATCGCAGGCCCCAGATCATCGTGGGTGCCCTGGGCGAGCAGATGCTCTGCCTGGCCGGCGCCGAGGCCGACGGGGTCTTGCTGAACTACCTGCCGGCCAGCCACGTGCCCTGGTGCGTGGAACAGGTCCGCCGCGGCGGGAACGCGAGGATCTACGCCAACATCCACGTCGGTGTCGGCGACCGGGCGGCCGCCGCGCCGCGGGCCCGCTACGACCTGTTCTCCTACGCCGTCGTCGATGCCTACGCCCGCAGCTTCACCCGGGCCGGGTTCGGTGATGCCGTGCAGGCCATCCGGGCCGCTCACCGGGCGGGAGACCGGGCCGGCGCCCTGGCCGCGGTGACGGCCCTCGAGGAACAACGGAGCGAAAGTACCGGCAGGGTCTGATCGGTGTGGTCAGTATCGGTGTTCGGGCAGGTCAACTGGGTCGGACCGATGCCTGGCTCTCGTCCCACCTGGTATCTCACGCATGAATATGCCGGCCGTGATCTAGCTTGTGACCTGCAGGAACTCCAGGTACCGCCACTCGCCGTTCCGTTGTTCCTCGAGGGCCGTGTCTCACACCCGCGGGTTATCACCTGGTCCGCCGCGCAGCACCCATCTGTGGCGTCGGCCCATGGGCGGGAGTCCGGGTTGACCGATCTCCACCCCCCACGTTGACTGCCCGGCCCCGGTCCTTCTCCGCCCGGACAGGACCGGCCTGTCCAAGATCGCTAGCTAAGCTAGGCCGGCCGGAATACCGGCAGTGGTTCACCGGCCGCTGGACGCTCGAAATCGACAATGAGCCGCAGTCCGGGCGTGAGGTCGTGGATCGCTACGTCCCGCAGCTGGGTATGCACCCAGGGCCCCTCGTCGAGCTCGATCACTCCGATGATCACTACTGGCGCTGGGGTACCGTCCGGTTGGGGTCGGTTCTGCAGCACTGTCCAGGTGACAAGGTTCCCCTGACCGCTGACCGGCTGCCAGCTGAGGTCGCTGCTCGCGCACCCGTGACAGCGACTTGTTCCTGGCGTAAACGGCTGCGGAAATTGGCGGTGCCCGCAATCTCCGCACACCTGTACGACAAGAGTGCCGGTGCCGGCGGCGTCGAAGAACGCGCTCGTCTCTTCATCGCGAACCATCACGCCGAGCGTCGATGCTGTGCTGGCTGGCATTGGGTGTCCTCTATTTGTCAGGAGCGGGGCTGGGTGCCGAGTATGAGCGTGGCGTGATAGTCGAGGACGCCGCCGTTCCCGCTGACGAGTACGACGTCGTGGTTGGCGACTTGGCGCTCACCGCCGTGGCCTCGGGTCTGGATGATGGCCTCGGACAGCGGCGTCATGCCCCACATGTAGTAGCCGGACAGCTGACCGCCTCCGGTATTCGTGGGGAGCGATCCGCCCGGACCGAGCGCGCCGCTCTCCGCGAGCGCTCCGCCTTCACCCTTGGCGCACACCCCGTAGTCCTCGAGCGACACCAGCGTGGTGTAGGTGTAGCAGTCGTAGATTTCGCGGGCGCCGACATCGCCGATCTTCACGCCCGCCATCCGCAGGGCGGCCGGCCCGGACTGTGCCGCGCCGGTGACGAGCCCGAACTGGCTGCCGCGTTCCATCCGGTATCCGGGGTGCGCCTGGGCCCATCCGAGGATGTGCACGGGCGGGTTCGCCAGGTCGGCGGCCCGGGAGGCGCTCGTCACGATCACCGCGACTGCGCCGTTGGACACCAGGCAGCAGTCGAACAGGCGCAGCGGGTCGGCGATCATCCGCGACGCCTGGTGGTCCTCGATCGTGATCGGCTTGCGCATCTGCGCCAGCGGGTTGAGCGCCGCCCATGCGCGGGTCGACACGGCGATCGCGCCCAGCTGCTCGCTTGTGGTGCCGTACTTGATCATGTGGCGCCGGGCCGCGAGCGCGTAGTAAGGGTTCGCGCCGTATAGCCCGACGGCGTCGGGCATTGCGCTGAAGCCGGCGGCGCGCGGCGCGGCGTTTTCGTAGGCCGCACCGCTGCCTGCGCCGGACTTCAGCGGCGCGTCGGCGAAGACGCACGCGATGACATCGGCGCTGCCGGATTCCACCGCCATCGCGGCGATCGAGACCATCGCGCCCGCGCTCGACCCGTACCCCTGGACCTCGGAAAGCAGCTGCAGGTCTCGCAGGCCAAGTTCGCGCGCGAGGGGTAGGCCGGGCCCCGGCGTCAGACCGGAATTTGTCAGTAGCCCGTCGAGGTCTGTCAGCGCGAGGCCGGCGTCGCGGCACGCCCGCACAATGGCATCGGCGGCGAAATCCGCGGCGGAACGACCATAGACTTTGCCCATCTCAGTGATGCCGAGCCCGACGATCGCCGCCCGATTCTTATGGGTCATTGCTGGTCCCTTGGTTGTGAGAAGCCCGGTTCGATTAGCGGCCCTGCCAGACAGGCTGGCGTTTCTCGGCGAATGCGAGCGGCCCCTCCTTGGCGTCCTCTGATGACATGAGCCATTCGGTGACGGCGTTGTTCTGCGCCCACCGGTCGTCTTCTCCGGGCAGTCGGTCGTCGAGCGCCCCGTACGCGAGTTGTTTGCTCGCCTGGACGGACAGCGGTGCGTTCTGGGCGATGCGCTGGGCGAGTGCGATGGCAGTGGGGAGCACCTGCTCGTCCGGGACCACGCGGTTGACCAGCCCGTGTCGCTGTGCCGTCGCCGCGTCGATCGGGTCGCCGGTGAACAACAGCTCGAGACCGATTTTCCAGGGCAGCTGCTGCGGCAGCCGGAACGCTCCGCCCGCTGCGGCGAAGATACCGCGGGTGACCTCAGGCAGCCCGAATGCCGCGGACTCAGCAGCGATCACCAGATCGCTGGCGAGCGCGATCTCGGTCCCGCCGCCGAGCGCGAACCCGTTCACGGCGGCGATCGTGGGCTTGCGAATGAAATGCGCGACGTAGCCGGCGAACCCGAACCGTTCGTAGCCGGGCGGGGTTAGCTGCTCGCCTCGCGCGACCGCCTTGAGATCAGCGCCGGCGCAGAAAGCGCGCTGTCCCGAGCCGGTGATGATGAGTGCGCGGATCTCCCGATCGTTGTCGGCTCGTTCTAGCGCGTTAGCCACCGCGCGGGTCATCGCCGCGTTGACCGCGTTCAAGGCCCTGGGCCGGTTCAGGGTCACGATCATCACATGACCGCGCAGTTCGACCAGGGCAGGCGGCGCGTCCTCGGATTCTGGCATCGCGTCGCCTCTACTGGTGCTCTCCGTCATGGGCTCTCCTCGTCGGGATGTCCGCCGGTGGCTGGCTGGTCGCTGGCGTGCTCGTCCGCTCCTCCAGGACGCCTGCGGCGACCAGATCGTCTACCTCGGAGTCATCGAGGCCGAGCAGGCGGGCGGCGAGCTCGCGCGTGTGCTGGCCAGGGAAGGGCGCGGGCCGGATGTCGGGATCGGCGACCCGCCGGAAGCGGGCTGGCGCGTTCTCCGTCGGCATGGGCTCGTCGAGGCCCGGTTGCTCCATTCGCTGGAAGAACCGGCGCGCCTGCAGGTGCGGGTCATCGGGGTAGTCACTGACTCGCTGCATCATCCCGGCGGGAACTCCGGCCTGCTGGAGTAGCCGCATCGCCGTCCGCGGCGGATGCCGCCGGGTCCACTCCTCGACCGCCGCGTCAAGTACTGCCCGGTGCGCGACGCGGCCGGCGGCGCCGGCGAGGCCGGGATCGCTCGCTAGATCGGCCCTGCCGAGCACGCCGCACAGCCGGGAGAAGCCTTCGTCACCGCGAATGTCGACGACGCACCACTCATCGTCGCCGGCGCATGGATACAGGCCGCGCGGTGCGTCGCCAGGCCCGGCGTCGCCGACCGCCACCACGGCCCCCGGAGCCAGGGACTCGGTGGCGAACAGGTCCGCGAACTGCCCGAGGATCGTCTCGGCTTGCGACGCGCTGACCTTGGCGCCGCGCCCGGTACGCCGCCGGGCGACGAGCGACGCCGCCACCGCTGCGGCGACGACGCGCGCTGCGGCATGGTCCGGGTAGACGGTGGAGGCGTCGCAGAAGCCGTCGGGCATTCCCGGGTAGGCCCACAGCCCGGTCAATCCGGTTGACGCCCGAACCAGCGGTCCGTAGCCCATGCGCTTGGCCCAGGGCCCGGACGCGCCGAGCGCGCTGCTGTCGGCGACGACGAGCCGCGGGTTGACATCTCGCAGCACGTCGTAACCGAGACCGAGTGACTCGAGCGTCTCCGGCTTGAAGTTCGACAGGATGACATCGGATTTGGCGGCCAGCCGCAGGAAGAGCTCCCGGCCGCGCGCCGAGCGCAGGTCCAGGCCCAGCCCTAGCTTGCCGCGGTGCCCCCACGCGAAGCTCGCCGTTATCGCGGCGCCGGTGATCGACTGCCGGCTGCCGTCCGGGAAGGCGCGGGCCTCGATCTTGATAACCTCCGCGCCCTGGTCGCTGAAGAGCCGGCCGACCTCGGCACCGACGACGATCACGCCGAGATCGAGGACTCGAAGCCCCGCGAAGGGCCTTCGGCGCAGCGACTGGCCCGCGTCCCGCGCCGCACCGGGCCCGGACGGCTTCGCGCCCGGGCGCTCATCTGGACCCCGCGTGGTCGGCACGGGCGCGTCCAGGCCAGCATCTGGATCGGCGGCGACCGGCGCGGGCCGGCGAAGGCCCGCGCGGGCGCCGTCGAACTCGACGAAGCCGTTCGGCACCCGAGCCTGCACGCCGGGCGCGACCTCGAGGTCGGTGAACGCGCCGCGGGCAGCGAAATGTGGCTCCTGGAGGACTTCGGACGGCGTCAGCAGCCCGGCGATCGGAACGCCGTAGCGCTGCCCGGCCTCGACCAGTTCGGCGCGAAGGCGTCCCGCGAACAGCGAGGCGTAGGCCGGGAAAAGCCGGCCGGAAGCCGCGAAGCGGGCGCCCAGGTCGTCGTACGCCGGGTCGGCGAACTCCTCGGGCTCGCCCAGCCAGGCGCGCATGCCGCGCCACTGGCGTGGGCTCAGCACGCAGATGCGAACGTGGCCGTCGGCACACGGGAAGATCGGGTAGAGATGCCGGACGTCGGGACGGCCGCGCGGCCCCGCGGAGTGCGGGACGCCACCAGTCGCGCTGCCCGCGATGCCGTAGCCCGGGTCGATCGCCTGGGCGGTAACCTCGTAGATCGACACGTCGACGTGGTCACCGAGGCCGATGCTCAATCGGTTGAAGTACGCGATGAGCGCCGCCCACGCGGCCTGAATCGCAGCCGTTTCCACGGCCAGCGGACCAGGCGGCAGCAGCGGCGGCAGGCCCGGTATCCCCGATCGGGACAGCACACCGCCCAGGGCGAGGTGCACCCAGTCGCTGCCGACCCAGTCGCGATAGGGGCCAGTCTGCCCGAAGTCGGTCACCGAAACGAGAACGAGCTGCGGGTAGGCCGACAGCAGAACATCCGGTCCGACGCCCAGGGAGTCCAGCCGTCCGGGCGGCAGATCCTCGACGAGGATGTCGGCCGTCGCTAGCAGCCGATGCAGCCGACTGCGTCCGTCCGGCGCGGTCAGGTCCACCGGCACGATCCGCTTGTTGGCGTTGTGAGTGGCATTGCGGATGGCGGCGCCCCGGGTGTCGCTTCGCGGCAGGGCGATACGCACGACATCGGCGCCCAGATCGCCGAGAAAGCGCGCGGTCAGCTCCGCCTTGCCGTCCGTCAGGTCAATCACCCGGACGTCCGACAGGGGCAGCTCGCCCGCTGTCCCCCCGGTCGTCATCGCGACGACTCGCCGCGCGTGCTGGCGCGGAACGACAAGTCGGCTAGCACGGTTTGCCCGGCCGTGCCGCCGCGGCAGTTCCCGTGCCACAGCTCAACCTCTCGTTGCTGCCACCGGACGTGAGTGGCAGCGCCATCATGGCGCCCGCGGCCGGAGGAAGATCCACGATCTTGTTCATCGAACCGGTCTTCTCCCCGACATCGGGCCGTTGCCGCCGATCGGTTTGCAGGGGTGGTGAAGCGACGCCGCTCTGACTCAGGATCACGTCCGCGCCTCGAGCCTCGGCGGCACCCCGCGTGAAGAGATCGTATTACGGACGGAATCCGTCCGCAAGTAGGCCTCGGCAGGAATCGGCCGGCACCGGGAGTCCGGGCCGGCTACACCTCGGCCGCGGTGCAGCCGGCTCGCCCAGGCGATCGGCAGGCTCATGCGCGGCGCGTGTAGCGGCCGTGATGCAACAATGTCGGCCATGGGCACAACGCCGACGACCGGCCCCGCGAGTGGTCGCCCGCGCGATCCCGGCCTCGAGGCCCGGGTGCTCGACGCCGCGTTCTCCGTCTACGCGAGGCGGGGCTGGGCCGGCTTCACGTCGGAGGAAGTGGCACGTCAGGCGGGCGTGGGCAAGTCGTCGCTGTACCTCCGCTGGCCAACCAAGCTCGCCGTTCTGCTGGACAGCATCCGGCTCCGGGAGCGGGACAACGTGGTCGCCGACACAGGGGATCTCCGGCACGACCTCCTCGCGTTCGCGCGGCAGACCTTCGACCGGCTCAACGGTGAGGACGGAGCGGTAACCCTCCGCCTTGTCGTCGAGTCACGCTTCTACGACGACCTCCGCGACGGCCTGTCGTCAGCGGCGCACATCGAACAGATACACGCGATCCGGGGGATCGTCCGCCGCGCGATCAAACGCGGCGACCTCCCCGCCGGCGCATCGGTGACGCTGATCAGCGATATGGTCGCCGGCTCGGTCCTCAATCACACCCTCGTCACACCGCCGCAACTGCGGGGCGCGATGGAGGCACGGTCCGAGCAGTTCTTCGAGCAGCTCGTCGACATAGTGCTAGCCGGCGTGGATCGCGTGTGCGCACCATCGCCGCCTGACCAGGCAGTCGGACCCGAGATCACCAACCGGGGTTGACCGCGGTCAACCGCTGCGCCGCGATGAGCTGGGCGGCGGGTGAGAGAGCGTCCGTCGTGGGGCGTGCTGAGTGGCGTCGGCGGTGGCCGGGTGTCCGTCCCGGGCGAGGGGCGCGAACGAGTTCAGCCCGGTATCGATGAGCTGGGCGGCGCTGCGGACGTCGGCGGCCACTGCCCAGTGGACCTGCTCGGGCGTGCGGGCGCCGTCGAGGTATTTCGACAGCGCCTGGAACTGGATGCGCCATAGGCCGAGCAGGGCGGTGGCGCCGATCACACGGCAGAGACAATCGATCCGTCGCCGGCAGGACGGCTTGCTGTCCTGCAGGAGGCGGGCGAGGTCAGCCTGCGGGCGCGCGCTCTCACCGAAGAGCTGATCATCCGGACGGCGGCCGTTTTCGGTATACGCCTGGATGATGCTAATGGCGCACAGTTCGTGACTCATGTGGCCACCGCGATCACGAGGATTGAGCATGGGGAGGATCTCTCGCAGCCCCCGTCGGTCGCAGCGGAAGAGCTACGCGGGAGGCGGACTGAGCGGGAATTCGCTGAGATCGACAGGCTCACGCTGTCCAGAACCCGCGGTCCAGCGAAGCTCTTGGACATGTTCGTCACGGTCACCGCGGCCGAGGTGCAGCCGACTTGGACTCCGGTGCCGGCCGATTCCTGCCGAGGCCTACTTGCGGACGGATTCCGTCCGTAATACGATCTCTTCACGCGGGGTGCCGCCGAGGCTCGAGGCTAGGTTGAGAATCGGTTCAGTAACCTTAAGTTAACATTTGATAACCTTAAGTTAACATTTGATAAAATTGAGACTCGGTTTCTCGGTACGCCCGAGCGCGTGCCAGGGAGAGGCGCGGATGAAGAAGACCCTGGCGGTGGTCATCGCAGTTACTTCAGCGTTGGCCATAGCCGCATGTAGCAGTAGCAGCAGCAGCAGCAGCAGCAGCAGCAGCAGCGCGGGCAGCGGAGGGGGATCCTCCAGCGGTGGCGGCAATTCGGGCGTCGCGGCAGCGAAGGCGTACGAGCAGCAGTGGCTGAGCACGCCGACCTCCATCGGCATCAGCACGCCGCTCAAGAGCAAGCCTGCAGCCGGGAAGCTGCTGATCGGCCTGGACTCCGGCCTCGGGAGCGCGAAGGTTCTCGCGCAGTACTGGGCTCAGGCCGCCGCGGATGCCGGCTGGACGTACAAGGACCTGATCTCCGGGACAACGCCCAGCGCACAGCAGGCCGCCTTCAACTCAGCCGTTCAGCTGAACCCGGCCGGCATCCTCACCAGCGGCATACCGGAGGCGACCATTAGCTCGGGGCTCGCCCTCGCGAAGCAGAAGGGCATCTGGGTCAACACCAGCGCATCGACGGACCAGCCGAGCGGCACCATGTTCGACACCTCGATCGCGAACCCCGATCAGCTCCACCAGTCGGGCAAGATGGTCGCTGCGTACGTGGTCGCACAGTCCAACGGCAAGGCCGACATCCAGACCTTCTCGCTGCCGGTCTTCCCCATCCTGTATGAGTTCGACAAGGCATTCAAGGCAGCGATCCAGCAATGGTGCCCGGCCTGCAAGGTCACCGAACACCCGCAGCAGGGCACCGACATCGGCACGAAGACTCCGCAGGCCGTGGTCTCCTCGGTCACCCGGGACCCGAGCACCAACTGGCTGATCTTCGACCTCGGTGACCTGGAGACCGGCGTCAACGCGGCCCTGTCCGCGGCCGGCCTGCACGGCCTGCGCATCGGCGGCCTGACCGCGGACATCCCGAACATCCAGGCGCTGAAGAACAAGACGCAGGACGTCTGGACCGCCTACACGCTGCCGATCGTCGCGTACCGCCAGGTCGACTCCTTTGCCCGCAAGTTCGAGGACATGCCCACCCTCAACGCGGCACTGCCGACGCAGCTGCTCACCCAGGACAACGTCAACTCCATGGTGGCGGACCCGGCCCTGAACTACGTCGGCGCGGCCGACTACCGCGCTCAGTTCAAGAAGCTCTGGCTCGTCGGCTAGCGCTGAGCGCCGCCATGTCGCGTGCCCCCGTCCACGCCGCTGACCACCGGTGGCGCCGGCGCCGGGGCAGTGGAGGCCGCGCTCAACGTCGCCCTGGTGGTACTCGCAGCAGAGCAGGTCGGCGGCGCGGCGGCGTGCCTTGACATGGCGGTGGAGTACGCGAAGATCCGCCACCAGTTCAACCGTCCGATCGGCAGCTTCCAGGCGATCAAGCACAAGCTCGCTGACCTGCTGCTACTCGTTGAGATGGGCCGCTCGGCCATTGACCGCGCGCTGCTGGTCGAGCACGACCCGGCACGGCTGGCCGCAGCCGCGGCGGTCGCGAAGATCTGGTGCAGCGACGCGTTCACCACCGTCACGACGGAGACGTTCACATCCACGGCGGCATCGGGTTCACCTGGGAGCACGACGCGCACCTCTACTTGGGTCCCGGTAGTCCTGGGGAAATTTTGATCGGATATCCCTGACCTGCGGAAACACGTCACGGGATACCTCTGACCTGCGATAACGCGTGTTTGGCGGGCGGGTGCCGTTCATTGCCGCTACGTTCGTACCGTTTGCCTGCTATGTCGCGCGTGGGGGTGGCCGGTGCCGGCGGGGATGTTTGCTGAGGATCAGCTGGAGCGGCTGCGGACGTTTCCCGACATCGGCCGGGATGACCTGATCCGGTACTTCACGTTGACGCCCGCGGACGTCGCGTTCCTCGATCCGGGCCGTGGGCGGGGGCCGGCTGACAGGCTCGGGCTTGCCGT
>Ga0070698_100002047_pt1 | contig 22406 bp, 18 predicted proteins | sample KBSK1502metaG_FD_65477 | JGI IMG/M metagenome (GOLD analysis project Ga0070698, IMG submission 65477) | Corn, switchgrass and miscanthus rhizosphere microbial communities from Kellogg Biological Station, Michigan, USA - KBS K1-50-2 metaG | ecosystem: Host-associated > Plants > Roots >...
TACGCGGGCGTGGGACGGTGCAGGTTGAGGCCTGTCGTGAAATCCTGCAGCCGCGTGCGAAGCATCAGCCGTCCGCGATGGAGCCGCGACTTAAGCGTCTGATCCTTGACGCGAAGCCGGGTGCTCGCTTCCTCGGTGGTCAGCCCCTCGATATCGCGCAGTACGACTGGCGCGCGATATATCTCAGGCAGCTCCTGAATCGCCGACACCACGGCCTGCCGCAGCTGTGCGCGAAGCAGGGCCTCGTCGGGCATGTCCGACCAGTCGGCCGGCTCCCGCAGCGCCCGCTGGCGGTCGTCGTCTCCGTCGCGCGCCTGATCGTGTTGTTCAGCCGCCCGCGCCAGCCGGGAATTCCGGAGCCGTGACATGGCGGTGTTGAACGTGATCCGGTAAATCCACGATGAAAGCGCTGAATCGCCGCGAAACGCGCCGATCTTCCGGTAAACCTTCACCAGAACGTCCTGGGTGACTTCCTCGGCGTCTTCCCGGTTTTTCATCTGGCGGAGGGCAAGTTGGTAAATCCTTGATCCATAACGCTCTGCGAGCTCGTGCACGGCCGCCTCATCCCGCGCCTGCAGCCTCGCGATCAGCTGGCGGTCCTCGATCCTGTTCATGGGTGTCCTCTTTTAGTTGGGAGAACACCGACCGATTCGGTCTTATTCCCGAGCCGGGCCCTGGGAGTCCGCGAACCTCTGAACCCCGGAACCTCCCGAACCCCCCGAACCACTTTGTACCCACGGCACCTCGACGGTAGCGAACGTGAGAAGCTTGAGAACCTGAGTGGTTCTCGCAGCCGTTCTTGTCGTCGCGGCGTTGATCCTCGTCAACGCCGTCTACGTCGCCGCCGAATTCGCCGCCGTCAGCGCCCGCCGCAGCCGGATCAAGCAGCTCGCCGAGGAGGGTAGTCCGCTCGCCTCCTGGCTGGTGCCGATCCTCGAAAAGCCCGAGTCCCTCGATCGGTATATTGCCGCCTGCCAGATAGGCATCACCGTATCCGGGCTGGTCCTGGGTGCCTACGCGCAGGCAACCATAGCCGGCGCCCTTACGCCGTGGGTGGCAACAGCGGGCCTGCAGGAAAGCACCGCCCAGTCCGTTTCGATCGGCATAGTGCTCCTGCTCTTGACCGTGGCGCAGGTGATCTTCTCGGAGCTCGTACCCAGGTCGCTGGCGCTTCAATACCCCACTCAGGCAGCGTTGTATGCGGTCGTGCCGATGGCGCCGTCGCTGTGGGTCTACCGGCCGCTTATCACGTGGCTGAACGGCACGAGCCTTGTCCTTCGACGTCTGATCGGCGCGCCGCCGAAGACGCATCGTCACATTCATTCGCCGGAAGAGATCGAGCTGTTGATCGCGGAAAGCCGCGACGGCGGCCTCCTGGAACCGGACGAGCATCGCCGCCTGCGCCGCGCGCTGCGACTGAACATGCGGCAGGCGAAGCAGCTGATGGTCCCGCGGCCCGAAATCTCGGCGATCGACATCGCGACGCCGCTGGACGATGTGATTCGCCTCGTCGCGCAAAGTCCGTACTCCCGTCTGCCCGTCTATCGCGAATCGATCGACAACATCGTCGGCATGCTGCACACCAAGGATCTCGTGCGGTGGCTGGTGAGCGGAGTGGCCAGCGACACGCTCGAGAGCGTGATCCGCCCGATTAGAAGCGTCCACGAGAGCGTGACCGTCGACCGCGTCCTGCGCCACCTGCGCGAGCGCCGGACACATCAGGCGCTGGTCGTCGACGAGTTCGGCGGGACCTCAGGACTGATCACGCTCGAGGACGTGCTCTCGGAACTGCTTGGCGACGTCGGCGATGAGTTCAAGGCGGGCGAGCCCGTTGCCGAGACCCTGCCAGACGGGCGGGTCAGGTTGCCCGGCCAGATGCCCGTCGAGGATGCTGCGACGTTTCTGGGCACCGAGTGGGAGACGGAGGCGGCGACCGTCAACGGCTTCATTACTCAGGCGCTCGGTCAGTTGCCGACACCTGGTGAGCGCGTCGCCATCGGCGAGTTCGAGTTCGAGGTCGAAGATGTGCGGCGGCGCGCGCTCGTGTCCGTGCTGGCGCGACGGATCAGGGCAGCCGGGCGTGAGGAGGAGGACGCGTGACCGACGCTTTCGTCACGCTCGGCCTCATCCTGCTGTTCCTGCTCGCGAACGGTCTGTTCGTTGCCGCGGAGTTTTCGATCGTCGGGGCGCCGCGTGCCACTCTCGAACATCAGGCCTCTCTGGGCAACGCGCTGGCCCGTCGCGTCGTGGCGATTCTCGACAACGCGCGCCGCCGGAATCGATATCTGGCGACTACGCAGATCGGCGTATCGCTCGCGAGCCTCGGCCTCGGGATGTATGGGGAGCACGTGATCGCTTCCTGGATCGCGGCCTGGCTCGAGCCGCTCGATCTCACACGGTGGATCACGGCCCACACGGTCGGGAGCGTAATAGCCGTTACCATCCTGACCTACGCGCACATCCTGCTCGGCGAGCAGGTGCCGAAAACACTCGCGCTGCAAAGCGCAGCGCGCACCGCGATGTGGGTGTCGCCCATCATCGAGGCGATCGAGAAGGCGACACTGCCTCTTGTCGTGGCGCTCGACGCGATTCGAGGGGTTGTCATGCGCGCCGTCGGCGTCAAGGGCGACGTCGCCGAGGAGGGGCGGTACCACAGCACCGAGGAGCTTCAGTTCATCATCGAGGAGAGCCAGGAAGAAGGCCTTCTTCGCGGTGAGTCCGGGCGGATTCTGCGCGAGCTGTTCGAGTTCGGCGACCTGACGGCGGCGCAAGCCATGGTGCCCCGCGTGCACCTGGTCGCGATCCCCGTCGGCACAGCGACCGACGATCTGCGGCGGATCGTCCGCACCAAACCGCACACGAGATATCCCGTCCACGCAGGCGACCCGGACAACATCATCGGCAGCGTTCACATCAAGGAGCTGCTGCGCCACCTCGTGTCCGACCAGCCCGTGGCCGCTGAGGATGCGCGAGAGGTTCCTTACATTCCGATGACGATGCCGCTGGACGAGGTCCTGGCGGCCATGCGGCGCGGCCGCTCGCAGATGGCTGTGGTGATGGACGAGCATGGCGGCACCGCCGGGATCATCACGATTGAGGATCTGTTCGAAGAAGTAGTCGGCGAGATCGACGAAGGGCGCGTCCGCACCCCGATCTCGCGCGATGCGTCTGGCCGGCTGCTGGTGAGGGGGACGGTCAGGCTCAAGGATGCCGGCGATGCGCTCGGCCGGCCGCTCGAACACCCTGAGGTGCAGACAATCAGCGGCCTCGTGCTGGCCCTTCTTGGACGGCCGGCGGCGCTCGGTGACGTCGTTACCTGGACCGATGTGCGCATCGAAGTGATCGCGATCGCGGGACGCGGCGTTCAGGACGCGGCACTTACCGCGATGCCGCGGCTGCAGGAATCACGGCCTGCCGATCGAACACAGCCGACAGGTGGTGGATAAACCTTTCCTCGACGCCTGCCAGAGGGACGTCAGGGCCGACGATCTGCGCGAGCGAAGTCACGCCCCGGTCCGAGATGCCGCACGGCACGATCAGCTGAAAGTGACCGAGGTCGGTGTTGACGTTGAACGCGAAACCGTGGCTCGTGATCCAGCGCGAGATTCGGACGCCGATTGCGCCAATCTTGTCCGCGCCCACCCATGCGCCAGTGAGCCCGGGAATTCTCCCGGCCGCGACGCCGTAATCCGCGCAGACGCGGATCATCACTTCTTCGATGTCTCTCACGTAGCGATGCACGTCGCAGCGGTCCGGCCGCAGATCCATGATCGGATAGCCGACAATCTGGCCTGGACCGTGATACGTCACGTCACCGCCGCGCCCGGTATCGTGCACTTCGATGCCGAGGTCGGCGAGACGCGCGTCGCTCGCGACGATGTGCGAACGGCTTTTCCTCCGAACGCCAAGCGTAATCACGGGGGGATGCTGAAGCAGCAGCAGAAGATCCGGAACACGCCCGGCGCGGCGCTCCTCGACGAGCTCGTTCTGCAATTCCAGGCCGTCGCCGTACGACACGACACCGAGGCGACGCACTTCGAGCGGCCGCACGTCAGAGCTCGCTTGCGTCGAAGTTCTCCAGGCGCTCCTTGACGTCGGCCATGAACTGATCCGCGACGGCGCCGTCGATGAGCCGGTGATCGTAGCCGAGCGTCAGGTACGCCATCGTCCGGATGCCTATTGCGTCGTCGATGACAACGGGGCGTTTCTCGATCGTCCCGACACCGAGAATTGCAACCTGCGGCTGGTTGATGATCGGAATGCCGAACTGGGCGCCGAACTGGCCGGGATTGGTGATCGTGAAAGTACCGCCGTGGACCTCTTCCGGGTTGAGACGCTTCGAGCGCGCGCGCTCGGCGACGTCGGCAATCGCCCGGCTGAGGCCCAGCACGTTCTTCTCGTCGGCGTTCTTGACCACGGGAACGATCAGCCCGGAGTCCAGCGCCACCGCGACGCCGAGATTGATGTCCTTCCGGTAAACGACGTTCTCGCCGTCAAGGGACGCGTTGAGGATCGGATGGCGCCGAAGCGCATCGACGATGACCTTCGCGATGAACGACATGTATGTCAACCGGGCGCCCGCCTGGTCGTATTCGCCCTTTTTCTGCTGGCGCAGCTTCTCGACGGTCGAGAAGTTGACATGAAACACCGAGTGCACGTGTGCGGACGTGCGCCGACTCATCACCATGTGCTCGGCGATCTTTTTCCGCATCACCGAAAGCTTCTCGACGCGATCGGCGGTCGGTCGTGGAGTCTCCGGCCGCGCCGCCGGCGCACGCTCGATGTATCCGAGAATGTCGCTCTTGGTGACGCGTCCGCCGATACCGGACCCGGGGATCTGCGCGATATCGACGTCGTGATCCTTGGCAATGCGCCGGACGAGTGGAGACGATCTCCGACGGCCGTTCCCGGAATGCTCCTGTGCTGGAGCAACGGTTGAAGGCGTGACGGTCTCACCCGTAGTGTCCGGCTTCAGCCGGACCGGGTTAACGGACTTGTCCCCGACTGACGGCAGGGCGGCGACTTGTCCCGCCGTAGCGGCGGCCGGCATCTCCGTGGATGCGGACTGGCCGTCGGCCTGTTGGGTTGCCGCGCTCGGCGCGGATACCGCTTCGCCCGCCTGACCGATAGTCCCGACGACGCTGTTGACGGGAACCGTCTCCCCTTCCTTCACCTTGATGTCCGTCAGGACGCCGGCCGCCGGCGAAGGAATCTCGGCATCGACCTTGTCCGTGGAAATTTCGAAGAGGGGCTCGTCACGCTCGACCGATTCGCCGACCTTCTTGATCCACCGGACGATCGTTCCTTCCGCTATCGATTCCCCCATCTGGGGCATCACGACTGGAGTGGCCATGCGAGTCTCCCGTCTTCCGACTACCGTCGACCGTCGACCCGTCGACCGTCTACCGTCCTGCCGAAGACCGTGGACGGGAGACCGTAGACGGTAGACGGTTGACGTTACAAATGAATTGCCGCGCCGTGCGTGGCGTGGGCGGCTTCACCGACCGCTTCCGAGAACGTCGGATGCGCGTGGATCGTCCTGATCAGCTCTTCCACCGTGCACTCGAGGCGAAGGGCCAGGACAGCCTCGGCAACGAGCTCGGTTGAGCGGGGACCGATCATGTGCACGCCAAGCACCTCATCGTACTTCTTGTCGGCCACGATCTTCACGAACCCTTCGCTCTCACCGGCCATCTTGGCGCGGCCGAGGACGCCAAACGGAAAAGCGCCGACCCGCACGTCATACCCCTTTGCCTTGGCCTCCGCTTCCGTGAAGCCAACGCTTCCGATTTCGGGATCGCAATAGGTGCAGCTTGGCACGTGGTCGTAGTTGATCGGCCTGACGTCCTGTCCCGCAATCCGTTCCGCTACAACGATCCCTTCGGCCGACGACACGTGGGCCAGCTGAGGGTGGCTGCCGGTGCCGAGCGTGATCACGTCGCCAATGGCAGAAACGTTGGGCACCGACGTGCGGTACATCTCATCGACCTTGATGAAGCCCTTTTCAAGCGTGAGGCCGGCCTCCTCAGCGCCAAGGCCGGCGGTCACGGGTCCGCGACCGGTGGCAACGAGCAGAAGATCGGCAGACAGCTTCTGCGTCTTGCCGTCCGGCGTCTGCGCCTCGATGTCGACGCCGTTTGCGCCCGCGTCCACCTTCGTGACCTTCGTGCCCGTCAGCGCCTTGATGCCTTGCTTCTTGAACGACTTCTCGAGCTCGGCTGAAACAGCCTCGTCCTCGATCGGCACCAGGCGCGGCAGCAGTTCGATGATGGTGACGTCGCTGCCGAAGCGCCTGTAGATTGACGCGAATTCGACGCCGACCGCGCCGCTTCCCATGATGACCAGCGACTTCGGCAGCTCCTTCAGGCCGATCGCCTCATCGCTGGTGATGATGCGCTTGCCGTCGATCTCAATGCCGGGAACACTGCGTGCGGCAGACCCTGTGGCTACGATGATTTCCCTGGCTTCGAGCGTTTGCTTGTCCCCCTCGAAGACTTCGATCTTTCCCTTCCCAGCCAGTCGCGCCGCGCCCTTGATCCAGTCGATTTTGTTCTTCTTGAAAAGGAACTCGATTCCCTTCGTCAGTCCAGTGACGACCCGATCCTTGCGCGTCTGCACCTGACTCATGTCAATCGCCGGAGTGGCGGCCGGAATCGTCACGCCCCACTCCCTGGCGTCCCTGATGACCTTGAGCGCATGCGCATGCTCGAGCAGTGCCTTGGTCGGAATGCATCCCCAGATGAGGCAGGTCCCGCCAAGGGCCCTCTGTTTTTCGACGACGGCCACTTTCTTTCCAAGCTGCGCGCAGCGGATCGCGGCGACATAGCCACCAGTACCCGCGCCAATCACCACCACGTCATAAGAACTGGGCAAGAAAACTCCTTCGAGGTCGTCCGTGTAAGGGGCCCTTTACGGCCTGCCTCAACGTTTCAGCGATGACAGAGGGACAAACGAGTCACGCCCCTGGGCGGCGGTCGGCGTCGCTGTCGGTTGCGGGGCCGACTCACCCGTGAGCTGCTGAAGCTTTACCCGAAGCTCGCCATTCAGGTACTTCAGCTCCCAGTAGTTCTGCGAGAGCTGTTCGAGCCGCTTGGCGGTGCGCCGCGCCTGATTGAGAGCGATGAGCGCAACCAGGAGCGAGGCGCCAGCGACGAGCCATTGGAGGGTCATAGCGCGCAGGTCTGAGGTCTCATTCGTACGTTAACGAAGGGAATTCGGAAGTGTCAAGAAGCCGCGCTATACTCGCGCCGCCGATGTCGGATCGCCGCAAAACCGTACTCATCGTCGATGACGACGAAGGCATGCGCGACACGCTGTCGGCTGTCCTCCGCCGCGACTACCGGCTGTTGAAGGCGGCGACCGGCGAAGCGGCGCTCCAGATCATGGAGAAAGAGGACGTCGACCTCCTCATGCTCGACGTGCGGCTCCCTGGCATCAACGGCTTCGAAGTTCTCAAGATCGTCAAGGAGAACTACGCCTACGTGGAGGTGATCGTCATCTCCGTCCTGAAAGAGCTGGACGCCGCCGTCGAAGCGATGCGTCATGGAGCGTATCACTACATCTCCAAGGATTTTGACGTCGAAGGGGTCCGCACGCTCGTCGGCAACGCCAGCGAGCGTCAGGACCTGAGCCGGCACGTGATGCGGCTCAGCGCCGAGGTGGCCGAGCAGAACGATCGCGAATTCATCGTCGGTCCGAGCCGAACCACCCGTGAGATCGTCGACCTCGTGCAGAAGATCGCAAAGCTCTCGGCGACGGTGCTGATTCTGGGCGAAAGCGGCACGGGAAAGGAACTGCTGGCCCGCCTCATTCACCGCGAATCGGCCGATCCCGCCAGCCCGTTCGTCCCCGTAAACCTGGCCGCCATTCCGAAGGAGCTGGTCGAAAGCACCCTGTTCGGACACGAAAAGGGGTCTTTTACCGGTGCGATCCGCCAGCAGCTCGGGAAGTTCGAGCTGGCGGGTGGCGGGACGCTGTTCCTCGACGAGGTCGGCGACCTCCGGATCGATCTCCAGGCGAAGCTGCTGCGCGCCATCCAGGAGGAAGAGATCGAGCGGGTGGGCGGCACGCATCCCATCAAGACCGATTTCCGGCTCATCGCCGCAACCAACGTGGACCTTGACAAGGCCGTCAAGGAAGGCACGTTCCGCGAGGATCTCTACTACCGGCTGAACGTGATTCCGATCCGGATGCCGCCGCTGCGCGACCGGATCGAGGACCTGCCGGAGCTCGCCCGGTTCTTCATCGGCCGATACAACAAGCGTTTTCGCAAGGGCATCCAGGGGATCGCCGATTCGACGCTGAAGATCCTGGGCTCGTATTGGTGGCCCGGCAACATCCGCGAGCTGGAGAATCTCATGGAGCGGATCGTCGCGGTGTCCGACAAGGACTGGATCACGGATGAAGACCTGCCCTACGAACTGCACGTGGCGCAACTGGACGCGGAAGGGCCATCAACCGAAAACCTGCTCGAACGCGCCGTGACGACGTTCGAGCGAAACTTCCTCATCCGCGCGCTCGAGAAATCGGGCTGGAACGTGACGGCCACCGCGCGCGTGCTCGGGATTCCGCTGAGCACGCTGAAGTTCAAGATGGACCGGCTCGAGATCCGGGAGCTGGCGCGGAGGATCCGCGGCAACTAACCCGCGCGTTGCGCCAATCGACTGTCCTTACCGGCCAAGAAGTTGACCGGCTTCCAGCTTCCGTTTTTCCCAAAGAATTTCTGCGCCGCGTGATTCTCGCCTGAGAGGCCACCAATCCTTGGCCGTGCGACCGCGTGCCGCCTGAATGCGAGTGGCTTGCCGATCGCGCGATTCCCTTCGCAAATTCAGCGATGTTCGCGTGGAAGGTGTGTATCGCAGAGTTGGTATGTGCGTTGCTCTGGGGGGGTGCGAGCCGTGGTCACGATCGGTGTGCGGCTTCTCCCAATCGACTCTTAGACACGATTCAAACGATCTAAAGGCCCCGAGAACAGCTCGGGCACAGAGGAATCTTATGTTGCCGTCGATCTTCAACGTCCAGGTGCCGCTTCCGGAACGGAATGAAGTGTTCCTGATGAACACCTTCTCTGACGCGCAGCTCCTGGCCTCGCCGGATGTGACCGCGCTCCTCGATCGCATCAAGCATGGCGAGGAGACGTTCGGCGCCGACGAGCGCGAAACGATCGATTCGCTGGTCGAGAACGGTTTCATCGTCGACAGCCGCGAGGACGAGCAGCAGGCGCTGACGAAGTACTTCACCGACATCCGCGAAGATACCGAGCAGCTTCGCGTGACGCTGCTGACAACGCTCCAGTGCAACTTTGCATGCGACTACTGCTTCCAGGGCGACCACGGCGAGTACAACAAGTCCGCCGCGAAGATGTCGATGGAACAGGCACTCGGCGTGGCGCAGTGGATTGAAGGCCGGCTCGACGAACTGCATCCGGAGAAGTTTGTCATCACGTTCTTCGGCGGGGAGCCGCTCCTGAATCTCCCGGTCATGTACTACCTCGCCGAGCGATGCTACGCGATGTGCGAGGAACGTGGCGTCCGGATGCTGATCAACATCATTACCAACGGTCTCCTGCTGACCGAGGATGTCGTCGATCGGTTACAGCCGTTTGGGCTGAACGGGGTCAAGATCACGCTCGACGGCGACCGGGACACGCACAATCGCATGCGTCCGCTTCGGGGCAAGCAGGGGACGTTCGATCGAATCATCGAGAACATCAAGCGCGTTGCCGACAAGGTCGCCATCACCATCGGCGGAAACTTCGATGAGTCGTCAGTCGACAGCTATCCGGACCTGCTCGACTTCCTGAAAGCGCAGGACTTCGCCGACAAGATCTCGAAGATCAACTTCAAGCCGATCATCAGGGCTCCCGAGCCGGTTGCGCCGAAGGGGCTGATCCCTCTCACGGTCGTCACAGGTGATGGAAAACCTCTCAGCGGAACGTGCATGACGAGCGCCGGTGCCGGCAAGTTGTCGGGGACGGGCGCTGGGTCGAGCATGTGCGACTCGTGCCACTTCGTGGACGAGAAGATGGCGTTCCTGCGGGACGAGACGCGCCGCCGCGGCTTCCCGACGCCGGACGGCGTCCACATGGGCCCCTGCGAGATCCACCGGCGGAACGCGCACAGTATCGGCCCCGACGGATCGATCTACGCATGCCCCGGCTTCACAGGTGAGCAGAAGTCCTCGATCGGTCATGTTGATGGTCGCGTCGAGAGCTGGCGGCAGGCGTCGGCGGAACGCTTCGAGCGCCTCAACCCACACAAAGAGGAATGCGGGGACTGCTCTTACATCCCTGTATGCGGCGGCGGCTGCTCGGTGGCCTCGCACACCGAAGGAGGTGACATGCATACGGCAACGTGTCACCGCGGAGCGATGGAGTCGGCAATGGTGAGTCTGGCGCAGCGGACGGCCGCTGCGGTCAGTGTGTAACCCGGCCAATCGGCCATTTCCCCCAACTGGAGTAAACTCATGAAGATCACCGTCATCAAGAAGGCAGCAACGACCCGCAAGCCACAGAACTTTTGCCCTTGGGTGCAGGACGACCTCAGCGACAAGAAGAACTAGAGAAGCCCTTGCCCGGCTTCGGCCGGGACCGCTTTGCTTAAAAAACGCCGCACCCGGCTCAGGTGCGGCGTTTTTCTTTTGTGCACCGTCTTTGCTGCCGGCTGCACACCGAAATCTTCCGCCACTGACGTCAGCCCCGATGAGTTGAGAATCGGCAATCCTGAAGGCATTGTCGAAGGAACCGAACTAGGCATTCGCCAGTTGGCCTCGATGCTGAGCGTCGAGAGCCTGACGCAGTTAGGTGCCGACGGCCGCCCGCTTCCAAAGCTGGCAGAAAGCTGGTGGTGGGGGAAAGACGGGCGAGAGCTCAACGTCAACCTTCGCCCTGGAATCAAGTTCCACGATGGAACGCCGTTGACCGCGGCGCTGGCTGCCACCATCCTTGGCGAGGCTGTTGCGCGCCCATCGAATCGGGCGACCTACTCATCTCTTCCCGACGTCACAAAAGTGCGGTCACAGGGCGAGCGCCAACTCGTGTTCGACCTCGTGCAACCGTCTGCGTTCCTGCCGGAGGACCTGGAGCTTCCACTGACCCACGGATCGCCGACTGTAGGTACCGGTCCTTATCGGGTCGTCACGAGCGACCAGACTGGAGTCGTGCTCGAGCGTTTTTCGGGCTACTACCTCGGAATCCCCAAGATTGCGCGGGTCGTGGTCAAGCCGATCGACACCCTCAGGACCGCCTGGACGAGCCTTCTGCGCGGCGAAGTCGATATGGTGACGGACGTTCCCCCTGACGCCGTGGAGTTCATCAGCAACGACGAGGTACGCGTTGTTTCATTCGGCCGGCGCTATCAGTACCTCGTCGCTTTCAATTCGCGGAAGCCTCCATTCAACTCGCCAATCGTGCGCCGCGCTTTGAACACGGCGATCGATCGCGACGCGCTGATTCAACGAGCCCTTCAAGGACACGGGCTTGCCTCGACTGGACCATTGTGGCCAAAGCACTGGGCCTACAACACTTCGATCGCGTCCTATCGGTTCGATCCGGGCCTGGCCGTCTCACTCCTCAACTCGGCCGGAATAAAGGCCGATAAGAGATCGGGGGGCCCACAGGCTCGATTCAGGTTTACCTGCCTCATCCCTGAAGACTTCAGTGTCATCGAGCGTGTGGCCTTGGAGGTTCAGAAGCAGCTCTATAACGTCGGAGTGGACATGCAGTTTGAGGTGATTCCCATCAAGGAGTTCGGCGTACGAGTCCAGGAAGGGAACTTCGACGCGATTCTTATCGATATGATCAGCGGCCCGACGGTGGGCAGGTCATATCTTTTCTGGCGCTCCGCGCGTCACGTTCAGGGACTGAACACCTTCGGATACGAGAACGCGGAAGCCGAGCGCCTCTTTGATGTGCTGCGTACTTCCACCAACGACATCGCCGTTCAATCGGCTTTCACTCGGTTTCAGGAAGTACTTCTGGATGATCCGCCAGCGCTCTTCCTGGCGTGGAATGAGCGGTCGAGAGCCGTGAGACGCGATTTTCAGATTGAACAGGATCCCCGTCGGGATCCCGCAGATCCCGTTTACACGATCTGGCGGTGGACGGCAGGTCCGCCGCGACTCGCACTGGCTCAGTGAAAAAGATATCGACACGGTTCGCGCTTCTGATGGCGGCAGCGGCGGTCATGCCGCTGCTGGCGTACGGAGCGGTGTCGATGTATTCGCTGCGGACCGGCGCCCAGGAGACCGTTGTTCAGGGCAACTTGAACGTCGCGCGCCAGGTTTCCGAACAGATCGATCTGTACGTCACTGGAAGCGTCAAGATCTTGAAAGCGGTTGCCGCCGACCTGCAGCAAACGGGACTCGAGCCGTGGCAGCAGGATCGGATTCTCAAGAACTACGTGCTCGAGTTTCCGGAGTTCAGAGAACTCACGCTGATCGACGAGAACGGGCGCCAGACGATATCGAGCAGGATCGGCAAGCCGACGGTGACGGTCCCGGGATCCGACAGTGCCAAGATCGATGGGACGCTGATGTCGCGGTTCTCCGTCGACAACGATTTGTTACCAACGGCGGTGCTCGCAGCGCCCGTCACCGACAGTCAACGTCAGGGCTGGCTGGTCGGCCGGCTGAACCTTGAAGAGATGTGGCGGATGGTTGACCGCATCCGCGTTGGCAGCCAGGGCTACGCCCTGGTCGTCACCGGAGAAGGGCAACTTCTTGCCCACGGCGACCCGGATGAAAAGTCACGAGTGGCGCGCGGCGACAAAATGCAGTCGCACCCGCTCATTGTCGCGCTCAATCAGCGGAAGGACGACCGGGTCGCCTCTGCCGAGTACGAAGGAACCCGCGGGCCTGTTCTTGGTGTGGCGGCGACCCTGCCTGTCCTCGGGTGGACCGTGATCGTGGAGCAACCGCAGTCGGAAGCGTTCGCCATTCCGATCCGCCTGCAGAATCAGCTCGGAATCGCGATCGCGATCGCACTCCTCGCCATGCTCGGCGCCGGCTATTTCTGGGGCCGCAGCTTCATCAATCCGATCCTTGCGCTTACGCGAGGCACGCGCGCGCTTGCCAGCGGTCGCCTGGACGAGCGCGTGGTGGTCGACTCGACCGACGAGCTCGGTCAGCTGGGCGACGCCTTCAACAACATGGCGGACAAGCTGGTCGAGCTCCAGGAAGACGTGCGGAAGAAGGAACGGCAGGCAACATTCGGCCGCGTCGCCGTCGGCCTGGTCCACGATATCTCGCACCCGATTCAGAACATCGGCAACAGCTGCAAGCTGATGGTGAAGATGTTCGACGACCTCGAGTACCGGGAGAGCTTCAAACGGACCGTGGAGCGGGAATTCGATCAGGTCAAACGCGTGCTCGAGGACCTGCGCAATCTCGCTCGCCCGAAACCGATCGAAAAGTTCCCGCTGGATTTGAACAAGGCGCTGCACGGCGTAGCCGAGTCGATGCTGCCGAGCGCCGAAACCTCCGGCATCTCATTCGAAACAGAGCTTGTGTTTGGCCCGCTCTACATCGAAGGCGATCTGTATGCATTGAACCGCGTCCATCGCAACCTGATCACCAACGCGTTTCAGGCGACGCCTCCGCGTGGCCGCGTCATCATCCGCTCCATGCGCAAAGACGATGAGGCGATCGTTGAGATTTCCGATACCGGCACCGGCATCCCGCCGGAGCGCCTCGGCACGATTTTCGATGACTTCGTCACGACCAAGAAGCAGGGCCTCGGTCTCGGTCTCGCGCTCTCGAAGAAGATGGTCGAGCAGCTCGGGGGAACGATCACCGTCGCCAGTCAGGTGGGCGTCGGAACCACCTTCACGATGCGCTTCCCCGTCACGAAGGCTCGCCCCGCGCAACTCGCCGCCAGTTAGCCGCACGTTACCAGGGGAAAAACAAACCCGGCGCGACGGCGCCGGGTTCAAGGGGGGGAATTTCAGCGCCCTGCCGACTACTTCTTCGGCAGGACAGTATCTTTCAACTGCTTGGCGATGCGCGCCTTGACGACCGTCTTTGCGGGGATCTTGATGGCTTCGCCAGTGGCCGGGTTACGACCCATGCGCGCCTTCCGCTTCTGCACGACGAGCTTCACCATGCCCGGCAGTACGAACTCACCGGATCGCTTCAACTCCTTCTCCGCGAGCGCCGTCAGCTCGTCGAAAAACTCGCGCGCTTGCGTACGTTTGACTTCGAACCGTTCGGCGAAGTGAGAAAACAACTCGGATTTGCCCATGCGTCGGGCGTCTGCCATTACGTCCCCCCAGTCCTGGTGCGCGCCGTCGTCGGCCGCGGTCACAGTTGCGCGCGCTCAAACTGTCGCGGAAACTCTTAGAAAAGCGTCGTAATGCTAGCGCGCACGTCGCGGGGTGTCAACGAAACACACCGGAAATCGATGTGTTTTCGGCCGAGGTGCTAGAATTTTCCACCGTGCCCGCCGCGACACCGCTCGAGACATTTCCGAATCCCCGGCCCGAGCGCGACTTCGAAATCGCCATCAACTGCCCCGAGTTCACCTCGGTCTGTCCCAAGACAGGACTGCCGGACTTCGGTGAAATCCGCATCACGTACGTGCCCGGCGATCGCTGTATCGAGTTGAAGGCGCTGAAGTACTACATGATCGAGTTCCGCAATCGCGGCATCTTTTTCGAGGCGGTCACCAACCAGATCCTTGACGATCTGGTCGCGGCGTGCCGGCCGCGGCGGATGACCGTCGTGGGCGACTTCTCGGTCCGCGGAGGCATCAAAACGGTCGTGACGGCAACGTACGTTGCCGACGCAACACCCAACGCCCAACGCCCAACGCCCAAGACCTTGTAGGCCTACGCAACTTGGGAGTTGGAGGTTGGGGATTGGGAGTTGACATGCGAATTCCCATCGAGGACGCCCTCGACCTCCACGCCTTCGCTCCCCGCGACATCAAGTCCGTTGTCGAGGAGTACGTCACGGCCGCGTGGGACCGCGGCCTGCGCGAGGTCCGCCTGATTCATGGACGAGGGCGAGGGGTGCAGCGCGGCATCGTGCAGCAAGCCCTCGAACGGCACCCTCTCGTCGTCGAATTCTGGGATGCTCCGGAGACGCACCTTGGAGCCACGGTGGCGCGGCTTCGCGACCGCAAAGACGTGTAACGAATCGCGATCCATCGCCGGATCGATGATCGCGGATTCTGCGTGTGCGGCCTCACATTCCGAACGATTTCAACGCTCCAGCGGCGGAACGGCGTCTGCACCACGGCAGGCGTGCAGGGTACGAAGCTTCGTCCTGGAGATGCCGTACGGATCCGCGGCGAACGGTGGCGCGTCGCCGGCGAAGCGGCTTTCGACGCGGCATCCATCATAGAAGTACACGGCTGCGACGCCTTCAACCGCGGCGCCAGAGCACGGTTCATCCTGCCGTTCGAGCCGCTGGAGTCCCTTCCGCCCTCGTCCGCCGTTCCTCGCGTTGTCGGCGTCGACCGGTGGCGCCGCGAGGCACGCGTGCGCCTGGCCGCAGCTGTACCTCGCTGGACCTCCCTGCGCGCGGCGGCGTGCTCACAGGTGACGATCATCCCGTTCCAACTCGAGCCTGCGCTTGCCATGATGCGCGGCGACGGGTGCCGCTTCCTGATCGCTGACGATGTCGGTCTCGGTAAGACGATCCAGGCCGGCCTCATCGTCGCCGAGACGATGACCCGCACGCCGGACGCGAGAGTGCTCATCGTGGCGCCGGCCGGCCTCCGCGATCAGTGGCGTGACGAACTGCAATCGCGCTTCTCGCTGCGCCCTGAGGTGCTCGACTCCGGTGGCATCGCGCGAACCGGCACCCACCTCGGTCCCGATGTGAACCCATGGTCCGTGCACGCGATTGCGATCGCCTCGATCGACTACATCAAGCGGCCGGACGTCATGCGGTCGCTCGAATCGCTCTTGTGGGACGTGATCGTCTTCGACGAAGCGCACACGCTGAGCGGCCGCTCTGACCGCGCCGCGGCGGCGGCGGGCCTGGCGGCTCGCTCGAGGTGCGTTGTCATGTTGACGGCCACGCCGCATTCCGGCGATGACGACGCCTTCGCGCGCCTCTGCGCCCTCGGAGATCTCGGCGGTGACTCCCCGCTGATAAGGTTCCGCCGAACGAGAGCCGACGTCGGATTGACGCACGGCCGGCGGTCAATCGTGCTTCGCGTCCGGCCGACCACGGCGGAGTTGGCGATGCACACCGCGCTCGCCGACTACACGCGGCTGATGGCAGCACATTCTGAAGGGACCGTCTGTGCGCCGGCAGCCGGCCTGGTCGCAGCGATCCTGATGCGCCGGGCATCGTCAAGTGCAAGCTCTCTGGTGCGTTCGCTGGAGCGCCGCATCGCACTGCTCGCTGAGAGTGCGGCGGCGGATCGCGAACAGCTTGCGCTGCCGTTCGCGCCTGCTGACGATGACGACGAGCCCGGCGCTGAGCTCGGCATCCCAGGGCTGCGAAGTCCGGACGAGGAGCGGCGATGGCTTGACCGCCTCCTGTCGCTTGCCCGCCGGGCGTCGCACTCCGAGAGCAAGCCGCACGTACTTCAGCGGCTCCTCCGGCGAGCACACCAGCCCGCCGTCGTCTTCACCGAGTACCGCGACACCCTGCAGCATCTCGCTGGGGTCCTGGCCGACTTCAACCCTCTGCAGCTGCATGGCGGCCTGACGGGCTCGGAACGGCGCCGGACGCTCCGTCAGTTCGACGAGGTCGAAGGGCGCCTCTTGCTTGCGACCGATGCGGCCAGCGAAGGATTGAACCTCCAGCACCGATGCCGACTGGTCGTGAACCTCGAAGTCCCGTGGACGCCCACCCGTCTCGAGCAGCGCGTCGGCCGTGTGGATCGTTTCGGCCAGCGCCGGCGTGTTCACGCGGTGCAGCTGGTTGTCAGAGACAGCGGCGAGGAGGCAGGGGTCGGGAGGCTCGTCGATCGCAGCGGGCGCATCCTCGCGGCGCTCGAGGCGGCTCGCACTGAGAGCACAACGCACACTTCGCCGTTGCGAGCGCTGGCGGAGGCGGAAGGAGATCGACTGCGATACGCGCGGGCACTTTCAGACAGTCGACACGAGGGTGTGCCCTCGGATCGCGCTGTTCTTGCATTCACGAGAGGGCGAGGGACAACGCGCCGGTGCACCTGGGCGTTCCGCCTGCCGATCCTCGACGCGGATGGTCATCTCGTATTCGAAACGATCGTCGGCCTGAGCGACAGTCGCGGCCTCGTGACCGTGGATGACGCGCTGGAGCAGATCGCCGCCGTCGCTCATCGACGCGTCCTCACGGTGCTGTCGGGCGACATCCAGCCGTGGCGTCTCACGATGGTGCACCGTGAGAAAGCTATCGCCGATGCGTTGCGCGTGCGGCACGCCCGAATTGCGGTCAGCCTGCTGCAACAGGGCCTCTTCGATCGCCGGACGGAGCGCGCGGCCGCGGCGCAGGCATTCGTCGTCGGGACGACCGTGCAGAAATCGACCGTGCGCCTCGCGCTGCTCGACCGCCTCCGGCATTTGCGCGAGGACAGCAGGGCGGTCGTCTTCGGCATCGCCTTCCGCTGATGCTCGCAGGGATTCGTGGCCGTCTAATCACATCGTCTTTTGCACTCACCGAGCTGCCGGCAATTCCGGGCGCCGGCATCGTGCCCGACAGCGTCATCCGCGACGTCGACGCGTGGTCCGCAAAGCGTGAGGCATCGTTTGGTCCGGCGTCGAGCATCCGCGCGGTGACCGACGGAGTGGTCATTCCGCTGCTGAACATCCTCGGATTCACGACAAGCCGTCGTGCCGACCGTGAGGAATCCACGTGTCTCGAAACCGGCTGGCGTGGCGTGGCATCGGTGCCGGTGGTGGTCGTCGGATGGGATCATGCACTGGACGCGGCATGGCGGACATCGGTGCTCGACGCCATCCGCTCTGATGCGCGCTGGTGTCTCTGCTGCAACGGCACCCAGTTGCGCATCGTTGACGCCCACCGCACGTGGTCGCGCCACTACCTTGAATTCGACCTCGCCCTTCTGGCACACGAAGCGGACGCGTTGGCGCTGTTGTGGCGTGTCGCCAGGGCGGAGTCGTTCGCGTCGAGGCCGTCACTGCTCGACGAGGCGGTCGCTCTCTCGGCAAGACACGGAACGGAAGTCTGCCGGGCACTTGCCAGCGGCGTCCTCGAAGCACTGGGGCTCATCCTGCAAGGACTGGCGCCGAGGATTGGACGACCCTCCTGGCCGGACCTGCTGTTCGAGCAATCGCTCACGGTGCTGTATCGCCTGCTGTTTCTCCTCTTCGCCGAGGCGCGCGGACTCGTTCCCCTGTGGCACCCGGTCTACCGGGATCGCTACACCATCGATGCAATCGTCACGACACTCCTGACGGGCCGGCCCTATCGAGGCGTCTGGCCTGCGATCAATGCCATCTCCCGCCTTGTCCACGCCGGGTGTGCGGCGGGGGAACTGAAAGTGACGGCGTTCAACGGGCGCCTCTTTTCACCGGCCGGAACGGGCGCGTTCGGGCGGGAGCGAATCGACGATGCGGCGATGGCCAAGGCGGTACTGGCGGTCAGCACAACGCCGCCGGTCCGAGGCGCCATCAGAAACCGAATCGCCTATCGCGATCTCGATGTGGAGGAGCTGGGCGCTGTCTACGAGCACGTGATCGAATACGAGCCCCTGTGTCGCGACGGATCTCCGTCCTTGAATCACACGCGGGACCGCCGGAAGGCGACCGGCACGTTCTATACGCCGCGATCAATGACCGCGTATCTGGTCCGTGAGACCCTGTCGCCGCTCGTCGCGAATCGGACGGCGGAGCACATTCTGCGGTTGCGGATTCTGGATCCGGCAATGGGCAGCGGCGCGTTCCTCGTGGCTGCGTGTGTACAACTTGCCGAGGCGGCCGAGGAGGCGCTGATTCGTGACGGACGATGGCACCGGTCCGACGTGACCTCGGCGGACCGCGTGCTGCTCCGGCGCGAGGTCGCTCAACGATGTCTATTTGGCGTCGATCTCAATCCGACCGCGGTGCAGGTCGCGCGTCTCTCGTTGTGGCTGACGACGCTTGCTGCCGACAAGCCGCTCACGTTCCTGGATCACCGGCTGGTTGCCGGCAACAGCCTGGTCGGCGCCTCTGTGGATGACGTCCGGCGACAGCCTGGGCGTGGACGCGCGCGGACGATGCGCGTGCAACCGTTGCCGCTCTTCGAGGCTGCCGACCTCGCGCCTGCGCTCCGGCACGTCGTCCAGGCGCGCGTAGAGATCGCAAGTCAGGCAGATGAATCCGCGGCGATCGTTCGGGCAAAGGAAAAGAGGCTCGCCGTCCTTCAGGCACAGGAGGGGCCCCTCGGCCGGTGGGCCCGAGTCCTCGACCTGTGGTGTGCCAGCTGGTTCTGGGGTACCGGCTCTCCTCCGCCCCCCGGCACGTTCCGGGAGCTCGTTGAGTACGTGCTTCACCAGCGCTCGGCACTGGCCGCCTCTACAGCTGGGCCGCTCATTGACGAGGCGGCCGCCGTCGCCGCGCAGCACCGTTTCCTGCACTGGCCCGTCGCATTTCCAGAAGTATTCAGCAATGAGGACGGCGAGCCGCTGAGCGACGCGGGGTTCGATGCGATCCTCGGAAATCCGCCGTGGGACATGGTTCGCGGCGACAGCGGCGACCTGACGACTCGCGTCGCGCGCCGCGACGAAGCGCGGTACCTGACGGACTTCGTTCGCGAATCCGGCGTCTACCGCATCGATACGTGCGCGCACATCAATCGATACCAGCTGTTTGTCGAACGCGCACTCCAGCTGGCGCGGCGGGGCGGGCGAATCGGGTTCGTGCTTCCAGGCGGCGCCGTGACCGACAGCGGTTCCGCACCCCTTCGGCGATTTCTCTTCGATCATTCGCGGATCGATCGCGTCATCGGCCTGGACAATCGCCACGGGATCTTTCCGATACACCGGAGCGTGCGCTTCGTGTTGCTGACGTGCACGACCGGCGAGACGACCGATGTCGTCCAGTGCCGGTTCGGTATCAATCGCCCAGGGGATCTCGATGATCCCGCCGCGTTCGATCGAAGGGCAACCTTCACGCTGACACGGGCGTTTCTCTCGCGTCTGGCCGGCGACGACGACCTCGCGATTCCGGAGATTCAGTCGCCGGCCGATCTGTGGATCCTTGAACAGATCAGCGCACACGTTCCGGCGCTGGGTTCACCGCACGGCTGGAACGTCTCATTCGGACGTGAGCTGAATGCCAGCGACGACCGCGGTCTCTTCGTGCCGTTGGCGAAAGACGGGCCGGGGCGATGCGTGCTCGAAGGCAAGCAGATAGAGCCCTTCAGGACCACCGTCGAAGGATGCCGCTATCAGCTGGCGTCCGGCGCGCGGGTAAAGGTGCCCCGGCGGCCACGCCTGGCCTATCGCGATATCGCGAGCGCGACCAACCGGCTTACGCTCATCGCCGCGGTCGTCCCCGCCGATGCCGTGACCACGCATACGTTGTTCTGTCTGAGAACACCGCTCGCACTCGACGCACAGCACGTGCTCTGCGCGCTGCTCAACAGCTTTGTCGCGAATTATCTCGTGCGGTTTCGCGTCAACACACACGTCACCGTCTCGCTCGTCTCCAGGTTGCGCGTGCCCGTGCTCGATCCGCACGGCCGTGACTTCTCCCGACTTGCCGCGCTCGCGAGAACGCTCATGCACTCACCCACGGTCGCGGAACGACAACCGGAATACTTCGAGCTCCAGGCGCTCGTCGCGCGACTCTACGGATTGTCGGAGGCCCACTTCGCGCACGTCCTGTCGACGTTTCCGCTGATGCCCGACGACGTCAAGGCTCAGTGCCTCGCACACCTCAACGACATTTACTGAGACGGGCCACAGAGGCACAGAGACACAGAGATGGATAAACACTATTCTGGAATCGCCGCCGACCTCACCGATCACATCGTCGGATGTGGGATCGAAGTGCATCGGCATTTAGGCCCCGGACTCCTGGAATCAGTCTATGAATCTGCGCTGTGTCTCGAGTTCGCCTCGGCGGGTTTGTCGTTCACACGACAAATTGGAATCCCTGTCTACTACAAGGGAACGCTGATTGCGGAGCATCGCCCCGATCTTATTGTAGGAAATCGCGTGATCGTGGAGATCAAGAGCGTCGAACGCTTCGACTATGTTTTTGTGGCACAGATGCTCACGTATCTGAGGATCACCGGATTGCGAGTCGGTTTGATCCTGAACTTCAACCGCGCGGTCTTGAAAGACGGCATTCGCCGAATCACTCTCTAGCGGCACAGCGGCGAACGAGGAGAAAGAGTCGTCTCTGTGTCTCTGTGTCTCTGTGGCCCGTCTCAGTGGAAGATCCTCCCTACCAACTGAGTGTTCCGTCTCAGTGAGAGTCCTTCCCGACCACTTGAGAACGCTTACTCCCCGAGCGCCAGCCTCCGGATCGCATCGGCGAGCCCGGCATGATCGTTGTCGCCCGTGACCGCCCACCCGCGCTCCTTCAGGCCGGACACGGCGTTCGCCATGACGACCGGCATCCCGGCAAACTCGAGCATCTCGAGATCGTTGAAGTTGTCGCCCACCGCCATCACCTCATCGCGCGTGATGCCAAGCTGTGTCGCACGCCACGCCAGCGCCTGGCCTTTCGTTGCCGACGGCGCGGTCACGTCGATAAGCGAGAAGTCGCGAGGCACGTACTCGGTCAGCGACACGGCGCAATCACGCGCCTCCGCGCGCAGCGACGCGACGAGCGATCGCATGGTCTCGACGCCGCCGTTGAACATCACCTGTATCGGATCCTCGACGAGCGCGTCCTCGAGGGGCACGGACTGTGCGATCAGTGACTGATTCCTGGCCCAGTACGACTTGCGCCCGGGATGTTCCCAGTCCATCGTTTCGAAAATCACCTGTCGATCGGCATCGCGATCGAACACGAGCGCCGCCGCATGGCGGAACGGTCTGGTCGAATTCAGCACGGAACGCGCGACGCCGCGATCCAGCAGCCGTTTCGCGAAGGTCGACCCGTCCATGCCGCGCTCGACGGCGCCATTGCTCACGATGAGCGTCAGAGACGACGGGAGCGGATCCGCAATCGGGCGCGCGAACGGATAGCTACGTCCGGTGACGAGCGCGACATGAATGCCGGCTGCGACCGCGTCGTGAATCGCGTCGATGTTCTGCTGCGGCATCTGCCCGCGCGTGTCGAGCAACGTGCCGTCGACGTCGATGCCAATCAGGCGAATCATTCAGTTTCGTATTCTGCGCCGACACCGTGCCTTCGTGTCTCCGTGGCCCGTCGGTCGATGCGTTAGGATAGGAATGTTATGCGTCTGGATGAGTTCCAGGGAGTGAATGCCGGTTACGTCCTGGAGTTGTACGAGCGCTATCGACAGAATCCGGAGTCGATCGATCCGGAAACGCGGCAGGCATTCGAGTCGTGGAC
>Ga0070698_100002048_pt1 | contig 22405 bp, 27 predicted proteins | sample KBSK1502metaG_FD_65477 | JGI IMG/M metagenome (GOLD analysis project Ga0070698, IMG submission 65477) | Corn, switchgrass and miscanthus rhizosphere microbial communities from Kellogg Biological Station, Michigan, USA - KBS K1-50-2 metaG | ecosystem: Host-associated > Plants > Roots >...
CGCCCCCGGCGGTCATCCGGGCGGTCCCGGATGCCACGCGGCGACCTCGCGGATCAGCGCCGCGGCCAGTGCGCCCCCGGCGGTCATCCGGGCGGTCCCGGGTGCCACGCGGCGACCTCGCGGATCAGCGCCGCGGCCAGTGCGCCCCCAGCGGTCATCCGGGCGGTCCCGGATGCCACGCGGCGACCTCGCGGATCAGCGCCGCGGCCAGGTCGTCCAGCAGCGCGCGGCCCTCGGCGGCGGAGGCCCCGGTCGGGTCGCCGAGCACGCCGGTCTCGCTGACCGCGCGGACCCCGCCGGCCCGCAGCAGCGGCCACGCCTCCGCCAGCGGCCGCGTGTCGCCCGGCGCCGCGCTGGCCATCCGCACCCGCGCCGGGGCCAGGTGCAGCATCAGCGCCGTCTCCGGGCGGCCGGCGTGCGGGTCGCCCGCCCAGGCCGGCCGGAACAGCAGCACGTCCCGTGACTCGGCGCGCAGCCGCGCCGTCGCCCGCGCCGCCGGTTCCGCGTTGCCGCCGTGCGCGCAGACGAAAACCAGGTGCGCGAACGTCAGGCTGGCCGAGCGGCCCAGCTCGACCAGGAGCAGCTCCAGGGCCTGCTGGCCGATGGACAGCGTGCCGGGGAAGCCCTGGTGCTCGCCGCTGGAGCCGTACGCGACCGCCGGCGCGACGAGCACGTCGGCGCGGGCCTCGGCGAGCCGTTCGCACAACGCCAGCGCGATCTCGGTGTCGGTGGACAGCGGCAGGTGCGGGCCGTGCTGCTCGGTCGCGCCGAGCGGCACCGCGAGGATGGCCCGCCCGGTGACCCGCTCGCCGACGTCCGGCCACGGCAGGTCGGCGAGTGACCGCACCGCGGTCAGCGCCCCGACGGCACGAACCCGGCCAGCGGGTCCGGGTTGCAGGCGGTGACGGGCAGCCGGCGCGACAGCGTCACCGGCACCGGGCGGCGCTGACCGGCGCGGCGCTGACCGGCGCGGCGGGGGTCCGGCTGGTGCGAGTGGTCGGGTGACGGCCGCGGCGCCGGGCCGGCCGCCGCCGCGAGGGCCCGCTCGCCGTGGCCCTTGACGCACTCGGGGTCCGGGCCGTCGAGCGGCAGCCCGGTGAAGAACTTCGCGGCCATGCAGCCGCCGCGGCACGCCCCGAACGCCGAGCAGGACTCACAGGCCCCGCCGGCCTGCGGCCGGCGGAGCCCGGCGAACAGCTCCGATCCCCGCCACACGGCGGCGAACCCGCCCGGGGCGCGGACGTTCCCGGCCAGGAAGCTGGGGTGTATCGCGAACGGGCAAGCGTAGACGTCGCCGACCGGGTCGATGAGGCACACGACCCGCCCGGCCCCGCACATGTTCAGCCCGGGCAGGGTGCCGCCGTACCCGCCCAGGTGGAAGAACGAGTCGCCGGTGAGCACGTCGCTGCCGTGCGCGAGCAGCCAGTCGTACAGCTCGCGCTGCTGGGCGGCGGTCGGGTGCAGCTCGTCCCACACGTCGGCGCCGCGGCCGGACGGCCGTAGCCTGGTGATCCGCAGCTGCGCGCCGAACCGCTCGGCGATGGCCTTGAACGCGCCGAGCTGGCCCACGTTGTGCCGGGTCATCACCACCGAGACCTTGAACCCGGTGAACCCGGCGCCGGCCAGGTTGCGCATGGCCAGCAGCGCCGTGTCGTAGGAACCGCGGCCCCGCACCGCGTCGTTCACCTCGCGGGTCGCGCCATCGAGGGAGATCTGCACGTCCACGTAGTCGTGGCCGGCCAGCCTGCGGGCGACGTCCGGCGTGATCTTCACGCCGTTCGTGGAGAACTTCACCCCGACGTCGTGGCCGGTCGCGTACTCCAGCAGCGCCCAGAAGTCCGGCCGCACGGTGGGCTCGCCGCCGCCGATGTTGACGTAGAAGACCTGCATCCGCTGCAGCTCGTCGATGACCGCCTGGCACTCGGCGGTGGTCAGCTCCCGCGGATCCCGCCGCCCGGAGCTGGACAGGCAGTGGACGCAGGACAGGTTGCAGGCGTAGGTCAGCTCCCAGGTCAGGCAAATCGGCGCCTGCAGGCCGTGGCTGAACTCATCGGCCAGCGACCCTGGGGCGGCGGTCATGCCCCGCCTCGTCTGCAGATCATCCGGGACGCGGCCAGGGTGGCCAGCGCGCGACCGTAGGCCGGCATCTCTCCCGCGGGCACGCCGGCCGCGGCGCACGCGGCCCGGGCGCTCGGCTGCGCGGCCAGCGAGCGCACGACGGCCAGCAGGGCCGGGCTCTTCAGGAACGACAGCTGCCGGGTGCCGAAGTGATAGAGCAGCGCGCCGAACGCCTCGGGGCGGACCCGCACCGCGGCGGCCAGCCGCCAGGGGGCGTCCAGGTCGAACGGCGCCGGGGGCTCGGTAGCCGGGGGCTCAGTAGACGCCGCACATGCCATCGATCGAGACCTCCTCCACCAGGACGTCCTCGTCGACGACGTCCTCGTCCACGAGGCCGGCGGGCTCGGTGACGCTCGTCTCGCCGGTGCGATCCGGGCTGGGGCTGTCGGCCATGGGTGCTCCTCGCGACGGCTGGGGCCTATATTCGTCACAGTGTGCCAGGGCGCGGGGCAAGGGTGGGTGCCACCCGGGCGGCGAGAGCGACACTGGTGAATCGTCAGACGGCGCGACCGGCAGCCGGAGGTCCCCATGGCCAGCACGCGGACGTGGTTTGAGTCGGTCGCCGAGGCCCAGCGCCGGGCCAGGCGGGTACTCCCCCGGCCGGTGTACCAGGCGCTGGTCGCCGGCGCCGAGGCCGGGGTGACCATGAGCGAGAACACCGCGGCGTTCTCCCTGCTGAAGTTCCGCCCGCACGTGGCGGGCCTGCCCGCGACCCGTGAGCTGGCCACGACCGTCATGGGGCAGGAGGTCAGCTTCCCCGTGCTGATCTCGCCCACCGGGGTCCAGGCCGTGCATCCCGACGGTGAGGTCGCGGTGGCCAGGGCCGCGGCCGCCGCCGGGACGGCCATGGGGCTGTCCGCGTTCGCGTCCAAGCCGGTCGAGGAGGTCGCGCAGGCCACCGACCGGCTGCTGTTCCAGTGCTACTGGGCGGGCAGCCGGGACGAGATCCTGGCCCGCGCCGAGCGGGCCCGCGCGGCCGGCGCCAAGGGCCTCATCGTGACGCTGGACTGGGTGTTCGACCACCGCCGCGACTGGGGCAGCCCCTGGATCCCGGAGCGCCTGGACCTTCGGGCCATGGCGCGGTACGCCCCGCACGTCGCGGTCCGGCCGGCCTACCTGGCCCGGTGGCTGCGCAGCCGCTCGCTGCCCGACCTCGGCGTGCCCAACTCCGGCTCCCCCGGCGCGCCGAGTCCCGGCTTCTTCGGCGCCTACGGCCAGTGGATGACCTCGGCGCCGGCCACCTGGGAAGACCTGGCCTGGCTGCGGCGGCAGTGGGGCGGGCCGTTCATGATCAAGGGGATCACCCGGCCGGACGACGCGCGGCGCGCCGCCGACATCGGCGCGACCGCGGTCTCGGTGTCGAACCACGGCGGCAACAACCTCGACTCCACGCCCGCCGCCATCCGCTGCCTGCCCGCGGTCGCCGAGGCGGCCGGCGGCCAGCTCGAGGTGCTCCTCGACGGGGGGATTCGCCGCGGCAGCGACGTGGTCAAGGCGCTCGCCCTCGGCGCCCGCGCGGTCATGATCGGGCGCGCCTACCTGTGGGGCCTGGCCGCCGGCGGCGAGCGCGGCGTCGGCAACGTGCTGGAGATCCTGCGCCAGGGCGTCAGCGAGACGCTGTACGGCCTGGGCAAGGCGTCGGTCCACGACCTGACCCGCGACGACGTCATCGTCCCGGCCGGCTTCGCGCTCGGCGAGAAGGACTGAGGGCCGACGACGGCGCCACAGACGGAAGGCGCGACAGATGCTTTCAGGCCGGCCGAGCCGTGTCACCGGATAACAGCTGGCGGCGCCGGATTCAGTGTCCCGGCACATTCCGTCCCGCGGTGGTCCGGGCCACAGTGAAATCAGCCGGGCTTGCCGAGGAGACTGATGGTGCGTTCGCCTAGGCTGACCTCGGTGCTGCTCATAGCGGCGGGAGGCTGGCACCGGCACCTGAACGTGCAGGTGCCGGCCGCGTTCGTTGGCGAGAAGGCCGCCGACCTGCTGAGGGCCACGGCCTGAAACCACCTCGACACCGACCAGAGGGAGCACCTGTCATGACCGAGGCGACGACACCCGGCGCGGACGAGATCGTCGAGCGGATGCGGGGCGGCGAGCAGACCTGGGCCGAGACCCTGGTCGCCGCGCGGCGGGACCTGCTCGCCCGGCTGCACGCCGCCGTCGGCGACGCGGCCGAGGAGTGGGTCCGGATCGCGGCCGGGATCAAGCAGATCCCGGATGGCTCGCCGCTGGTCGGTGAGGAGTGGATCACTGGTCCGTACGCGGTGCTGCAGTACACCACCGCCCTGGGCCAGACGCTGGATCGGATCGTCCGGGGCGAGGACGTGCTGGCCGGATACAAGATCACCCGCGCGCCCGGTGGCCGGGTCGCGGTGCGCGTGCTCCCGCACGGCACCTACGACCGGCTGCTGCTCAGCGGGTTCTCGGCCGAGGTGTGGATGCCGCCCGGCGTCAGCGAGGCGCGGGTGCGCGCGGAGGCCGGGCTCGGTCAGCGCCACCCGGCCGACACCGGCGGGGTGGCGCTGGTGCTCGGCGCGGGCAACATCTTCTCGATCGCTCCGCTGGATGTCCTCTACGAGCTCTACGCCGACAACCGCGTGGCCATCCTCAAGCTCAACCCGATCACCGAACCGCTGCTGCCGGTGCTGGAGAGGGTCTTCGCCCCGTTCATCGAACGCCGCCTGGTCGAGATCGTCACTGGCGGTGCCGAGCTCGGGTCCGCGCTGGCCTACCACCCTGGCGTGAGCGCCGTACACGTCACCGGCAGCGAGGCCACCCACGACGCGGTCGTCTGGGGGGTGGGCGAGCAGGGCGCGGCCAGCAAGGCGGCCGGGACGCCCCGGCTGCAGAAGCCGATGACCAGTGAGCTCGGCGGGGTGTCGCCGGTGATCGTGGTGCCAGGCATCTGGTCCGCCGCCGACATCACGTTCCAGGCGCAGCACGTGGCGACGCAGCGCCTGCACAACAGCGGTCACAACTGCATCGCCGGGCAGATCGTCATCGTCGGCGAGGACTGGCCGCAGAGGACCGCGTTCCTGCAGGCCATGCGCGGCGCGCTGCGCGACGCCCCGGCCCGCCCGACCTGGTACCCGGGCGGCAGCGAGCGCGCGACAACGGTGCGCCGCGAGCACGCCGGCGCGGAGGCCGTCGGCGGCACGCCCGACCGCACCTTGCTGCCCGGGCTCGACCTCGCCGACCCCGGCGAGCCGGCGTTCGACTCAGAGTTCTTCGGCCCGGTCCTGGGCGAGACGGAGCTCCCGGGCGGTCCGGCCGAGTTCCTGGACGCGGCCGTCGATGCCGCCAACCAGCGGCTGCACGGCACCCTGGGCGCCAACATCCTCATCCATCCGGCGACCGCGCGGCAGCTGGGGACACGCCTGGACGACGCGATCGCCCGGCTGCGCTACGGGACGATCGCCGTCAACGCCTGGACCGGCGTCGGCTACCTCACCCCGCGCGCCACCTGGGGCGCCTTTCCCGGGCACCCGCTCGACGACATCCAGAGCGGCCGCGGGGTGGTGCACAACGCGCTGCTCCTCGATCACCCCGAGCGCACCGTGGTCCGGGGGCCGTTCCGGCCTGCGCCGCGGTCGATCGCGCACGGCGAGTGGGCGATGACCCCCAAGCCGCCATGGTTCGTCGACAACCGCACGGCGGACCAGACCGGCCGGCGGCTCACCACGTTCACGGCAAACCCCCGCGCCGGCGCGCTGCCGGGGATCTTCGCGTCGGCGCTACGCGGGTGAGCGGTGTCCCGCGGGTGATCACGGCGCAGCCGTTCGGGAAAATCCGGAGTCCAGCGGGGCTGCGCGCGCCGCGGGGCGGCTGGAAGCGGTACCGTGCCGGCGTCTCTTATGCACAGCCCGGTGCCGGCTCCGTGCTCACAGGCGGTACCGTCACTGGTCATGGCCGGTTACGACGACGATCTGCGCTTCGCGCACGTCCTCGCCGACGCGGCGGATGACATCACCACCCGGCGGTTCCGCGCGCTCGATCTGCGGGTGGAGACCAAGCCGGACCTGACGCCGGTGACCGACGCCGACCGCGCGGTCGAGGAACAGGTGCGCAGCGTGCTGCGCCGGGCCCGGCCGCGGGACGCGGTGTTCGGAGAGGAACTCGGCCGGTCCGGCATCGGGCCGCGGTGCTGGGTGGTGGATCCCATCGACGGGACGAAGAGCTACGTCCGCGGCGTGCCGGTCTGGGCCACCCTCATCGCGCTGATGATGGGCGACGAGCCGGTGGCGGGGGTGGCGTCGGCGCCCGCGCTCGGCCGCCGGTGGTGGGCCGCGCGGGGCAGCGGGGCCTGGACCGGGCGCAGCCTGACCAAGGCCAGCCGCTGCCGGGTGTCGGGGGTGACCCGGCTGAAGGACGCGTACCTGTCGTACTCGGGCATCTCCGGCTGGGAGGAGCGCGGCGCCCTGGACGGCTTCCTCGACCTGACGCGCTCGGTATTGCGGACCCGGGCTTACGGGGACTTCTGGTCCTACATGCTGGTCGCCGAAGGCGCGGTCGACGTGGCGGCCGAGCCCGAGGTGTCGCTGTGGGACCTGGCCCCGCTGCAGGTGATCGTGGAGGAGGCGGGCGGCCGGTTCACCGACCTGGCGGGTGCCGCCAGGCCCGACGGCGGCAGCGCGGTGGCGACCAACGGGCACCTGCACGACGAGGTTCTGGGGCTGCTTCGCGGGGTAGACTGATTTCCGGCGTCACAAGTTCACAAGAGCCCTCTGCGCTGCCCCTGGCAAGCCCGATCCTGGGGAGTGATGACATGAACGTCCGGGATGGGATGACCCAGCTGGTCCTCACCATCGGCCCCACTCACACGCTGCGCGAGGCGGCCCGGGCGATGTCCCGGCGGAAGGTGGGTGCCGCCGTGGTCATCGATCCCGAGCAGGACGGCGTGGGCATCCTCACCGAGCGGGACGTCCTGGACTCCCTCGCGGCAGGCCAGGACCCGGACAGCGAGAGGGTCGGCCAGCACCGCACGCACGACCTGGTGTTCGCCTCCCCCAACTGGACCCTGGAGCAGGCGGCGGCCGCGATGGTCCGCGGCGGCTTCCGCCACCTCGTCGTGGTGGAGGGCCAGGAGGTGACCGGCCTGCTGTCGATGCGCGACATCGTGCGCTGCTGGTCCGGAGCCGATAACCACGCCCGAACGGCTTCCGCCGCCGGCTGACCGGCCGGCCAGCTCTCACGCGGCCTTCCCCCTCGGGCTGACCCGGGCGTCAGCTTGCACCCCACGGCTGCCCCTCCGCGCGAGTAAGATCACGCGAGGAGGGAGACGCTGACCATGCGATTCCAACCCCTGATCCGCCGGATCTCCCTGGCTCCCGTGCTCGCCGCAGTGGCCGGCATCGTGCTCGCCGGGTGCAGCAGCAGCGGCTCGCCGAATTCCGGGGCGAGCTCGTCCGGTACGCATATGTCCGCCGCGTCCGAGATCAAGACGAACTGGGAGGCCTTCTTCTCGGGGAGCACGCCGGTCTCGCGCCGGGTGGCGCTGCTGCAGAACGGGCAGGTGTTCCGGGCGCTGATCGCCGCGCAGTCCAAGCTGCCGTTCACGTCGACGGTCGCGGCGAAGGTGACCAAGGTGTCGAACGTGACGTCCTCACAGGCCGCGGTCGCGTACTCGATCACCCTCGCGGGCGCGCCGGTGCTGAGCGGCCAGAAGGGCGTCGCGGTGAACCAGGGCGGGACCTGGAAGGTCGGCGACGCGAGCTTCTGCGGCCTGCTCACGCTGGAGAAGTCCTCGGGGCTGGTCCACCTCTCCGCGCTCCCGGCGGCGTGCAGCTCAGCCGGTTAGCTGGATCCGTCAGGTTAACGGCGACTCATCGTGGCGACGACGACCGAAGTGGCGGCCACGGCCCGCCACGGCGGCCGGCCCGTCGCGCTCGCGGCGCTGTGCACGCTGCTGTTCCTGACCTTCCTCGACAACACGATCGTCAGCGTGGCGCTCGGCAGCGTGCAGCTGCAGCTGCACGCGAACGTCACCGAGCTGCAGTGGGTGGTGAGCGCGTACGCGCTCACCTTCGCCAGCCTGATGCTGGCCTGCGGGATGATCGGTGACGAGCTCGGCCGCAAGATCGTCATGCTGGTCGGGGCCGGCGTGTTCTGCGGCGGCGCGCTGCTGTGCGCGCTCGCGCCGAACGTCGACGTGCTGATCGCCGGGCGCGCCGTCATGGGGATGGGCGCGGCGGCCAGCGAGCCCGGCACGCTGTCCATGCTGCGGCACATCTACACCGAGCAGCGCGCGCGTGACCGCGCGGTCGGCATCTGGGCGGCGGTCTCCGGGCTGGCGCTCGCGCTGGGACCGGTGGTCGGCGGGGCGCTGACGGACTGGTTCGGCTGGCGCGGGATCTTCTGGTTCAGCCTCATCTTCGGCCTGGCCGCGCTCGTCGTCGCCGGGATCGTCCTGCCGGAGAGCGCGGATCCGAGCGCGAGCCGGGTGGACACCGCGGGCACGCTGCTCGGCGCCGGCGCGCTGACCGCCCTGCTGTTCGGGGTCATCCACGGGGAGAGCGCCGGCTACACCGCCCCGGAGGAGATCGCCCTGTTCGGCGTCGGCGCGGCCGCGGCCCTCGCCTTCTTCTGGCGGGAGAGCCGGGCCGCGCACCCGATCCTGGACCTGCGCTTCCTGCGCGTTCCCGCGTTCACGATCGCCAACATCGCGGCGTTCTGCACGTACTTCGCGACGTTCGCGATCTTCTTTTTCACCGCGCTCTACCTCGAGGAGGTCGTCGGCGACTCCGGCGGCAAGATCGCGCTCGTGTTCCTGCCGATGACCGCGCTGATGATCGGCACCGCGCTGCTGGCCGGGCGGTGGACGGGCACGTTCGGGCCGTACTGGTCGCTGTTCGGGGGGTGCATGCTGTTCGGCGCCGGGCTGCTGCTGGCCAACCTCAGCATCAGCCCGCATCCCGACTACTGGGCGCTGTCGTCGGCGCTCGGCCTCACCGGCATCGGCATCGGCGGGACCGTCGTGCCGATCACCTCGTCGGCGCTGAACGCGGTGCCGCCGGAGCGCTCGGGCATGGCCGCGTCGGCCACCAACACCAGCCGCGAGATCGGCGCGGTGACCGGGGTCGCGGTGCTCGGCGCGCTGGTGAACGCGCGGCTGAGCTCGGGGCTGACCAGCCAGCTCAGGCACCTCGGCATCCCGGCGAACTTCCAGGCGATCGTCATCCACGCGGTGGAGACGGGCGGCGTCCCGTCCAACCCCGACGCGGCCGGGGCCGGCGGGTCGGCCGGAGCCGGGCACGCCGGGCTGGTGCAGAAGGTGATCAGCGCCGCGTATTCGGCGTTCCAGGACGGCCTGCGCGCGGCGCTGTACCTGTCGGCCGCGCTGGTGTTCGTGGCCGGGGTGCTCGCGCTGACGGCCATCCTGCGGGCCTGGCGGCGGCCGGAACGGGTGGCTCCCTGACGGCGCCCGCTGAGCTGTCCCGCCGCATCACCCTCGCCGCGGTCCTGCTGACGGCCGGTACCGGGGCGACGGATGTCGCGAGCTTCACCCGGCTCGGCGGCGTGTTCACCAGCGTGATCACCGGCAACATCGTGCTGTTCGGGCTCGCCGCCGCGCGGGTTTCGGCCGGGCTCGCCGAGCACACCGCGGTCTCCGTGGCTGGCTACGTGCTCGGCGTGGCCATCGGCGCGCGGGTGATCGCGCTGGCGCCGCGGCGCGGCCGGGCGGCCGCGGGGGGCAGCCGGGTAGAGGCGGGGGGCAGCCGGGTAGAGGCGGGGGGCAGCCGGGCGGGGGCGGCGGCGGCGGGCGAGGACTGGCCCCCTATGGTGACCGCGGCGCTCGCCGTCGAGCTCGCGCTGCTGGCCGCGCTCAGCGCGGGCTGGGAGCTGGCCGGCACCCGGCCGTCCGGGGCGGGGCAGTACCTGCTGCTGGCCGCCGCCGCCACCGCGATGGGGGTGCAGAGCGCGGCCGTGCGCGGCCTGGGCAGGGGCGACTTCTCGACCACGTACCTGACCGGGACGCTGACCGCGCTGATCGCCGCGCTCGTCACCCCGGGCAAGCGCGAGTGGCCGGGATGGCGGCAGCCAGGGCCGCTGCTCGCCCTCACCGCCGGCGCGCTGATCGGCGGCGCGCTGATCGCCAACGCGCCGGCCGCGATCCCGGTGATCACGCTCACCCCGCTCTGCCTGGTCCTGGGCCTGTACCTAACGGGGCGCGGGGGCGGCCTCGCGGGAAACCGGCGCTGACCCCGTAGAGTGTGCAGGCATGCCAGGACGGACGGCCCTGGGCACCGCGTGGCGAGTCCTCATCGGCAGGCCACTGCGCGCGTCTGAGCTGCAGAAGGAGCAGATCACCCCCCTGGAGGGGCTGCCCGCGCTGTCCCTGGACGCGCTCACCTCGGTCGCCTACGGCCCCGAGGCGATCATCGTGGTGCTCGCCGTGGCCGGCGTCAGCGCGCTGCACCTGGTGCTGCCGATCACCCTGGCCATCGTGGCGCTGCTCGCGATCCTGGTGTTCTCCTACCGCCAGGTCATCGACGCGTACCCGCACGGCGGGGGCGCGTACGCGGTGTCCAGGGACAACTTCGGCGCCGGGGTAAGCCTGCTGGCCGCGGCGTCGCTCATCGTCGACTACACGCTGACCGTCGCGGTGTCGATCGCGGCCGGCGTGGCCACGCTAGTGTCGGCCTTCCCCCGGCTGAACGCGGACATCGTCCCGATCTGCCTGCTGATCCTCGCCTTCATCACCGTGCTGAACCTGCGCGGGCTCGGCGAGGCGGCCCGCGCGTTCCTGCTGCCGACGGCGGTCTTCATCGTCGGCCTGCTTGCGATCATCGCGGTCGGGCTGATCCACCCGCTCGCCCTGCACGCGCACCAGCCCGGGCGTTCGCTGCTGCCGACGCACGGCCTGCAGGTGGTGGGCGTGCTGCTCGTGCTCAAGGCGTTCTCGGCGGGCTGCAGCGCGCTCACCGGGGTGGAGGCGATCGCCAACGGCGTGCCGCTGTTCAAGGAGCCCAGGGTCACGCGGGCCAAGCGGACCGAGATGCTGCTCGGGGTCATCCTCGGCGTCATGCTGCTCGGCCTCGCGGTGCTGGCCGACCGCTGGCACATCGCACCCCGGTCCGGCCAGACGGTGCTCAGTCAGATCATGGGTATGGCCGTCGGCAGGAACTGGGCGTACTACACCGTGTCCCTGACGATCACGCTGGCGCTGGCGCTGGCCGCCAACACATCGTTCGGCGGCCTGCCGGTGCTGGCCAGCCTGCTGGCCCGCGACCACTACCTGCCGCACCTGTTCGGGCTGCGCGGGGACCGGCAGACCTTCGCCAACGGAATCTGGGCGCTCGCCATCCTGTCCGGCGCGCTGCTGATCGCGGTCAATGGGAACACCCAGTCACTGATCCCGCTGTACGCCATCGGCGTGTTCACCGGCTTCACCCTGGCGCAGAGCGGGATGGTCGTCCACTGGCGGCGGACCGGGGCGCGCGGCTGGCGCAGCCGCGCGGCCGTCAACGGGTTCGGCGCCGTGGTGACCGGGGTCGCCACGGTCATCTTCCTGTTCACCAAGTTCACCCAGGGCGCCTGGGTCGTCGTGGTCGCCATCCCCTCGTTTATGTTCCTGTTCACCAGGATCCACACCTACTACCGCCGGGTCCGTGAGGTGCTGCACCTGGACGAGGTGCCGCCCAAGCCGACGGGCAAGCGCACGAAGGTGATCGTCCCGGTGACCACTGTGTCGCGGCTCACCCGGTACGCGCTGTCCGAGGCGCTGTCACTCGGCGCGGACGTTACGGCGGTCAGGGTTGTGCTGGAGGAAGGCGACCAGGGTGACGAGGACGCCAGGCGGATGCGGGAGGAATGGTCGCGGTGGGACCCGGGCGTCCCGCTGATCGTGCTGCGGACGGAGTACTCCTCGGTGGTGGAGCCGATCGTCCGCTACATCGACCAGGTCTGCGCCGTCGCCGACGAGCAGGTCGTCGTGCTGATCCCGATGATCGTCCCGCCGAAGCTGCGCTACAGCTTCCTGCACAACCACCTCGACCTGGTGCTGTCCAACGCGCTGCGGGAACGCCCCTACGTGATCGTCGCCCGGGTCAGCATGCCGCTGGAGTCACAGCCGACCGGGCCGGCCAGCGTCGCGCCGACGGCGGGCAGCACGCCCGGGGGAGTCGTGAGGAGACTGCGATGACGGCCAGCTTCCAGATCTGCATCGACTGCGCCGACCCGGACCGGCTGGCCAGGTCCTGGGCCAGCGCGCTGGGTTGCGTGCTGGAGCCACCGCCCGAGGGCCACGCCAGCTGGGACGACTACTGGCGCGAGGTCGGCGTGCCGGAGGAGGACCTGGACATCGGGGCGGACAGCATCGTGGACCCGGACGGGCGCGGGCCGCGCATCTGGTTCCCGGTCGTGCCGGAGGGGAAAACGATCAAGAACCGGCTGCACCTGGACATCCGCGCGAGCGGCGGGCGCGGCACGCCGATCGAGAGCCGCAAGCGGCTGATCGACGCGGAGGCCGCCCGGCTGGCCGGCCTCGGCGCCACGACTACCCGGGTCCTGTTCGAGAAGGGCCTGGATCACTACGGGTCGCGATGAAGGACCCTGAAGGTAACGAGTTCGACATCCATTGACGAACTCGCTGGTCATCATGCCTCCGGGCCGTGAGCAGCGTCCTGTGGACCGTCAGCGGCCTGGGGCATGTCCTCGCCGGGCGCCCGGAACTGGGCCGCCCGGGGCACGCCCCGGTACTTGCACCCCGGGGCGGGGCAGGTGGACCTGCTGCGGTGGTCCTTCAGGTCCGGGTGCCAGCCTCCGTGCTTGGGGCATGTGAGCGTGATGATCACGCGACCATTGTCTGCTGTTTGTCGCCGACTGCGGCCACGTCGGGCCGAGCCCTGATCCGGGCCTGGGTTGCCCTGATCAGCTCGTCGAAAAGGTCATCTTTTAGGGCGCCAATGTAGGAGGTCGGATGGGCGCCAGGCGGAATCTTCACTTTGGCGAGCTTCAGCTCGGCCTCCGGCGTCGATTGGAGGCCGACCATGACCCGTATCAGGGGGATGTCATCGGCTGGCAGCAGCACTGCTAGACCGCGAAGGTTCAAGTGGTCGCCCCTGCTCACGGCTAGGACGAGGTCTCTTAGCACGTCCAGCTCGAAGTCAAGGCGGCGTTCGCGGACCAGGGCGTCTTGACTTTCCAGCGCTTGCGCCTTCGCCTGCCTGATGGTGAGGAATGCGAGCAGTGCAGCCGCTCCTGTGCCGATCAGGCTCAGCAATTGCACAGCGAAGAGGAGCCAGTCAACCCAATCCCTGGTCACAGAGACAGGCAGAATCAAATTAACTCCCTCTCTTCGCAGGGCGATGGGCAGCCCGGCTGCGGCGAGGCCAGAGCACGAGGTCACGCGTTGAGGCTCACGCGACAATTGTCCGCTGCTTGCCGATCGGCAGCGCCCGGTAGAGCGTGGCGCGGCCGACGCCGAGCACCCTGGCGACCTTACGGATGCTCAAGCGTTCGCCTCACTACCGAAGCCGCAACGCCGAGCAGCTTGCTGATCTGTTCGACGGTGCTCGTTCCCGAGGCATAAAGCTTGCGGGCCAGATCCGCCTGCTCCTGCGTTAGCGTTAGCTGCCGTTGGACGCCGAGAGCGTCGCAGGCAGCCTCAAGGTCATCAACAACGAGCATGTCCTGCCGCCGCTGTCCTGGCCACGCGACCAGTAGCAGATCATCGGGCTCCGAGGTGGCCAGGAGTCGCTGCTTGTCCCCGATCCGGTGGCTCGCCGTTAGCGTGTCGCCGCTGATGCGGAGCAGCACGGCCATAGGTGATTTCCAGGGAACAGGAGAACCGCTCGTGCCTCGCATCGGCTGCCAGTCACCACTTGCCTCGCCATAGCTCAGGGCCTTCACCGTTGCACCTGCCGTTCGCGTTCCCAACGGGCGACGTACCCGCTGCGCTTTCTTGGCCGCCTGTCCTTCGCTCCAGCCTGACGGCCAACCGGCAGCCCTTGCGCCCTGCGGCGGTCGAGCCCGGCCCGCACTCGCTCGCTGCGCCGCTGCGACTCCATCCGCGCCATCCACGCCACTATCGCGGTCAGCAGCTCCTGCATCTCTCCGCCCGCGTCGGTCCACGGCTCCTGGAGCGAGACGACCTGGATGCCGCGCTCGCGGAGCTGGCGCATCACCCGCAGCGTCGGCTCGATCCCGCCGCGCTCCAGCCGGTCCAGCGCCCACACGAGCAGGATCTCGTACCGACCAGCGCGGGCGTCGTCGAGGGCCTGGCGGAGCTGCTCGCGGTGGGCGCCGGTCCACGCTGACAGCCCGTCGAGCACGTACTCGGCGGTGACCTCCAGGCCGCGGCGGGCGGCCTCAGCGCGGAGCTGGCCGAGCTGGTTACCGGACTCCTGCTCGTCCTTGCTGACGCGCGCCCAGATGGCGCAGCGGGGGGACATAAACAAACCCTAAGGCCCAGGTGCGCCCGTCCTGGAGCAAGACGCGCAGGTCAGCGGACTCTGCGCGCCCGCGCTGGCGGGGTGAATATGCGGCAGCTAGTTGGCGGTCGCGTCGTCCGAGCGGCTATCGGCTTTCTTCAATCGGCCCGAGTCGATGTCTCGCTGCCAGCCCGCCGGAACCACCGCATCCGGCGACAAGCGTGCACCAGTGAGATCCGCATGGGTGAGATCCGTACGGGTGATATCCGCACGTGTGAGATCCGAGCCGACAAGGGCCGCGCTGGTGAGGTTTGCGCCGAATAGATCCGCGCCGCTGAGGTCCGTCCTCACGAGGCCAGCGGCGACAAGGGTCGCGTTGGTGAGGTGCGCATCGGTGAGGTTTGCGTAGCTGAGATCCGCGCGGGCGAGGTCGGCATGGTCGAGCACCGCATCGGTGAAGTCCGCGTAGGCGAGGAGCGCGCCAGTGAAGTTCGTGTAGCTGAGGTCCGCATTGGTAAGGTCCGCTCTGATGAGCTTCGCCCCGGTGAGGTCCGCGCGAGCGAGATCAGCGCGGCTGAGGCTCGCACGGGCGAGGTCGGCGCCGACGAGGTTCGCGTCGTTGAGATTGACCGGCTCGCGGTCGTACCTCGTGTTCCGGCGCCCACTGACTGTGAGGGCCGCCTGCACGTCGGGTCGCGTCGTATGGTCTGGCACCGGGTCACGGTCGGACTTTGGCAGCGGCCACTGCTCGTGGGAGTGCTCCCGGACGAACGCGGCCAGGACCGCTATCACAGTCGGCTGGTCCCTTGGGAAATCCCGCGCGACACGTTCGAGTGCGTAAATGCCCCCAATACGCACGTCGAGCTTCTCAGAGCCGAGCTGCTCAATCGCCCTGGTATAACGATCGGTTACTTGGCCCTGCCGCGACAGGAGAAAGTTCTGCGCGGTGAACCACAGAGGATGTCCCGAGTTCCGTAGAACTTCGGTGGCGGTCCCTTTGATCATCAGGCCGCGTTCACGATCTGATCATTGCGCACGGCACTGACATTCTGGTTGAAGCGCGCTTCGAGCGCGGCGCGCAGTTTGGGCAGGTGCAGGTGGCCGTTAACGCGGCGGAACTGGTGGCCGGCTTCGAGCATCCCGGCGGCGCACCAGCGCAGCGCCATGGTGCCGTCCCGCCAGTTCTTGACGTTGCGGGAGTGGTCGCGGCAGATGCCGATCATCGACTCGATGCTGTTGGTCGAGCGCAGCGTCCGGGCCAGGGTGGGCGGCACGCCCAGGGCCAGCACGGACAGCGTCTCGGTCATGCCCTCGCGCAGCGAGGCGGCGGCGCCGGGGTGGGTCTTGTCCAGCTCGGCGGCGAGCTCGGCCAGCAGCCCCTCGGCCTGCAGCGCCGAGGCCGCGTGGTAGGCCTGCCGCATCCGCCGCTGGGTCACCTGGCGGAGCCGGTCCGGCAGCTTGTCGATCACGTTGCGGATCTTGTGCTCCTGGCAGCGCTGGACGACTGGCCGGTCGAACACCGCCTTGACCGCGGCGGCCAGCGCCTTCGACCCGTCGATCACCGCCAGGACCGGCCGGCCGGTGTTCAGGCCGCGGTCGCGCAGGTCGGTGATCAGGCCGGTGACCAGGGTCTTGTTCTCCGTCGATCCCTCGGCCAGCGCCAGCGGGTGCTTGGTCCCGTCGATGCCGATCCCCAGGGCCACGACGCAGCAGTGCTCGCCGAAGTGCACCCCGTCGACCAGGAACGCGACCAGGTCCAGGTCGTCGAGCCGGCGGCTCATCAGCCCGGCCAGGGCGGTCTCGGTGGCGGCGACGAACCGGCGCGAGACCGCCGACTTCGAGGTGGAGGCAGGCCGGGCGCCGAGGCCCGCGCCGACCGGCTCCAGCCCGGCCGGATAACGGCGCGAGGACAGGCCCGCGAGCATCTTCTCCAGCGCCATCTGGCTGAGGATCTCGGTGGAGGAGAACAGATCGTAGCTGGGCAGGTGCAGCTCGCCGGAGCCGTCGGCGGCCCGCACCCGCGGCCGGGTGACCGGGACCCGGCGGCCGCCCAGGGTGACCGACCCGGCCTCGGCCGAGTGCCGGTAACCAGCGCGATCGGGGTTGTGCCTGCCCCTCGGGCCGCACAGCGCAGCCACGTCCTCCTGCATGATCTGGTACATCACCTGCAGGCCCACCCCGGCCGACAGGGCCAGCAGGCCCTCCCTCGCCGAGGCCGCGATCTCGGCCAGCGAGACGATCACCTGCTCGGGCAGCACGATCTGGCCGGCATCTTGCGGGTCAGGCTCGTCTCGGCGCGTGGTCTTCTGATAGGTCTTGCTCACGGCGGTTCCCTTCCTCGGGTGTTCCTAGTCCGTTCACCCGTGGCCTACCACTCGGCAGGCTTCAGGTGGGGGACCGCCACTTTCAAGTTCTACGACCGCCGGGACAACCTCGAACCACAAGGCCCCTGCCACGAACACGCCAGCCGCAAGTGTCAGGAGTTGCGTCCGCACGGCTTCGCGCGCCGTCTGTAGCTGCGCTGCCCCCTGCGGGCCGACGATTCGGCCCACGTCATGCGCGGCGATCAGGTCGGTAATCGGCCAGATCAAAGCAGCCGCGATCCCAAGAGCAGCAATGACCGCACCAGCTATGAGGACCGCACCACGATGGGTGCGCCACCACTCGGCGAGTCGGGACATCACGGCACGGCGGTACGGGTTGTTGACCGCTAGCGATCCTGCTTCGGCGATCTTGTCCGCTGGACTCCCGTTACCGGACGGGCTAATTTAGCCAGGCCACCTGACAGCTGTGTCCTAGCTGCCGAGCGTCAGTTGAGACACGACGGCTCCCCGGCTGGTGACGCCGGGACTGCCAGCATGCCAGCATTCGGTAATGGAACGGGAAATCGTGGAAGTGCCATGCTCGCATTGCAGGACTATCAGCGAAGCACCCAATCCGGATGCCAGCCTGTGGAGCTGCCCGAACTGCGGGCGAACGTTCGTCCTGCGCCGTTGCTCGGAGTGCGGCGTGGTCAGCCACGTCAACGTCATGCAGAAGCGCGGCGAGCCGTGGGATTGCGTATGGTGCGGCAAGTCCAACACCGGCTACAGCAGACAGCGCGACCCAGCTACAGCGACGCTCGCTGACCTTGCCGCTGATGCCACCAGCCGCGGCCTCGCGGCTGGGTTCCCCCGGCACCTACCCGAGGTCTCCCGGGACACCCAGCCCGTCCTGATCGTGACCACCAATGAAATACCCGGCTACCGAATCACCGAGGTTCACGGTGACGTGTTCGGGCTGATCGTGATGGCCCGGCACTATTTCAGCAACCTAGGTGCCCAGTTCTTGACACTGGTTGGAGGAGAGGTCGCTGGCTACACCAAGCTGCTTACCGACAGCCGTAACCTGGCTCGCCAGCGCATGTGGCGCGAGGCGCGCGCAAAAGGAGCTAATGCCATCGTCGCGATGCGCTTCGACTGCAACGAAATTGGCGGGATCATGTCCGAGATAGCCGCATACGGTACCGCAGTGACGGTTGAGCCAGTCCCGGGGACCGCTGGCGAGATCCTGCCAGATGCGGAACAGTCGCGATGATCAGCCGGGAATGACCCGCTCGGGCGGCGACTCCACCTTGGGCGCCCTGTATCCCCCGTTACTGGACAGCCGCATGCGTCGGTCGGCGGTTGACGAGGTCGGCCCGCACGGCGCTACGCGATGCACTCCACTTTGAGCCGGTCTGGGACAGCGCGCCCGTCTGTTGCCGGTGGCGGGCTCGGCGGACGCGACGCTTCGAATCGCGCTGGCTGGCTCGACGCCACGGTCATCGCGACCGGCTGCCGCCGCATCACTTCCCGGATAACCACCCTGCGAATCCAGGAGCTAACCGTCACGCCGTCCCGGTCGGCGAGCCGCTTGACAGCATCGATTACTGCCTGCGGGAACCTGACGGGCACGGTGGCACTCAGGCGGCGGCCCGCGCGCCGGTACGCCGGGCCTGCGGGAACCTGGTTCGTCGGATCTGCGTAGAACTCTTGCGCCTGCCTGTCGTCCATGGCGTCACCCTGAGTCTTCTCGGTACTGCCTGTCAAGCTTCCCCCTAACTGGATAGACGCCTATCGGCCTCGCTCGGTTCACGTGAGACCCTGGCGTTAGCGGGACCAGCAGAGTATCTCCCGGGACCTGGCCGACCATAAGCCAGTCTGCAGGTCCGTCCTCACGGCCTGGGTAGAAGAGCGGGTTGTCGGTCCAGACTTCGTAGACGTCGCAAAGATCCATGCCCTCGTGCTTGTAAAGGTGGATCAGCTGATCGTCCACCTCGAAGGGATCAATCTCGTCGAGGGCTTCGACATCGAACCGCCTACGAGTCATGTAGCCGATGGTACCAGTTCTGTGTTACATTGTGATACATGGAGTTGACTACCGCGATGCTGGCCGATGGAGCACAACAGGTTGTTCCCGGCGGCAAGCTCTACATCCTGGGCGGCCAGTGGGACCGGCTGATGGTGCCGACTTTCCCGGCGCAGCATCCGACTATGGCAGTTGTACTCGTCCTGAGAGTCGAGTACAGCGAGGCGCCCGAGCCTCACCATCTCGAAGTTGAGCTGACGCTCGACGGACAGTCCAAGGACGTTAAGGCGGTGGGCGAGGTGGTCATCGGCCATGCACCGGGCCAAGTCCGCGGATCGCCGTCCTTTGTGCCTCTCGCGCTCCCTTTCAACAATCTGGTTTTCGAAGCTCCTGGCCGCTACGAGTGGGTTATCACGGTTGACCAGCAGCAGCTTGGGCGGCTGCCGATCGAAGTTGTACAGGGCGCGATGCCGGTCATGCCCATGCCCCCGGGAGGGGTGCCCACGCCTCCTCGGCCGGATCAGTAACCCTCCTGGGGAGTGGCCCGTATACGGTATCGCCGTTGCGGTGGCGGCCCGCTCCTGCCCGACTTCGATCCACCGCTCGATCAGGGTCTCGTCCGCCCCGGTGGCGATGCATAGCTCGGCGATCTGCCGGCACTGGGTGGCGTTGGGCTGGTGCTCGCCATAGCCAAGCACCAGCCCGGCGCATTCGGCCAGCAGGTCGGACCGCCCAGCCGCGGCCTCGGTCAGCTCGGCGACCGCCGCGGTTTTCTCCTCGGCGGTGAGCCGCCAGCCCAGGGCGTGCCGGGCGGCGGCCCTGCGATCCGCTCGTAACAGAGAAGGTCAGGGTCCGGGCTGGTCATTTAGACAGGGTAGAACGCCCGTTCGATTCGCGGCAAGGTCGCCGCAGCGGAGTGCGCGCGGCCCAGGTCCACCAGCGGGCTAACCCGTCTCCCTCTGGTCCGGGTCACCCCACCCGAGGGCGCACGTCTTGCGGGATGGACGGGACGGGGAACGCGGCGGCCCCCACCCGAGGGAGCGGGTCCGGCGCCACGGCTTCGGCCGGTCGCTGTAGGCGATCCGGGTATCGCTGCCGCGGAAATAGGCGCCGGTCAGCCGCGGGTGCTGGCGGAAGTATTCGCGGGCTTCCTCGGAGGCGTACCGCTGGAACACTTCTTCACGGCCGGTGAGTATCTCCCGGTCGCTAATCCCCCGCGCCGCGCCCCGGGCGTTCGTCCAGTACCCCCGCGTATACGCTTCGGCCTGCAGGTAGATGCGCTCGATCTCGGCCTCACGCTCCAGCTGCCGTGCGACGCAGGCCGACGCGACCGCCTCGCGGCGCTGGCGGCGCTCGGCCTCTACCCGGTCGCGGAGCTCCATCTTGTGCAGGATCTGGGCCTCGGCGTAGCGGTCCTGCGGCGTCGTGCCCTGGCTGACCTTGGTGAAGTGCTGGGCCAGGTCTAGGTCGCTGGCGCGGCGCAGGGTGCGGCTGGGCAGGATCGCCGCGTAGTTGTCCGGGTGGACGCGGTAGCCGCGGCAGCAGGCGTGCGTGCAGGGCCGCTGTTTGCGCTGCTGGCGCCTGATCCAGTGGCCTATCAGGTCGCGCCGGTTGTACCGGGCCATGGGTGGCCTGCTTCCTGCCGGGCCAGCCACACGGCAAAGGCGCCAGCCATCACCATGTGGCTGGCGCCTTGCCCAGCATCATGCTGAGCGCCTGTGGCCCCGGCCGGGGTTCCTTTCCCGGGCTGGCGCGTGCAGGCTCAGTCGTCGATGACTGGCGGGTGTTCGGCAAAACTTCCGTACACCGGTCGGGTCTGCCGCATGGCCTGGGCGGCCTCGTCGGCGGAGGCCGTGCAGGTGCAAATGGAGGTGGCGCTCGCCAGCGGGCAGCGGTCGGCGCACGGGGGTGCTGAGCGGCACCGAGGGGCGGCCAGGCAGGGCCGAGCGGCGCCGTGAGCGGGCCGCTGCGATCGCGTAGGCGGCGGCGCCGGCCAGCGCCAGGCCGGCGAGGACGGCCAGGGTGTTCAGCAGCGCGGTCAGGATCGCGGCGAGCACCTTGACTGCCGCCGCGGCGGCGACGGCCAGGACGGCGAGCACGGCCGCGCCGCCGCGCTCGGGCGGGCAGTGGTGCGGGCACGGGTGCGGCATGGTCAGCGGTCCTTCCGCTTGCGGCTGTAGGCGATCGTGTCGCGGACGACCCGGTGCACGCCCAGCGGTAGTCCTCCGCATCCGCGAGCGCGTCGAGGACGGCATCGAGCTGCGCCGCGTCGAGCCGGGGCCAGGGCAACCACTGCTTACCGGCGGCCCTGGTGATCAGCCCGGCGATCACCGCGCACGCGGCTGGCTCGTACCCGGCCAGCCACTCCACGATCCGATCGTCATAGCGACCGATCGTGATCTCGGCTGCCTCGCACGCCCGGCCGATCAGCTTGCTGTTAGCGGCCGCCGACAGCGCCTGGCGCGCGTCCGTCCCGTCGCCGTCTGCTGCTGCTATCACGGCCGTGCGGGCCTCTCGCTCGGTCTCGAACGGGCCGTTCACCGCGCACCGTCCCGGATGATCGTCGCGAGCGTGAACGCGCCGGCCTCGTCGAGCACGGCCGCCAGCACGGCCTTGGTGAGCAGGCCGCGGCGGCGGGCGCGGCCGAACCGTGCCAGATGGTAGCCAGCCGGGCCGGTCGCGCAGAGTGCGCCGCGGGGTGCCCAGCAGTGGCCGCAGGGCACCAGGACGGCCGCCTGCTCGCACAGCGCGTGCAGGGTGCGGGGGAGCTGGCGTCCGGTGCGGGCTCGCTCCATCCGCGCAGCATGGTCGGGAAGATCGGCTGCCGTAAGGTGCGCTCTGGCGGGGCTGTGCCTGAGATCGTCATGTCGGGTTGTCCTTCCGGTCGTGCGGATGGGTAGCCAAGGGCCGCCGCTGCGTGGGAGCGCATGCGGCGGCCCGCTCTATGGGAATGGGGGGTTGTGCTGGGCCGTGGCTGGGCTGTGAGAGATGGACTCCACAGGACTCCACGGGAGTCCACAGCGGTCTACAACGTGCAGGTCAGCGGTGTGCGGCTTCGGCCCGGCTGGTCCGCTGTCAGAACGACATCAACTGATCGGTCGGCGGCCCAGCGCCACCATCGGGCAACGGGAAACCCTGCTTGCGCCGGATCGTCTCATGATCGATGGAAGTCTGTGTGCCTCAGGTGGCACAGGATCTTCCGTCGATCTTGCCGGGCCAGCGCCTGCGACCGCTCAGTCGGCCAGGATCAGCTTGCCCATGACGTCGACGGCGTTCGCCTCCAGATCGCGGGCCGCGTCCTCGTCGCCGGACAGGTGCCGGAGCAGCGCCTGCTGGAACAGGCCGTCGAAGATCGCGTACGCCACCTCGGGGGTGACGGCCAGCGGCGCCCCGGCGAGCTCGGCGAACTGGCTCGCGATCCGCCAGATCATCCGCTCCAGGCTCTTGTCGATCTCCGCGACGTCCGCCTGGAACGACCGCTCGAACAGGCTCTGCGTGCGCAGGTCGTACCACAGCCGGTGCATCGCCGTGTCCTCGCGCAGCGTCTTGGCCAGGCCCGCGGCGAAGTCCCGCTTCAGCTCGCC
>Ga0070698_100002050_pt1 | contig 22388 bp, 18 predicted proteins | sample KBSK1502metaG_FD_65477 | JGI IMG/M metagenome (GOLD analysis project Ga0070698, IMG submission 65477) | Corn, switchgrass and miscanthus rhizosphere microbial communities from Kellogg Biological Station, Michigan, USA - KBS K1-50-2 metaG | ecosystem: Host-associated > Plants > Roots >...
AGGTACATAATTGGCTTTCGGTGAGTCAGCGTCTCAGTAGAGGCTTGTATATAGCTGGTTGGGTAGCTCCGAGTTCGAGGGCGATTAGTTGCCTTGCGGCGAGGTGTACCTCGGATATCAAGGCCTGTCCTTGGCTTAGTTAGAGCGGCCGGCTCGGAGGTCCGGCCCTACCTTCCCTGCTTGCTATAAAATAAACACAAACCCGTTGTCACCTGACCTTGACGTTCTTTCGGAGGAACGTGGGAACATCAAGGTCCTGTCCGTCAATAATCGTGGGCTCGCTCTTTTCGAAACGACCGCGCGACACTGGTTCAAATTGCAGCGTTTCCTGTTTCGCTTCCGCCTTCTTGGAAGCCGGGGTTAGCATCTTTTGCTCGGATTTGAAGAGAGCGCGGGTGGGCGCCGGTTTCTGCGGTTCGTTTTCTTCCCGCGGAAGGTTCAGCTCCTGTTTTGGCGCTTCCGGCTGATCGGATATCGTTTTTGCCGGATCACCGTTTGCAGTCGTCGCAGTAACCGGTTCGGAAACGGCTGGAGGAGGCAATGCTTGAGTCTTTTGCGTTTGGGGCGAGGCCGATTTCATCGAGCCCGCCGGCTTGGCGGGAATGCGTTGAGCCGGCTTCATGGAGCTGTCTCCCAGAGCGCTCAGGATCGAGACAGAAAGCTGATTTCCCATTCGTGACTCGATCGCAATTCCCATGAATAAATGCGTTTGATCGCTAATATGCCGGTTCAGTTCCTCCATGATGATCTGGACTTCGCCAAATGTAACATTTGTGCCGCCGCGAATGTGTACAATCGCATGAAACGCTTCTTCGAGCAGCGCGCCCCGGTTCATCAACGGATTTTTCAATGCTTTTGCCAGCGCATCGTGCGCCCGATTCTCTCCCTCGGCATCCCCGTAGCCGAACAGGGCGCGAGCATCGCCATTTCGCAGGACGGTGCATACATCATCGAAGCCAATGTGCAATAGGCCCGGTCGTTGAAGAATGGAAGCAACCGAACGTATACTTTGGGAAATCGTCAAATCCGCAGCCGCGAATGCTTCATGAATTCCCATGCGCGGGAGCGCGATCTCCGCCATCCTGTCATTTTCGAAACAAATAACGGCATCAGCGATGGCGCGAAGGCTGGAAAGGCTCTCCTCGGCTTGCGCGCAACGCCGACGCCCTTCGAAGCTAAAGGGCAACTCCGCAAAAACGAGTACCAGTGAGTTGTCTTCCTTGGCCAGCTGCGCAACTATCGGCGCGGCCCCTGAACCGGTACCACCCCCCAATCCGACACAAATGAAAATTACGGTCCCGCCCTCAAGAACGGACCGAATCTCATCTGTCGCCTCCTCAGCCGCCGCGTATCCCAGCTCAGGATCTCCGCCAGAGCCAAGCCCACGGGTGAGATTTCGACCTAGTTGTACCTTGTGGGCCGCAACCGACGCGGTCAGGGATTGAACATCCGTGTTGATTGCGACCAACTCCGCGCCCTCGATGCCATCAAGCATCACGCGGTCTAAAACGTTTGACCCGGCACCGCCGACACCAACCACTTTGATATAAACGGGGTCGCCCGGGTTTTCCTCTCGATCATACTGCCGGTTTAGTTGTACCATATTTGCTCCGCTAACTACGAAATATTCCTTTTATCCTTTGGAATGCATTTTTGATGAGTCCGCCGGATGACGGCCTGTCCATTTGCACAAGGTGGGCGTACTTCACTAAACCAAGTGCAGTCGAAAATTGCGGATTTTCGAACGCTGACGTCACGCCAGCCATCGGCAACGCATGCGCCATTGTAACCGGCATTCCAAAAATATCGGATGCCAGATGTTCCAATCCATGAAGCTGGCTGCACCCTCCGGTGATGAATACGCCCGCCCCGACGTAATGCAAATTCTGCTCGCCCTCTATCTGGCGCTTCACGATTTCCAGCGTCTCGCGTAAACGCGAATGAATAACCTGATTTAATGACTCTCTCTCGATTTCCCGCCCCGCGAATCCGGTTTCATCCTTCAGCAGAATTGTTTCGCCCGGAAAAGCGGTCCCCAAAGTGACGTTGCCTTCTTCAACCTTCAGCTTCTCAGCCCGCGCTGTCGGAATTTTCAAGCCGATCGAAATGTCATTGGTGATGTGATCACCGCCCACGGCAAGTACGCCGCTCTGCTTTACAGCGCCATCCACATAGACCACGAAATCGGTGACTCCACCACCGATGTCGATAACGATTGCTCCGAGTTGCTTTTGATTTTTCTCAAGTACAGCCTGCGCGGTCGCAAAAGAGTTGATGATGACGTCAGCCGGCTCCAGTTCCAACTCCTTCACACAACGAATCGCATTCTGAATCCGTGTCCGGATGCCGTAGACAATATGAAAATCCGCCTCCAATTTCTTGCCGAGCAATCCAACGGGGTTCAGTACGCCGTCCTGCCCATCGACATAGTAGTGCTGAATAATTGTGTGAAGGATGCAATCCTCCATCGGCAGACTGACCTCGCGAGCATTCGTCCGGACATCTTCCAGATCCTGCTCGTCGATTTCCTCGCGTCCCTCCTCGAGCACAACGATGCCTCGGTTATTGAAACTCCGAATGTGGCTTCCAGTGATGCCAAGATAGACCTCACTAATCTCAACGTCGCTTTTCTCCTCCGCATCGACAATCGCGTCGTGAACGCAACGCCTCGCAGTTTCAAAGTCTACGATCTCGCCTTTTCGCACCCCGCGCGCAGGAACGTTTCCTACTCCGACGACCTTCAACGTTCCGTCGCCTCTTGCTTCTGCCACGACTGCGCAGATTTTCGAAGTGCCAATTTCAAGCCCTACGAAGATATTGTCTCTGGCCATTGGATCGAGTTGTCTCTACCGAGGTTGTCCGTTGCCGCTATCGAAGAATTTCGGCCGTCTACCCTGGCAGGCCCAGGCGGACGAGCCATAACTCCATTCTCCTTGAACGGCTTCAACCTATTCTGATCCGGTTTTTGTTGCGTTTTCTTTTCCTGTGATTTCAAAAAATTTGACGGAGAACTTTTTTTGAGATGCGCCGGCTCCGCTTGCCTGACTTGTTCCGCTGAACTCTTGGTCTTGGCACTGGGTGCGAGAGATGTCGTCGATTCAGATCCGCTGTTTGGTTCCAAAGGGGCAGTTGGCTCAGCCTGTGGCACGAACGTGACCGGCACATTGCGCTGGGCCATCAGATTCACGGTCTGGAGTTCCCGACTGTTCTTGTCGCAATAGTTCAGCACGGTCTCAAGGCGGTGCAATTGCCATTCGATTGCATCTGTGCCGAATGTGACACTCGCCCGCTGTCTGTCTGTAACCTGCAGGCAATACTGTTTGGAAACGTCAATACTCTGAATCTGGAAACGCGCTTGAAGAATTTCTGTCGAGGCCCGAATAAGATCGAGCGCCGCCTTCACTTCATCCTGGTCCAATGGTTGGCCCGCCTGGCAATTCGAGGTCGAAACACCGATAATAAGTGGCAATCCCAGATATTCGGGAGCTAATGATTTCGGTTTCAAAAGTATCCCGCGCCTATCAACGAGATAGGCATCTTCAAAATTGAATGAACCGGTATTCGTATCCGGCGGAACGACCCACGCGACAGGTCGACGCTCCTGGATTGAAATTACAATCTTGCCTGGAAGAATTCTTTGGACCCGGCTTTCCTCAACTTGGGGCAAAGCTCCAAGCTTCTCCTGGACCTTTGGCAGGTTGATCGAAAATATGTTTTCGCCTTCCGATATGTCTGCGGTGCGCAGGATCGTTTCACGGCTCAAATTACCATCTGAAGTTACCTCAATCGTTTTCAATGAGTAGTCGGAGTTTGCGAAGAACAGAGTATTCAGGATCCTCTTTGCTCCGAACGCGATTCCGCCGCAAACCGCCGCGAGCAAGACCATGCCGCACACGGTGAAAAAAACGTTCTGGGTGCGCTGTGAGGCCGCTTTCTTCGCGCGGACCTTGACATCGAGCAGATGCTGGCGCTTTCGCTGCCGTGATGTCGAGGCCCTCTTGTTCTGTTTTCGCAGTGACTTTTTGATGATCACAGCTTGCTCGCCAAACTCCTTTCCATTGACAGGCTGACGATTCGTTCACACAACTCTGCCATCGAGATACCGGCAGCAGCGGCAGCCTCGGGTAACAAGCTTGTTTCGGTCATACCTGGGATCGTATTTACTTCCAAGACCTGAGGTTCATGATTCTGATCCAAAATGACGTCAACCCGTGAATAGACTTCCAGACCGAGTGCCGCATGAGCAGCAAGAGCCGCTTCCCGAACTGCCCTTTTTTCAGCTGAATTCAACCGCGCCGGACATTCGTGTTCCGCGGCACCTCCACGGTTTGTCCAGGTATACTTATTCTCGTAACTGTAAAATCCCCCTCTGGGCCTGATCTCTATTATAGGCAACGTTGTATTGCCTAAAATGCCAATTGTTAGTTCCCGGCCACCAACATATTTTTCAATCAAAACGGTTTCGCTCTGAGCAAACGCCTTTTCGAAAGCCGATTCAACCTCGTTCTTTTCCTTCACAACATAGATACCAACGCTCGATCCCTGGCATGGCACCTTCACAATATAAGGAAGACCAAAATCGACGAATTCACCGCGCCGAAGCGTGACATAAGGCGCGGTCGGCACCCCTCGCTCCACAAAACGCTTTTTACTTTCGATTTTATTAAAAGCTAGCCGGCTTCCCTCGACTCCCTCGCCCGTGTATGGAATCCCTTTTTCCTCGAGAATCTCCTGAACGTCTCCGTCTTCGCCAAACGTCCCGTGAAGCGCATTGAAGACCAAATCGCTCTCTGCCGGCAGGTGGAAGCCGCCGGTGCGCGGATCAACCGGAAAAGCTTCAGCTCCCAAAGCTCGCAATGCCCTTAGCACCGCCGAACCGGATCGCAACGAAACCTCTCTCTCTGAACTCGGACCGCCGCACAAAACCGCGATTTTCTTTCCAAACAAATAACTATTCATCATCCACTCCGACAATTTGAACTTCAGTTTGCAGATCAATTCCCCGCTCTTTTCTTGCTAACATTTGAATTTCACCAATCAGTTGAAGAATCTCCGACGAGCGAGCATTGCCGTCATTTACAATAAAGTTTCCGTGTATTTCTGAGACGCGCGCGGAACCGACGCTGTGATTTTTAAGGCCAAGCTCTTCCACCAGTTTACCAGCCGGGCACTCTTGCGGATTCTTGAAAATACAACCGGCGCTCGCCGCGACGGGCTGAGTCGATTTTCTTTTCTGGATCGATTCGGCAAGTCCTTTGTCAATTTTTTCAATCGCCCCCGGTTTACCCCTGAACAGAGCGGAAACCGCAAACCGATCGCGCAAGGTTGGCACATTCCGGTAGAGTATCTGCATTTCTTCGGGCCTGAGCGCTTCGAATTCGCCACGCAAATTTACGACTTGCACCCTTACCACACGCTGGAACGTTTCCATCCCCATCGCTCCAGCATTCATCCGCAGGCTGCCACCCACGCTTCCCGGAATTCCTTCCATCCACTCAAACCCGCTGATCCCGCTGCTGCGAGCGGCCGCGGCCAGCTGTTTCAGACGAACGCCGGCACCGGCTTCGATTTCGGTGCCTTCAACGCTGAGCGCGACAAAATCACCACGCGCAAGATGAATAACTGCTCCCGGGATACCGCCGTCTCTTACCAGCAGGTTTGAGCCGCGACCTACAAACATTACCGGCAAACGATTTGCGGCACAAAATTCCAAAACATTTGCCAGACCGCCGCGCGTCTCCGGCTCAATCCAGAATTGAGCAGGTCCACCAACTCGCAAAGTCGTATGCTTTGATAAAGGCTCATACAGTTTTATTTCGCCTGCACCCATCACGTCGCGTAGCCGCTTTGCGGTCTCGAGATCCTGGACTACCTTGCCGGCTTCTTCGTGAATATCACCTGCTCCGAGACTAACAATCACATCGCCAGGCTCAGCTATTCGCGCAATCTCGCGATATAGGAACCGGCGCCCCGGCATATAAACCGCCTTGGGAACTCCATGGTCGCAGATTGCCGAGACGATCGTGTTGCCGGAAATTCCTTCGATCGGAGGCTCGCTTGCCGGGTAAATGTCTGTCACATAGACAAGATCGGCGCTTTCAAACGCAGATCCGAATTCCTTCTGCAGAGATCGAGTTCTGGTGTAGCGATGCGGCTGGAACATCACCACGATCCGTCTGCTGTCCAGGGTTCGTGCGGTGGCCAGTGTCGCCTTTATCTCAGTCGGATGGTGCGCGTAGTCGTCTACAACAGTGTATTCGTCCGTTTGCAGCTTGATCTCGAACCTCCGCTTGGCTCCGCGAAAGGATTCCAGCGCCAACGCGATCTTACCGAAAGGCACGCCAAGTTCGACGGCAAGCGCGGCAACGCCCAAAGCATTGCCGACATTATGCCTCCCGGGAACGCCGAGCGTGATCTTCCCAAGTTGAAGACCATCTTTCCAAACCTCGAAGCGAGACCCGGCAGGAGCCTGATCTACATTACGATACTGATACGATGCACGCTCTTTTGCGCCGTATGAAACGGCATTGACGCGTTCCGAACAGAGTCGAGCTGCATTTGCATCATCGGCGCAATAAACCACTTTACCGCTAACCTGATCAAGAAATCTGGTGATAACTCGCTCGATTGCCGCGAGGTCGCTGTAAAAATCGAGGTGCTCTTCTTCAACATTCAGGAGAATCGCATGCTCGGGGCGATAGATACTCAAAGTGCCGTCGCTCTCATCACCTTCGGCCACGAAATACTCTCCATCCGGTTCCCAATGCGCATTTGTGCCGAGAATAGGAATCTCCGCACCAACATAATGGGAGGGATTCAAGCCGCCGACCCGAAGGACATGTGCGGTCATGGAAGAGGTCGTCGTTTTGCCATGCATTCCGGCTATCACAATTCCCTTCTTGATTCGCATAATGGCAGCCAGAGCCTCCGCGCGACGAGCCATTGCAATGCCCAATTTTATTGCTTCGTCGAACGCCGGATTGCCGGATCTGATTGCTGACGAAAAGACTACCAGTTCAGCTCCCCGAACCGTTTCCTTGGTTTGCGGCAAATAGAACTTCAAGCCCAGCGTCTCTAAACGTCGCGTCTCAAGAGTGCTCACACGGTCACATCCGCTCACGCGATGACCAAGCGCGATTAACAAGCCGGCGATGCCGCTCATGCCGCTGCCGGAGACACCGATCAGATGGATTCGCTTTGGAGCGTCCAGCAGAAATTTCGTAAGCTCTTTTTGTACATCAAAGGTCATTTACACGATTTCTCGATGATTTCCGCTATCCTGTTCGCTGCGGTGTCAGGTGCCAGCCCGTGCGCACGATTCCTGGGTGAATTCATCCTCACCTCATCTTTCAGGAACTGATCTATCAAGGAGCCAAGTGCGTCACCTTTGACACGCGACTCCTCTAATACTTCAGCAACGCTGTCTTTCGCAAATATTTCCGCATTCAAAAGCTGATGATTTTCCGACGCCAATGGATATGGAATCAAAATCGCTGGAATACTGAAATGGGAAAGCTCTGTTAGAGTCGCAGCCCCGGACCTTGCAATTGCCACATCCGCGACGGAGTAGACCTCTTCCATGCGATGGTAAAAGGCGCTGACGAACGCTCGAATACCGGCACTCCGATAACATCGAGAAACATTGTGTTCATCCTCTTTTCCAGTCAGATGGATGAATTGAACTTGACTGCCATGAAATCGAGGAAGTGCAGCTATGACGGCTGCATTTATGCCGTGGGCTCCCTGACTTCCACCCATCACCAAAACGGTTTTCAGATTCCGATCAAGTCCAAGGACTCGCAGCGCATCTTTGCGATCGACGGGTGCCAGCAGGCTGCTGCGAATTGGAGTTCCGGTCACTTCCAGAGCAGATCTCGGGAAATACCTGCCGCATTCTGCAAATCCAATCAGAACTTTGTCGGACAGTCTTGCATTGAAAAGGTTCGCTTTGCCGGGGATTGCATTTGATTCGTGGATGAACGCTGGAAGACCGGCCATGCGTCCAGCCAGAATAGGTGCTGTCGAGGTAAATCCACCCATCCCAAGAACGGCTCGCGGCCCAAAGGATCGATAAATTTTCCGGCAAGCATTTAAACCTTTCAGAAATCTAGCAGCAAATGGTACAACTTGCGTCGACAGGAGCTTCGGCAAGCCGACCGCCGGAATTTTTTCGACTTTAAATTCCTTTCGATCCCGCACGGCGGTAGCGTCTATCTGCTTTTCGGAAATGAGCAGAAGGATATCGTGACCGCGGCTTATTAGAGCCTCGGCAACGGCTATTCCCGGGAACAGGTGGCCGCCCGTTCCTCCGCATGCGATTGCCACATTCATCAAACAAAGGATTCTAGATTCGTGAAACGTGTCTCGCCCGCACCATCATTTGTGTACCAGCAGTCCGGTTATCGTCTTTGCCCTGCCGGTAGATGTTAATGAGGATACCGACGCAAACGAGACAGAAGAAAAGGTTCGATCCTCCATAACTGATAAACGGCAAGGGAAGTCCTTTGTTTGGTAGAAGCGATGTAGTCACGCCAATATTGATCGCCGCCTGGAGACCGAGAACGAAAGTGCACCCCATGCCAAGAAGCATCCCAAACCTGTCCTTCGCATGAAGCGCAATCAGGATGCCGCTAGTGATTATGAGCAGATAGCAAAACACGACAACCAGAGTGACGCGCAATCCTAATTCCTCGCCTATAACCGGAAATATGAAGTCAGTGTGCGCGTAAGGAAGATAAAGCATCTTCTGACGTCCGTTACCCAGGCCAAGGCCTTCGGTACCTCCGGAACCGAAAGCGATCAATCCCATCCACTGCTGGTGTCCCTCCTTTTCCTGGTATTGTTCCGGGTGTAAAAACGCCAGTAGACGCCCTTGCCGCTCCGAAATGTGCCAAGCAATCATAAGGATTGAGGCTATGCCTGTGAGAACCAGCGGGCCCAGATATTTCGGACTTGCGCCCCCTATAAACATCATCACGAAAACAGTTGCGGCGATCAACAGCGTCGTTCCTAAATCCGTCTCGACAACAATCAGCACCAGAAGCGTCATGGCCAGGGCGATTGGCACGGCCAATCCCATCAAAAGCCCTTTTGTCTTCGCCTCGAATTTTGTGAACCACCACGCGATAAAAATGACTGCAGCCAACTTCGCCAATTCTGACGGCTGAAAAGTCGCCGTTCCAAAATGAATCCAGCGCCATGAACCATTGATCCGCATTCCAATAGGCCTGACAAAACAGAGCGCCAGCAGACCAAGCGCGATCAGATAAAAAAGATACCAGAAACGTTCAAGCCAATGATAGTCCAGTAAAGCGAAGGCCACCGAGAATACGAATCCGACACCAAGCCAGAAACCCTGCTTCTTCAGAAAACTGAACTGATCTCCGTGACTGTCGGGAGCAAACGCGCCGGTACTGTAGAGCATCACCAATCCGATAGTTATCAAGCCCGCCACCGAAAGAACCAGGATATATGGACTTTGTTTATGCATCCTTCAGGGAATAAGCAACCTTTGGCCGATCTGCAGTTTTTTTGGATCTTCGATATTATTGGTTTTTAATAGCTCGGCGTAACTAACTTTAAATTTCTTTGCGATTCCAGCCGGGCTGTCCCCCTTTTGCACCACATAGGTCTTTCCACCCGAGCCGGCAGATTCAGATGCTCCACCGCCTTGGGGCTTTGTTACGTTGCCGGTCGTCAGGTGAGAGGCGTCTACTATCTTTTGTGATTCCAACTTCGCTCCGGGTTTTTCCTGCGTCCCTGATTCCCGCATCGCCACTGGTTGAACTGTTGCGCCTTTTCCGTTTTTGGGCTCCGTCTTTTCAGATTTGCCGGCCAAAGTACCCGTCTGCCGGTCTTTTAGCGCACTGAAAGCGAATATGCCGCCTACCGCAACGACGTGAAGCAACAGAACGACAACAAATGCTCTCGATAGCCGAACATTCGGTTCCTCGGAAGCGTCATCGTCTTCGGAGTACTTGGCAGTTCGCTGCGCGGCAGCGCGAAGCCTCTGTCTCAGCGTTGGTTTCACAGATTTTCTTAACACTTTCACCTTTTTAACTCCTGAATGATTTCACGGAATTGGTTGCCGCGGTCGGCATAGTTCTTGAACATGTCGAACGAAGATGTCCCTGGCGAGAAAAGTACCACGTCTCCTCGTTTGCTATGCCGGCGCGCCTCAATGACTGCATCCCTCAGCGAGTTTGCAATGGAGCATGGAACTACCCTTGACCAACTCTTGAAAATCCGATCAGCCATTTCACCGATCAAAACAGCATGCCTGACTTTGGCGCGAACGATTTCCTCGAGAGTATTGAACTCAAAACCCTTATCCTTGCCGCCGGCTAACAAAACAACCGGGTGAGACTGCGATTCAAGCGCCTTCGCCAAAGCATCCAGGTTCGTTGCCTTGGAATCGTTGATAAATCTAACGCCATCGATTTCCCCGACCTGCTCGCAACGATGCGGGAGGACCGTATAGCCTACCAATCCCTGCCTGGCCTTTTCCCAGGACAGATTAAAAGCATACGCTGTCCCCAACGCCGCCATCAGGTTTTCGATGTTGTGTATACCGCTGAGATTTGTCTCTTCGACATTTAGAATTGATTTTCCCCTGAAGAGAATCGTTTTGCTCTTGAGCGTGAGGTCGCAGTCTTTTAGATAGCCGCTGAATCGAATTTGCCGTGCAGCCAGAGGCGGCAAATCATCGGCCCGATTGGTGACCGCGAAGTCGGTCGCTTTCTGATTCTCAAAGATACGCAACTTGGCGGCACGATACTCTTCCATGCTACCATAACGGTCCAGGTGGTCTGGGGTAAGATTCAACCAAACGGCCACGTTGGGTCGAAATGTCGATATTGTTTCAAGTTGGAAGGAACTGACTTCTACCGCAAAGACATCAAATTTCTCCTGTCGTTGCACCGCCTCGGCGAAGGGCGTGCCGATGTTACCGCACGCCAGCGTCCGAATCCCTCCCGCGTTCAACATCGCCTCAATTAGTTGGGTCGTAGTCGTCTTTCCGTTTGTCCCCGTAATCGCAACGATGGGTCGCTGGCAAAAGCGAGAAGACAATTCCAGTTCACCTGTGAACGATGCGCCTTGCCGGAGAAAATTCTGGACGATAGGAGCGACCGGACCGATGCCAGGACTCAATACTGCGAAGTCGTAATCCGCTTGGGCTACATCTGCCGCAGGTCCTGTGATCACCGAGAGCCCGAGTTGCTGAAGGGAACGCACCTTCTCGGGGTCAGGCGCTCCGCTGTCGAGGACCGTGACCTGTGCCCCATAGGCATGGAGCAACCTGCCAGCGGCTTCGCCACTGCTCCCAAGTCCAAGAACGGCCGCTCTTTTGCCATCAAAGTTCATCGCAGTTTAAGCGTGGCAAGACCGAGGAAAGCAAACATGAGCGACATGATCCAGAAGCGCACGATGACCGTGTTCTCTTTCCAACCCATCAGCTCAAAATGATGATGTAAGGGCGACATCAGAAGAACCCGTTTGCCTGTGAGTTTGAAACTCGCCACTTGAAGGATCACTGATAGCGCCTCGATCACAAAAATTCCGCCAATAACGATCAGGAGCAGCTCCTGCTTGCAGCAAATCGCGACTACCCCAAGGGTCCCGCCGATCGAGAGGGACCCGGTGTCACCCATAAACACTTTGGCCGGATGGCAGTTAAACCATAGAAACCCGAGTCCGGCGCCCACGAGCGATGTGCAAATGATTGTAAGTTCTTCGCTCTGCCGATAGAAGGGCAGGTCAAGATAGGTCGCGACTCCTACATTTCCTGCGGCATAAGCCAGGATTGCATACGTCGAGGCTACCGTTACTGTACAGCCTGTTGCCAAACCATCGAGGCCATCCGTGAGATTCACCGCGTTTGAGGCGCCGACGATGACAATCGCGAAAAACAGAAGCGTGAACCATCCAAGATTGGCAATGATCGGTTCTTTGAAAAATGGAATATAAAGTTCCCTTGCCTGCACTTCGAGCGAGGGATTAGACAGGAAGAACGCGGTAACAATCGCCGCAAGAAGAAACTGGCAGGCGAGTTTAACCCGCCCGGGAATGCCGTCGGATTTTTTCTTGGTTACCTTGAGGTAATCATCCACGAAGCCGAGACTGGCCGTAGAGATAATTGTGAAAAGGCACAGCCATACGAATCCATTGTCAGGACGCGCCCATATGATGGAGGATACCACGACAGAGCCCATAAATAAGACTCCACCCATCGTCGGCGTTCCTTTTTTTGCGCCGTGAAGTTCGTAAAGCCGATGAACTTCATCGGCCGTTCGGATTGGTTGACCGAACTTGAGAGAGGTTAGTTTGCGAATGACCCAGTTCCCAAAGACGATGCAAAACAGAAACGCCGTAATCGCCGAACAGACCGCTCGAAAGGAAACATACTGGAATACGTTAAATCCTCCGGCAAGAGCATTCGGCCCCTGGCTCAGGTAATAGAGATAGAACATCATCGCGACCTCCATCTCCCGTTGCCTTTTGCAGTTTCAAGTCCTCGGACCACTCGATCCATGGCGGATGATAGGCTACCCTTGACCAAAAGCAGATCGCCAGGCTCCAGATAGTCGAGCAGCACCTCAACGGCTTGCTCGTGCGAGCTCGCCTCACGCGTCCGCTTCAGACCGGCACCGTTGGCTGCCTGCGCTATTAACCGAGCCTCCTCCCCGACGGTGACCAGGTAGTCGAAAGCTAACTCTGCAACAGCTCGCCCGACTTGCCGATGCCCGGCGTCCGACTCCTTTCCCAGCTCACCCATTCGCCCAAGCGCTGCTACTCTGCGTCCTCGAACGGCAAAACTTGTCGCAGTCTTCAAGGCGGCAACCATTGATTCGGGATTTGCGTTATAGGCATCGTTAATCACGAGAACCGGTCCGAGTTTTTGCACCTTTAACCGATTTCCAGGAATTGCTGTCTTAGCCAGTCCACAGGCAATTTCTTCCAGAGTGACGCCGAAGCTGAGTCCGACGCCGGCGGCAAGGCACGCGTTCATCACCATGTGCTCGCCGTGAACCGGCAGCTTGACCAATGTGCTTTCGGACCCATGGCCCAGGATGAAAACTTCCCCCTTCTCGGTGTGCTGGATTGCTCGGGCCTGCAGATCCCCCCGATTGATTCCCGCGCGAATCACCCGAGCCTTTGTGCGCGCAGCAAGCCAGTCAGTAAAATCATCGTTCGCGTTGAGCACAACACATCCCCCAGCCGAAACCGATTCAGCAACAATAGATTTTTCCGTAGCGATGGCTTCGCGTGACCCGAGATATCCGATGTGAGCCATGCCGATATTCGTAATCACCGCGAAATCGGGACGCGCGATCTCGCAAAGCGGCGCGAGTTCCCCGGCGTGATTCATTCCCATCTCGAAGACGCCAACTTCGTCCGCAGCGCTTGTGCCAAGAACAGTAAGCGGGAGACCGATATGATTGTTATAGTTCCCAACCGTTTTGCTGACAGATAGCCGTTCGCTAAGCACAGAGGCGGTCATTTCTTTGGTGCTTGTCTTTCCGTTGCTTCCCGTCACCGCGACCGCTTTAATGCGAAGTTCGCTACGATACGTTTTTGCCATTTGCTGCAACCCGCGCAGCGTGTCAGAAATTTCGATCTGGCTGAGGACAGCCAAGTCAGGTCTAACCCGGCTCACCAGCGCCCCAGCCGCGCCCGCCTCCTGGACTTCCCCGAGAAAGCTGTGTCCGTCAAATTGGTCTCCGCGCAAGGCAACAAAGAAGTCACCGCTCTGAACTAAGCGTGAATCCGTCACGATACGGCTCACCGTCATGCCGCTTCTGCCATGGATCTTTCCACCGACCCAATCAGCAATCTGGCTTAGCGTTCTACGATCCATTTTTCGACAGTTCCACGGGGTGTTCTTCCAAAGCGCGAACGGCGACCTCGACGTCATCGAAAGGAATAGTGTGATCGCTGAACTCCTGCGTTTTCTCGTGCCCTTTTCCGGCGATCAAAACGATGTCCCTTGGCTTAGCTAACTCTATCGCGCGCCCAATCGCCTTTTTGCGATCAACGATCTTTTCGTAACTCTTGCGTTTGAACCCCCCTTCAATGTCGCGAATAATCGCTTCAGGATCCTCTTTTCGCGGGTTATCTGAAGTGATAATTGTGAAATCTGCGAGTTGGTCGGCTGCGCTTCCCATCAGCGGCCGCTTTGACTTGTCCCGATTACCTCCGCACCCAAATACAACAATTAAACGGTTCGGATTCAAGTCCCGGCAGGTCCTGAGCACGTTAAATAACGCGTCATCAGTGTGCGCATAATCGACAAAGACCTGGAACTGGCGCTTCGCCGACACCGCTTCAAGTCGACCCGGTATCTGAGGGGCCCGTGCCAGAGCGGTAACCAATGTCCGGATGTCCACGCCCACCGCGAAAGCAGCAGCCAACGCGGCCAGCGAGTTATAGATGTTAAAGCGCCCGATTAAGGGGAGTCGCACGAGATAGCTCTTCTCTCTGGCGTCGAGCTGGTAGGAAGTCCCGCTCAGTTCCACTTTGAAATTGCTCGCGCGAAAGTCCGCACGTGCTCCCATTCCGTAGGTGATCATCGGTATATCTCTGCCGAATCGGGCAACTAATTGCTGCCCGTACGGATCATCAACATTGATGACCGCTGTCCTCGATTTTTTCCTGCTCGCACGCAGATTCTCGAAGAGCCGACTCTTCGCTTCAAAGTAGTCTTTCATCCCCGGATGAAAATCCAGGTGATCTCTTGTCAGATTGGTAAACACTCCAACATCAAAGGCGATTTCATCCGCGCGGTTCTGAATTAACGCATGCGAGGAAACCTCGATCACGACATTTCGACAACCGGCCTCGACGCAGTGCCTCAGGAGTTCCTGCAAATCAAGAGACTCCGGCGTGGTTCGATGAGCCGGCAGTAGGCGTCTGCCAATCTCGTATTGGACCGTACCGATCAGTCCGCTCGGGCGATTCGCTTTTTCAAGTAAATGTTTAACCAAGAAAGTCGTCGTGGTTTTTCCGTTCGTACCGGTAACACCAATCATCGTCAGCTCCTTGGCAGGTTCTCGGTAAAAGACGGAGGCCAACCGGGCAAGAGCTTCCCGCGAATCCGGCACAACAATCATCGTAGCCCGATGAGAAAGACCGACATATTCTCCAACGACTGCCACGGCTCCCTTCTCGACCGCCTGTTCGATAAATGAATGACCGTCGAATTGTTCTCCTCGTATCGCGACAAAGAGATCTCCAGGACCGGCCCGTCGCGAATCGTAGGAAATGCCTCCGATGTCGCGGTTCACCGGTCCATCGATCGCTATAGTCCCTATCCCTCGAATGAGATCTGCCAGTTGCATGATAGCTCGACTAATCACGGCTGGACCGGGACAGCGCCACTCTTTTTTGGCCAAGGGCAACGCGCTGAGGCGGAATCTCTTCGGTGGGCTGAAGATCGAGATAACGTGCCATTCTCTCCGCCATCCTCGAGAATATGGGGCCCGCCACCGTGCCCCCGAACGCTTCACCCTGTTTCGCGGACGGGTCGTCCAACAAGACCAGCAACGTGAATCGGGGATCATCCGCCGGCATGAAGCCCACAAACGAGGTCACGTACCGGCCCGATAAGTATCCTCCGCGCGGATCCACCTTTTGGGCGGTGCCTGTTTTTCCCGCGACACGAAATCCTGGCACGGCCGCCTTTAGCGCCGTACCCTGCTTGCTCACAACATCCTTCAGCGCTGATGTAATCTTGCGGGCTGTCCCCGCGGAGATGACCTGGCGCACCATTTCAGGGGTGAATGTCGCCACTTTGCGACCCGTTTCATCCGTGATTTCTGAAACAATCATTGGCTTCATCAGTTTGCCGCCATTCGCGATACTGGACATCGCAGTGACCATTTGCAATGGAGTTACAGCCACCGATTGGCCCATTGGAATTCGCGTGATGTCCAGTTTACTCCATCGATGAGGCGGATTAACCAAACCACTTATTTCACCGCTTAAGGCAATCCCAGTCTTTTGACCGAAGCCATACCTGCGGATGTATTCGTACAGTCTCGCTTCTCCTAATTGCAAAGCTAATTTGGCTACGCCGATGTTACTCGACTTCATCAGCACTTGGTGGACCGTCAGAACGCCCATCGGATGCGCGTCCCGCAAAAGGCGGCCCGCATACTGAAAATGGCCGTTTTCGCAATACACGGTCGTATCCGGCGTTACCAGCTTCTCCTCCAGAACGGCCGATGTCGTGACAATCTTGAACGTCGAACCCGGTTCGACCATGTCTACTACCGAACGATTTTTCTCCTGTTCGGGAACGGCATCGCCGGGCTTGTTCGGATCAAATGTCGGACGACTGGCCATCGCCAGGATTTCGCCTGTCTGCGGGCGCATCATGATTGCCGTAGCGTCCTTAGGCTTGAATTGGGCGCACGCCGCGTCAAGTTCAGTCTCCAGGATATTCTGCAGCCCGAGATCGACCGTGAGCTTTACGTTGCTTCCGTCTTTTGCCGCGTTCTCCTGGCCGCGATAAGGGACGAGTTCCTTTCCTGTTCGATCAGTTTCAATGTATCGAAACCCGTCCACTCCCTGCAGGAAATCTTGCATCGTGCGCTCGATCCCCATGGTCCCTTTGTGCTCGTGATCGACGAAGCCGATAACCTGCGAAAGCATCTGGCCGTTCGGATAAATCCGCACAAAATCCTGGTCAAAGTAGATTCCACGTAGATTCGCCGCACGGAGCGACTCCTTTATCTTCTCAGCCTTCTGCTCCGGAACCTCGGACTTGAGAACAATATGCTTACTGCCTTTTCCGATCCGGTTCAGCTTATCCGCGAGGTCGCGCGGATCCATTTCAAGCTGATTTGCGATTGCCGCTGCCAAAGCCACCGGATCCCGAATATGCGACGCGTCTGCAACGACGGTCTTAACCGGGACGTTTTCGGCAAGAGCTTCGTCATGAGCATCTCGGATGATACCACGCCTGGCATAGATTATTTGTTTGTGACTGTGTTTTTCTGCAGCAAGCGCGGTGAATTTCTCGTGTTCAATAATCTGGAGATCGATGAGTCGAACCGAGTAGACACTGAATACGCCGACCAATCCAAAGCAGACGGTGACGGCGCGCGCTTGTGCATTCCAATTCATTGGTTAAAGCCGCGATTGGAGACGACTCTCAACTCATCCCCGACCCCATCGTGACGCTGGTTAAGGCGAACGATTTGATCACTCGCAATCGGCAAAAGCCCGAGCGAATTTTTCGCCAGCTTCTTTTCGAGGATGCCTCTCGAACTGAGCTGGGTGATTTGCGCACGAACAGCTTCATTAGCAGTTCGGATCTCAGTGAGTTCGTACTCCAATCGGCGTTGAATCTCTCCATACTGGTGGAGCTGATTCTTCAAATAAACATAAGACAATCCTGCAATTGCCAGGATTGAAGTGCTGACGACTACCTTAAAGATAGAAGCAACCTTGATAGAATGTGTAATATTCCTGCGATTACGAGTCATTGCTAATCCTTTCAATTACCCGCAGCTTTGCGCTGCGAGCGCGTGAGTTCTGACTTACTTCTTCCTCACCCGGCTCGATCGGCCGAGCCGTGACCAGACGAAAGGCATACGCAGGATTTCTCCGCGGTGCCGACCACTCAGGCCTGTCGATCCATTCCTGACTAACCTCTCGAAAAAAACGCTTAACAATTCGATCTTCCAGCGAGTGAAACGAGATAACCGACAGGCGGCCACCCGTTTTCACATAAGGAGCTAGGCGGCGAACACCCCGCTCCACCGAGTCCAACTCGTTATTCACCGCAACCCGAAGCGCCTGAAAAGCCTTCGTGGCCGGATGCCGCGGACCTCTTTGGGGAATGACTTTCTCAATCACTTCCACCAGATCACGTGTCGTCCGGAGGGGCGTCTGGGACCGGGCCTTCACGATCCGCGATGCCAGACGCCTTGCCGCCGATTCCTCCCCAAATTCAAAAAATATTCTCGCAAGCTCTTCCTGTGACGCCTCATTGACGATGTCTGCTGCAGTCCGCCGGACATGCGGCCCCATCCGCATGTCCAGCGGTCCGTCCCCCAAAAAACTGAAACCTCGGGAAGGCGTATCGAGCTGATGAGATGAAACCCCCAGATCCAGCAAAATCCCGTCAAACGCATTCACGCCGTAACTTGGAAACTCCTCCGCCAGATCGGCAAAATTCGCTTCCACAAGCCTGATCCTGTCAGAAAAGCAGGCGACTCTGCGCGCAGTCTCCTGCAGCGCCTCGGGATCTTGATCGCACCCGATCACCGATGCACCCGCTGCCAGCAAGGCAAACGCATGTCCTCCGCCTCCGATCGTTCCGTCCAGAAACAGTTTGCCCGGGCTCGGCCGAAGCGACGAGATCGTCTGCTGCAGCAGAACCGGCACATGAAAACTGCTTCCGGCGGGCTGTTGTTTCGCAGACATCTGTTCCTCGTCGATTAATGCGATCATTTTTCGCTTCCGATTGAACCGATTAGTTACTCTTCAAAATTCTCAATCTTCGCTTGTCGCTATATGCCAACTCTATCCAACATGTATCTGTATGTAGGCGTCTCTTCGTTCACCGTTTCTTCCCAGTGCGCGGGGCTCCAAATCTCGAATCTCGAGTATGCTCCAACGAGAACGACGTCGCTCTGGAGGTTAAGCTGTTTGCACGGTTCGTCGGGCAAGACGATCCGACCTTGTTTATCTCCGGTGATATGTTGTGCCCGGGATGAAAATTGGCGCAGGAACCTGCGGCGGTCCGACGCCTGCAGACTCTCATCTCTTTCCACTTTTTCGGCCAGACGCCTGAATTCTGAGGGGGGCATAACCATCAAAAACCCGCCTTCCGGATTTGGGATCGCAAAGAACTCGTCGATATCGCCTCTGCGCCATCGCGATGGGATTGTGACGCGATTTTTTGCGTCCATCGCGTGCCGGAATTCTCCGGTGAAAATGGGCTGGTCATTCTGAGGCGACTCCATCGGTAATCCATGGTCGTTTGAACCACTTTACTCCACAATGCCCCACTTCTACCCACCCAAGCCCAAAAACGTCAATGAAATTCCGCCGAAATTTACTTTATTTTCTTGGCCACCTCGCCCCGAGTCCATGCCGGCGCAACGCAGGGCAATCCGATGGCTTACGTGTCAGCGCGGAGGCATGGGCTAACCGGAATGGACGCCATTGCCGGCCGATCCCCTGGAGCTGGAGGGCGTCCGCTCCGTCGGCGCCGTGAAATGGTCTTCAATTTACGGCCGGCAACGGCTGCGAGGCACCGCAGCCCCGGGAAGACAGAAGACAGAACCCCGAACTCCAAACTCCAAACCTCGAACCCGAACCTTACGTCCGTGTTTGGCCTGTCCCTTCAACGAGATATTTGTAACTCGTCAGTTCTTCGAGACCCATCGGACCCCGGGCGTGAAGCCGGTCGGTGCTTATCCCAATTTCCGCGCCAAATCCGAATTCGCCGCCGTCATTGAATCTTGTGGATGCATTCCAAAATACAGCCGCAGAATCAACCTTGCGCAGAAACTGCTCGGCAGCCGGACGATCATCCGTGACAATCGCATCGCTGTGGTGCGAGCCGTTCATTTCGATATGTTCTATTGCTTCATCCAGGTTTTTGACCGCCTTTACAGCCAGGACGAGGTCCAGAAATTCCGTCCGCCAATCCTCTTCGGTCGCCGTCTTGATTCTGGAACCAAGAATTTGTCGAACCGCGTCATCGCCGCGCAACTCGACACCTCGCTCCCACAAAGCATTCGCGCATTCTGGAAGAAATCGCGGGGCGATCTCTTCATGAACGAGCAGCGTCTCTATCGCGTTGCAAACACTGGGGCGCTGGCACTTCCCATTGACGACGAGATCCCGCGCCATTGCAATGTCTGCAGCCCGATCCACATAGATCGCGCAGATGCCATCGTAATGCTTGATCACAGGCATCCTCGCAGCCGTGGTGACTGCCTCGATAAGGGACCGTCCTCCCCGGGGGATGATCAAATGAATGTAGCGCTCAAGCTGCGCCATCAAAGTGACGGCAGCGCGCTCCGTGCTCGGAACAAGCTGCGCCGAAAACTCCGGCAAGCCTGCCTCTTTGCATCCGTCACCCACGGCGTTGGCCAGAGCAATATTCGATCGGATCGATTCGGAGCCGCCCCTCAAAATCACTGCATTGCCCGATTTCAGGCAGAGCGCCGCGGCGTCGCTAGTGACATTTGGGCGCGACTCATAAATCATTCCGATGACCCCAATCGGCACGCGGACTTTTGAAAGCTTCAAGCCGTTGGGTCGCGACCACTGCTTCAGGACCTTTCCGACCGGATCTTCCAAATCGACCACGCTCCGAACGCTGCTCGCCATCGCCTCAATTCTTTTTGGAGTCAGGCGCGCGCGTTCGAGCAGAGCAGAACTCAAGCCCTTCTCCGTACCGGCCTGCAGGTCTGCGTCATTCTCACTGAGGATCCGATCGGCGCTTTGCTCAATGTGGCTCGCGATCGCTTCCAGGGCGAAGTTCTTCTCGGAGCCGGTTGCCCTGGCAAGAACGCGACTCGCCGACCGCGCTCGTTCTCCTATTTGTTCTATCGTCCGGGCTAGGTTCGTCGTCATTCTTCGGTAGGAAAATGGGTTCCGGCTGGTTGGCCCGTTACGATTGCTCGGAGCACCCCTGGCTTCAACCCGCTCGCGATAAAGCCGGGTATTCCGGATTGAACGGCCATCTTGACTGCCTGCAGTTTCGTTATCATGCCTCCTGTGGAATAAGCGCCCGTCTCGCCATTTGCGAGATGCGAAATAGAATCGATATCCGTGACCGTTTCAATCAACCGCTTTTTCTCGTCTAGCAAGCCATTTACGCTCGTCAAAATGATGAGGAGATCTGCTTTGGCGAGTATGGCAACCTCAGCAGAGAGGCGATCATTGTCTCCAAAGCGAAGCTCCTCGACAGCCACTGAATCATTTTCGTTGATAATTGGTACGACGTTCCTGAAACGAAGCAACCGTTCCAGTGTATTTCTCGCGTTCTGGTATCGGCTCCGGCTATCGATATCCTGATGGCTCAAAAGCAGCTGGGCCACGTGAAATCCATGTCGTTGAAACAATGATTCGTAGAGGCGCATCAATCGAGATTGACCAACCGCCGCGCATGCCTGGACCGATGGAAGATCGGTTGGACGTACCTGTATCTTCAGCAGCATTAACCCGGCACCTACAGCCCCGCTGCTCACAAGCAGGCATTGATGTCCTTCCCGAACAAGTTCAGCCACTTCTGAGGTAAGCCTTCGGAATTGGCCGTGATGCAGAGATGTCCCGGTCCTTCTGGTAAGCATTCCGGTCCCGAATTTGATCACGATCCTCTTCCTCTTGTCCGACATACTGAGCTTTATATATCGCCAAGGGTTGACCGCAATGCCAGTGCGAGCTGATAAATTAGAAAGTTCGTGTGGACATCCTGACTCTCATACGCCAAACGGCTGAAAAGCAGCCCTCAAACGTAGCCTTCTGTTCTGTGGAATCTGGAGACGCGTTGACCTACGGGGAGCTCGTCCGAAACTCAGAAGGTATCGCTGATTGGCTCCGCCGGCGCGGTTGCCGGCCGGGTGAAAGATGCGGTCTCGTCGTGGCGGACGGATCAGAATTCCTGCAATCCGCTCTGGGAATACTCTCGGCAGGCCTATGTGTCGCTCCGGTTGCCAAGTCGCTGCCAGCCAATGCGAAGGATCGTGTGGTCAGCGCGGCCGGGTTACACTGGTTGCTCCTGGAAAATCGACGCCTGTTGTGCTTACCGTTCTGGAGCCCGGTTGATCACCGAAACGATGAGGACTTTCGTGCATCTAATCCGGCCTATATTCGTTTTACGTCCGGGACAACCGGCGCGGGCAAGTGTGTCTTGCTCGGGCACAAGGCAATTATCGATCGCCTCGACGCCGCCAACGCAGTATTGCGAATCGGGCCAAATGACACGGTCTGGTTTGGTCTCACCATGGCCGACCACTTTGTCGTCTCGATTTTGCTCTATCTTTCACGCGGTGCGAGGGTTGTGATTGCGAATAGCGCCAAAAAATCGGAACTGCTTGCCCAAGAATATCGACCCACAGTTCTTTACGGCTCACCCGATTTTTACAGCTCGTTGGTCCGTTCCGGGATTTCCCGGCTCGAATCGGTGCGCCTCGCGATTTCCACAACAACGCCTCTCTCCGCAGAGGTCGCTGAGCGATTTTTGCTCAAATTCAGGAGAAACATCAATCCGGCTCTGGGAATCATTGAGGTCGGCCTTCTTACGCTAAACATGCGGCCGGAAAAAATCGGCTCGGTCGGATTTCCGATGCCCGCTTATACGGTCTCGCTCGTCGGCGAGACCGGCGAAACTGTTGAGAGAAACCAAGTAGGCGAGTTGCATG